>Ga0209777_10007150_pt1 | contig 12445 bp, 8 predicted proteins | sample FrelakmetHBP12HB_FD_187147 | JGI IMG/M metagenome (GOLD analysis project Ga0209777, IMG submission 187147) | Freshwater lake sediment microbial communities from the University of Notre Dame, USA, for methane emissions studies -HBP12 HB (SPAdes)... | ecosystem: Environmental > Aquatic >... | reverse complement strand
ATGCTCCGCGCGGCGCGCTATGTGGCCAAACATGGTGTTCCTATTCTGGGAATCAATATGGGCAGTTTCGGCTATCTCACCGAAGTCAATTTAAACGAAATGCACTTAGCATTGGAATTAATTCTGGACGGTAAGTTTATAGCGGAAAAAAGGATGATGCTGAATGTGGCCATCAAACACGGCAAAACCATCACCAATGTGGGTGATGTGTTAAATGATGTTGTCATCAATCGCGGCAATCTATCCCGGATTACCGAACTGGAAACATCGGTTGATGATGAGTACCTGACGACTTACAAGGGAGACGGTCTGATTATTTCCACACCTACCGGCTCCACGGCCTATTCGCTTTCGGCGGGCGGACCGATTGTCTTTCCCGCAAAAGACTTGATAATTATTAATCCCATCTGTCCCCATACTTTGACTAATCGCCCGATTATTTTTCCGCAGGATTCGAATTTAAAAATAACACTATGGTCCAAAGGAAGGGGTGCCACTTTGACTTTGGACGGACAGGAATCCTACCAAATCGGGTCCGGAGACGTCGTGACTATAAAAAAATCAAAATATGTGACTAAATTGGTTCTTTCGCCGCATCGCAGTTACTGGGAAATATTACGTTCCAAACTAGGCTGGGGCGGTTTACCTTCAGGAGCTGGGAAAAGGGAAAATGCTTAATGACCTGAGCATTAAAAATTTCGCCATTATTGATGAACTCCATGTTTCCTTTGGTGAAGGGCTGAATGTTATCTCCGGAGAAACCGGTGCCGGAAAGTCGATAATTATCGGCGCGGTAAGTTTGCTTCTGGGCGATAGAGCGACAGCGGATTTGATCAGATCACAGGCGGACGCGGCCACGGTGGAAGCGCTCTTTAATATAGCCGCGAATAGTGAGCTGCGGGAGAAAATCGCGGCCCTGGGTTTTGCCGACAGTGAAGAGTTGATAATCCGTAGGATTATTTCGCGTACCGGCAAAAACAAGGCGCTCATCAACGGGCAAATGGCAACGTTGGCCAATTTGTCCGCCATCAGCGAATCGCTGATTAATATCTGCGGTCAGCATGAACATCAGGTAATTCTCAATGCGGAAAATCATATAGATATACTGGATGAATTCGGTGGCTGTTTGCCGCTCAGGACTTCTTATGCCGCAGCGTATAATCAATATACACAAATCAGAAACAAAATAGAAAAGTTGGAAAATTTGCGCCGCAGCCGCGAAGAAAAAGCGGACTTGTTCAAATTTCAGCTAAAGGAAATTCAGGATATTAATCCGCAACCGAAGGAAGACACAACGCTCTCCGATGAAAAAAAAGTTCTCGTTAACGCGCAAAAGCTCCTGGATTGGGCCAACCACGCTTATGATTTGCTCTACGGCGAGAAGGATTCTGCCGTCGTTAAGTTGAAAGAAGTCCAAAATCAGGTAAAAGAAATCAAAAATATTGATGCAAATTTAAAGCTTGCCCCTGCGGATATTGAGGGCAGTTTTATTACACTGCAGGAAGCGGCTTTGGTTCTGCGCGATTACAGCAAAAATCTTTTCTTCGATCCGGAGAGGCTGTCAACGATTGACGAACGTCTCGAAATGCTGGGCCGGCTCAAACGCAAACACGGCGGATCTCTCGAAAGTGTTCTTAACAAAAAACAAGAAATAGAAGAAGAATTGCGGCGTGTCTTTTCCGTGGAAGAAGAGTTGGAAAAACTGGGGAAAGATGAAGCAGACGCTAAAAACAATTTACGGCAAAAAGCGCTTGATCTTTCTCAACTCAGAGGCCAGGCGGCGGCGAAGCTGAAAGACTTTGTGGATAAAGAAGTGCACGAATTAAATATGCCTCATGCCTCCTTTGAGGCTAACTTTAAGAAAAGCGCTGCTGATAAAGATGTCGAATCTTTCGGACCGAAAGGCGGCGATGAAATAGAATTTTATCTGACGGCTAATGCCGGAGAAGAGCCCAAGCCCTTAAACAAGATTGCTTCCGGCGGTGAATTATCGCGTATAGTTCTGGCACTGAAAAATGTTTTGTCGCGCACCGGTTCCGTGGCCACGATTATTTTTGACGAGGTGGACAACGGCATCGGCGGAGCCACCGCCGAAATTGTCGGCCGCAAATTGAAGGATGTATCCGCCAATCATCAGGTTATTTGTATCACCCATTTGCCGCAAATTGCTTGTTTTGGCGAAGATCATTTGTTCGTTTCCAAAAAGATCATGAAGGGCCGGACAACCACCGCCGTCACAAAACTCGATCCCGAACAGAAGATTGAAGAAATCAGCCGAATGCTGGGCGGAGTGGATGTGACCCAGACTACACGCAAGCACGCTCGCGAAATGATTGACAGCTCCAAAATGTCCAATTCCAATAATTCGGGCGGGAGAGGAAAATGTTAAGGAAAGCGCGCATTGATGACGTAAAAACGATTCACCGCCTGATAAATTCATCGGCGGGGAAGGGGGAAATGCTGCCGCGTTCGCTCATGGATATTTACAATTCTTTACGGGATTTTTTTGTTTATTATGATGAAGACGAATCGTCAGTGGCCGGTATTTGCGCGATGAACATCATCTGGGAAAATCTCGCGGAAATCCGCTCGCTCTATGTGGATGAAGATCACCGCGGCAAAGGCATCGGTAAGGAACTTGTGGAAGCCTGCATTTCCGAAGCCATTACACTGGGGCTCTTTAAGATATTCACGCTTACCTACAAGAGCGATTTGTTTGCCAAGCTGGGCTTTAAAGAAGTTGATAGGGCAACTCTACCGGAGAAGATTTGGTCGGATTGTCTGCGCTGTTCCAAGTATCCCGACTACTGCGATGAGACGGCGATGATTATGGAGCTATGAAACACTGGCTTAATTTAATCCGATTGATATTAATTGCCGTTTGCCTTGTCGGGTGTATAAAGGCTCGGCCGAAAATTTCGCCCAGACTACCGGAAAAACCTCTGGAACTTCTTTCCCTTGTTGCCGCCTCCAATATTGATTTCGCGGATGATCTTGATTTAGCCTCTTTGGAATTAGCGATTGAACACAGTATCAAATATTATGAAACCAGCGGCAAGGATAAAATTTATCTTATCGCAGATAGGTTAATCGACGCGGGAAAATTAAAAGAGACTCTCCTGGCATTTAGCGAAGTTATGCGTCAATCCGGAAACCCTGGCGATTTAAACGAAAGAATCACCGCCGACTTTGATGTCTATATGGTGGCCGGAACCGACGCAAACAAAAAAGCGCTGTTTACCGGCTATTATGAACCCTTACTGGAAGGCTCATTAATTAAGAGCGAAAAATACAAATATCCGCTTTATCGAGTGCCGGCTGATTTGATTAAAAATGAAAACAGGATCGGCCGGATGAAGGACGGCAAATTTGTTCCCTATTATAGCCGCAGGGAGATTGATGTTGATGGAATTTTGCAGGGAAAAAATCTGGAGCTTGTCTGGGTGGCTGATCCGGTGGAGTTGTTTTCTTTGCACATACAGGGCTCCGGCAAAATTAAACTGGAAGATGGAACACTTTTAACGGTTGGTTACGCGCAGACTAATGGCAGATCTTTCCGCAGTATAACTAAGTTCATGCTGGAGGGTGGCAAAATAAAAAGCAGTGAAGCTTCTTATCGGCATCTTTTTTTGAAGGGAAAGAAGGAGCAAGAAATTTATGATATCTTAAGCCATAATGAAAGATACACGTTCTTTCGCTTTTTAGATAAAGAACCGGTGGGATCTTTAGGCGAACCGGTAACTCCGGGCAGATCGATCGCGACCGATCCGGACTTTTTCCCGGAAGGAGCGCTGGCGTTTATCCGTTTGCGCAAGCCGATTCTTGATGCCGAAGGCAACGTGCTGAAGCGTGTCGGTTTTTCGCGCTTTGTCCTGAATCAGGACAAAGGCGACGCCATCAAAGGCCCCGGGCGGGTTGATCTTTTCTGCGGCTTTGGAACAAACGCAGAAGCCACCGCCGGTACTCTCAAAGAAAAGGGCGAACTGTATTTGTTAATTAAAAAATAACAGAAAATGGCTTTGCTTTATTCCAATTCTAAATCAAAGCACTATCTTTGTCGGCATCGTCGTCGACTTCCTCAACGTATGTACAACGCGTGACCTTTAGGTTATACGCCTCGTCGCCTCCTCCTTGCCGCCTCGATATCATCTTCACGAAGAAGTACTCACCGAAAACGTCTACTTATCTTTTAAAATCAGAGTTAGAATTTTCTACCGATTACCACTTGAAATGATTGCAGTGCAAATGAATTGAGAGGTGATTCGAGGTCTCTGCGGGAAGCTATCGAGGTTTGGCCGGACGGCCGTAGGTTACTCCCGCAATGGGTTCCTCCAAGATAGCCTGTTGCAGCTCGTTCAGGGTGTCCTGACACAGAAGCATCACCTTGCGCTTCTGGTTAAGGGAAATGGACAGCGACTTTACGTTAGTGTTTTCACGTGAAAGCGTCAGAATCTGGGTTTTGATTTTGCTGAACCGGGCATAGCTTAATACAGCCGTCGCCAGATCGGCATTCTGATTTAATTTCGAAAGCGCAGCCAGTTCATCCAGATTCTTACGAACTTGCTTGTCTTCCTTGGACATGAGGGCTTCCAATTCATCCATCTTCTGATCGCTTTCCTCCGCAATATGCGGTGGAATCAAAGTCTGAAGTCGCAAGCCGCTGATTTCAGCGCCGTAAGCAGAGTGCATCACTTGCCTTTCTTCCGGAGATCCGGTATTTGATGCAATTAGGCGGGATAGCGCGGTGTTCATATCATTGAGTGCAGTAGCCGCCGATCCAAACGCCAGACTATACGCCTTGATGTTGGTGTTTTTGACTGCAAGATTTAGCAAGCTATTATCGGTGCGTTGGAACTCGGCGAAAAGTTCAGAGAATTGGTTAAATAACCCCTTCTCGCTTTGGGTTCCGCCAGTTCTCAGGAGTTCTCCCAACGCCCGGCGTTCCTGTTCGACTTCCGCTGTAGCTGTTCGGGCCTGGCCAGCAAATGTTTGCGAGTCCTGGTCGGTGATGGCAAGAACTGCGCTCTTTTCTGCTTCTGAGGCCGAGGCCAGGGCTAATTGCATACGACTTACTAAGTCCACTCGGCTCGCCTTAAAGGCTAATTGCTCAGCGGGATTCTGTTTTTGGTAGAAATGAAATACGACCAAGAATAACAAGATCAGTATTACTGCTCCGGCAAACATCCAAAGCGCATTCTCTCTGTTGGGCTTGATCATTAGAAATTCCTATTGGAGACTAAATTGATTGATAATAACTTTCTTTATTAATGTAAAATTATACTAAGAACGATCTTGTGTGTCAATGCAATATTGGCCACAAAATATGAGGTGCGGTAAAGATGATTCCTCAAATATCACTTGACAGTCACATAAAAAGGGCATAGCTAGCTCGACAATGTTTTAATGATGCCTAAATCCATATATAGTGTGGATACGGGGGAACCAAGTGTTCGGGGCGAATTTCTTAGCGAGTGAAGAAGGGGACACTTCCATGTCCAAGCCCGTCAGCTAACCTCGTCGGCGTATGGGAGGATGATTTTTATTGCTTGCCTTTCTTATCCAATTCTTCATAATTATTTTAATTTTTATATATGACACTCATGGGCTTGAGCGGCCGTGTTGTTTTGTTATTTTTTGCCACGTTGGAAAATGGGGAAAAACAAAAGGAGGTTTAAATGACAACGAGTGACTGGTTATGCATTACGTTATTTCCGTTAATCTTAACGCTATTGGCTTTCCCTTTGGGAGAGTACATGGCGAAAGTCTTCAGCGGCGGCAAAACATTTCTGGCGCCGGTTGTTGCTCCAGTGGAAAGACTTCTTTATCGGCTGTTCAGAGTTGATGTGGGAGAAGAAATGTCCTGGAAAACTTACGCATTCTCTTTGGTAATTTTCAATGTTATCGGCATAGCGGCATTATTCTTTCTGCAGCTTATTCAGGGGATACTTCCACTCAATCCGCAAAAATTCGGCGCAGTTCGCTGGGATACCGCTCTCAATACCGCAATATCCTTCGGCACCAACACAAACTGGCAGGCCTACAGCGGAGAACAAACCATGAGTTACCTCACCCAGATGTTAGGTCTTACCTTCCAAAACTTTTCTTCTGCGGCTATCGGCATTGTTGCAGTCATTGCCTTAATCAGAGGGTTCATCCGTAAATCAGCAGCAGCTATCGGCAACTTCTGGGTTGATCTCACCCGCTGTGTTTTATACGTGTTGCTGCCGCTGGTGATTATATGGTCAATTCTTTTGGTTTCGCAGGGAGCAGTTCAAACTTTTAGTCCTTCTATACAGGCGCAGACATTGGAAGGAACCAAACAGGTTATTGCTGTCGGTCCGGTAGCTTCACAGGTAGCAATCAAACAGATAGGCACCAATGGCGGTGGATTTTTTAACGCCAATTCCGCTCATCCCTTCGAAAACCCGACGCCACTGACTGATTTTTTGGAAGTATTGGGGCTTCTTTTAATTGCGGCCGCTCTGCCTTTTACTCTGGGAGCAATGTTGAAAAACCGACGTCAGGGATTGGCAATATTTGCCGCGATGATGATTTTATATCTCGCCGGCCTGGGCCTTTTTGCCTTGACGGAAACGCGGGGGAATCCGCTGCTGGAAAAAGCAGGAGTAGCAAGCGGGATAAACATGGAAGGTAAGGAAGTAAGATTCGGAGTGGTCAATTCTATTTTATTTGCCCAGTCCACAACTGTTACCTCTTGCGGAGCCGTCAACAGCATGCACGATAGCATGATGCCCCTAAGCGGACTGGTTCTTATGTTTAACATGGCTATTGGTGAAGTCATCTTCGGCGGCGTGGGCACCGGTCTCATCGGAATGCTCAGTTACGCCATCCTTACGATGTTTCTGGCCGGATTGATGATCGGCCGGACTCCGGAGTTAATAGGCAAAAAGCTGGAGCTCTTTGAAATGGTTATGGCGGTAGTGATTATTCTTTCTCCGGCTATTTTACTGCTCATCTTATCGAGCCTTGCCATTTCTACGGCGACCGGACTTGTGAGCCTCGGCAATACCGGGCCGCATGGGTTATCCGAAATTATTTATGCTTATGCCTCTACCACCGGCAATAACGGCTCGGCCTTTGCCGGACTAAATGCCAACACAATTTTCTACAATCTTACTACTTCTTTGGCCATGCTGGTCGGCAGGTTTTCCACAATCATTCCGGCTTTGGCGATTGCGGGCGCTCTTGCGGGCAAGAAAATTGTTCCGACAAGTGTGGCGACTTTTCCCACTACCAGCGTCCTTTTTATTATCATGCTGGTCAGTGTAATCATTGTCGTCGGGGCGCTGACATTTTTCCCTGTGTTCACTTTGGGGCCGTTTCTGGAACATCTGCTCCTGGCGATCGGCAAAACGTTTTGAGGTGAAGGAAAATGAAATCGAAAAAAATCAATATCTGGCAACTGAAGTTTATAATACCTGCGCTGAAAGATTCGCTGGCGAAATTAAATCCAGTGATCATGATAAACAGTCCGGTGATGTTCATTGTGGAGATGGTCACCATCGTAACTTCATGTATAGTATTGGATGATATATTTACCAGCAGAAGTATCGCCTTTGATTTACAGATCACCTTGTGGTTGTGGTTTACTGTAATATTCGCCAATTTTGCGGAAGCCCTTGCCGAAGGCCAGGGACGGGCGCAAGCCGATTCGCTTAAAAAAAACCGTTCGGAAGCTGTAGCCAAACGATTATTGAATGATGGCCGCACAGAAACAATATCCGCTTTGCAGTTGAAAAAAGAAGACATGATTCTTCTGGAAGACGGCGACACTATCCCCGGAGACGGTGAGGTCGCCGTGGGGACAGCGCTTATTGATGAATCGGCCATAACCGGAGAATCCGCACCCGTCATCAGAGAATGTGGCGGCGACCGCAGCGGCGTGACCGGAGGAACGCGAGTACTCTCGGGGAAAATAAAAGTGCGCATTACCGCCAATCCCGGCGAGAGTTTTCTCGACCAAATGATTAGCATGGTCGAGGGCGCCAAAAGACAAAAGACTCCCAATGAGCGGGCGCTGAATATGCTTTTAATTGCGCTCACGGTCCTATTCATTGTTGTTGTCGTGACCTTGAAGTATTTTGCCGCTTACATGGGCGTTAATGTTGCTGTTGCTACGCTGATTGCGCTCTTGGTGTGCCTGATGCCCACCACAATAGGAGGATTATTGCCGGCCATAGGAATTGCGGGCATGGACAGATTGCTGCAGTATAATTTTATAGCGATGAGCGGCCGTGCTGTGGAAGCCTCCGGCGATGTTGATATTGTGCTCATGGATAAGACCGGCACGATCACCTTAGGCAATAGAATGGCGACAGAATTTGTTCCTCTGGATAAGAAAAAAGAAACTGACCTGATCAATGCGGCGCTTTTATCATCGCTTGCCGACGATACACCGGAAGGCCGAAGTATTGTTGTTTTGGCTAAAGAAAAACTGGGAATACGCGGGAGTGATATTCGTGCCCCGGAGGGAGCTGTTTTTTCCCCTTTTAGTGCGGAGACGCGGATGAGCGGTATTGACTGGAACGGCCACCGGATAAGAAAAGGAGCTTTTGATGCTATCAAAGATTTTGTTGTAGTCAAAGGAGTGCCCATAGTAGAGGATGTTGAAAAAATAGTAACCAATATTTCTACTGAAGGTTCGACGCCTCTTTTAGTTGCGCAGGATGGGGAAATTCTTGGCGTAATTCGGCTCAAAGATGTTCTCAAAGAGGGCATCAGCGGCCGTATTGCCAAACTGCGGCAAATGGGGATTAAGTCGATTATGATTACCGGAGACAATCCTTTAACGGCGGCTACCATTGCCGCTGAGGCCGGAGTGGATGACTTTGTTGCCCAGGCCAGACCGGTAACAAAATTAGAACTCATTCGTAACTATCAAGGGATGGGACATCTGGTGGCGATGATCGGTGACGGAACCAACGATGCACCGGCGCTGGCTCAGGCCGATGTGGCCGTGGCGATGAATGCCGGCACACAGGCAGCCCGGGAAGCGGCCAACATTGTTGATCTCGATTCCAACCCGACCAAGCTTCTCGACCTTGTAGAAATCGGCAAACAGATTCTCATTACCCGCGGAGCACTGACGACTTTCAGTGTCGCCAATGATGTCGCCAAATATTTTGCCATCATTCCGGCAATCTTTGTTCTGGGGTATCCTCAGTTGCGGATACTCGATATCATGCATCTGGCCAGTCCCCACAGCGCTGTTCTGTCGGCGGTGATTTTTAACGCCATCATTATTCCGCTCTTGATTCCTCTGGCTTTGCGCGGCGTTCATTACAATCCTTCCAGTGTTTCGGCATTACTGCGCCGTAACCTCCTTATTTATGGACTGGGCGGATTGACCTTGCCTTTTGTCGGCATAAAACTTATTGACATTTTCCTATCTTTATTGGGGTTATTGTAAAGGAGGCGCCAATGAAGCAACTGAAACGTTCTCTTTTGGTATTTGCAGGATTATCTCTTATTTGCGGCTTGATTTATCCGCTCGTGATTACGGCGGTATCACAAGCCATATTTCCCCGGCAATCCAATGCCAATATAATTAAAAACGGTGATATTATCATCGGATCGCAGCTTATAGGACAATTATTCACTCGCCCCCAATACTTTCACGGCCGCCCGTCGGCCACAGATCCTCCCTATGATGCGAGCAATTCCGGCGGTAGTAATCTGGCGCCCTCCAGTGCAAAGCTGTTAGAGCAAGCTAAGATGCGCATTGAGCAGGTTCGTCGCGAAAACAGATTGTCGGCGAATACACCGATTCCCGCCGATCTGGTTTTAGCATCGGCGAGCGGACTTGATCCGCATATAAGCGTGGATGCCGCCCTGATTCAGGTGCCGCGCATTTCCAAGGAAAGGAGCATTCCCCAATCCGTAATTGAGAAAATCGTTCAGCAAAACACGGAAAAACCTTTTTTGGGAATTTGGGGAAAAGAGAGGGTGCATGTGCTGAACCTAAACATTGCGCTCGATAACTTTAAGACTAAGCAGTAATCCGATTAATCGGTAAAAGGCGGCCGGCATGGAAAAGAAAAATTTAAGACCTGATCCCGATGCCCTTTTGAAAGAAGTCGAAAAAGAAGATGTCCGGAAGGGAAGATTAAAAATCTTTCTTGGCTACGCTCCGGGTGTCGGCAAAACCTTTGCTATGCTCAATGATGCCCATGTGTTGAAGAAACGCGGAATAGATGTCGTCGTGGGCATTGTCGAAACACATCAGCGTGCCGATACGGAGTTGCTTCTCGCCGGCCTGGAAGTAATACCCAGGAAGATGATTGATTATAAGGGTATTTCTATCGGAGAAATGGATCTGGATGCCGTCCTCGTGAGGCATCCTGCCGTTGTCCTGGTAGACGAACTTGCCCACACCAATGTCGAGGGCAGCCGCCATCCGAAGCGTTATCAGGATATTGAGGAATTACTGGAACAAGGAATTGATGTTCACACCACGGTCAATATCCAGCACTTTGAGAGCATGAATGACGCTGTCACCAAAATCACCTCTGTCCGCATGCTGGAAACCTTGCCGGACACTTTTTTTGATCGTGCCGACGAGGTCCAGGTAATCGACATTCCCTGGGAAGAGCTGACGCAAAGGTTAAAGGAGGGCAAGGTTTACATCCCCGAGCAGGCTCTCCATGCCATAGATAACTTTTTCCAACGGGGCAATCTGTTTGCTCTGCGCGAACTCATGTTAACCCTTGTAGCTCGCAAGATGGATAGCGAGCTTATCAATTATATGAGGGCAAAAGCGATTCCCGGTCCCTGGCCTACCTCGGATAAACTTATTGTCTGCATTGCCGCCAGTCCCTATGCCAAACAATTGATCCGCAAAGCCTATTCGATCGCTAAAGATGCGCACGCCGAATGGTATGCAGTCTATGTTTTACCCAGTGGCTTTACCGAGCCTTCGGGTAAGGCAAAAGTTTATTTAACGGATGCGCTGAATCTCGCGGAAGAGCTGGGAGCAAAAATCATGACGCTTTCCGGCGACAATGTTGCCGATGAAATTATTCGTTTTGCCCGGGAGAACAATATTACGCAGATCGTAATCGGTAAGCCGCTGCGGTCGGCGCTTATTGAATTTTTTAAAAGATCACCTGTTTCCCGTCTTCTTTATGCCTCGAGTGATTTTGAACTTCATCTCATTACTCCGACAGTGGGGAAAAAAGGAAAAGAACCCAGTCCCCCTCCTCGGAAAATAGTGTTTAAGTTAGCCGATTACTTAATGACACTGGTCATGATTGCGATTATCACTCTGGCTAACACTGTTCTTCAGAACTTTGTTGATCCGGCTTCGTTAGTTTATATCTATTTAATTGCCACAATTGTTAGTGCCTTGTTGTTTGGTGTATGGCCGTCAATATTTACTTCGATCCTTAGTCTTTTAACTTATGATTTTTTCTTTACCGAACCCAAATACAGCTTCTTGGTGAAAGACCCCAAGGAAATAATTAACCTATTGGTTTTCCTTTTTACCGCAATTATTGTCGGGCAGTTGGTAAAGGTTGTAAAAAAACAGAATATCGCTCTGCAACTAAGGCTGGAGAGGGTTGTCCTGATTGAAGAGATGAGCAAGGAATTTTTGATCCTTCCTCCACTGGAGCAGTTGGTGGAAGGACTGGCTACTTTTTCTCAGGAAACAATGAACACCCTGACCTTCCTGCGAACAACGATTCTTAACGACATAAGCAATCTTACCATCAAGTATGTCCAGAAGGTTATCAACGTTCCTTGTTTTGTCCTGTTTAGGGCAAAGGAAGGCGACCTGCAGCTGTGGTCAAGAAGTAGTCCGGATTTGGAAATTAATCAAAATGATCTGGCCGTTGCCCATTGGTCATTTTCTCACGGAGAAATTTCCGGTGCCGGAACCGAGACTCTGCCGAGTATCCCCTATTGTTTCCTGCCGATCAAATCCCAGGAGGAGACGATCGGTGTAGTCGGCATAAAATATGAGTTTAAGAACCTGCTTCCGGAACAACGCCGCATCCTGGGAACTATATCCAATTTGACATCCCTTGCCGCCTCCCGATGGGTGAGGATTGGATAGGGTGGAATATTTACATGCTTATCAACCCCGGCAACGCTATTAGTTCTTTATTTTTTCTCTTACCACAGGTATCTGCGATACCCTCCGCCTACGGCGGGATTAATTCGACTAACAAATTTTAAGTCACTTCGTTTTTGAAATTTGTGTCTCACGAACAAAACAGCGGGGGTCTTCCGCCAGGTAGTCTCCGCTGTAGGCTAAGGCGCGTCCGTGGCAGTCGCCGCATACGGTTTTGTAATTGCATTCGCCGCAGATGCCTTTGAGTCTATCTTCCCGCCGCCGCAAATTTTGGAATACGGGTGACTCCGCATATATTTGCCGAAAACTTGTATTCCTGATATTTCCCGCATTGATCTCGACAAAGGGACA
>Ga0209777_10007149_pt1 | contig 12447 bp, 27 predicted proteins | sample FrelakmetHBP12HB_FD_187147 | JGI IMG/M metagenome (GOLD analysis project Ga0209777, IMG submission 187147) | Freshwater lake sediment microbial communities from the University of Notre Dame, USA, for methane emissions studies -HBP12 HB (SPAdes)... | ecosystem: Environmental > Aquatic >... | reverse complement strand
TTTAGTTGCTACGTCCACCGTATTTTTCCCAATTCAACCACCACTTTCCCGCCACAAGAACGTCAAAAATAATTAGACGCTTGTCCGGGCTGTAGCATCCCCCCTTTTGAATACCGGCTCCATACCCTTCTCCGTAAACAACGGCATCCGTATCGGGAAAAATAGCCTTTAGCTTTTCCCCTGTGATATTGTCGTTCATCCATGAAATCAAGTCGGCGTGAATCTGGGCATTATCGGTCTTACCGCCAAACCGCACCTTTCCTGTTTCATGCTCCCAAATTACGCGGATATTCGTGCCGTCGATTTTCTCCGTAAATTGCCAAGACTTAAAAATCCCGTATACTGGGTTTTTTAGTTTGCCAGGAAAAACCTTGTGCGTCTTTTCATCCCGTTCAAAGAGCGTTTCGATTTTATGATATTCCATGTTCAATCCTCCATCCTTTCATTTTGCAGTCCCCCCGATTCCGAACTGATAGACCGTCGTTATCGCCTTGCCTTCGCATTCCGTCCAGATAAACCCGCCGCCGCTTCCGCCTTCGGTGCGATGAGGAAATGGTAAGTTCTCGCTGTGCATCCTCGATCCGACAAGAACCGGGTCCGGCCATAATATCCGCGTGAGCGCAAGCCACCCGATGAGGAGCGCGAGAATACCAAACATGATCACGGGCAACAACCATTTTCGGCGCGGCCTGTGAAACCCGCAATAGCCATCTTGGAATAGTGTCCAGTCACATTTGACCCGGCAATTGGCGCATGATTTCATATGCTCCTCCAGTCAATAAAGAATAAACCAATTTCAGCCGTAGCCGTAGCCGTAGCCGTAGCCGTAGCCGTCGCCGTTGCCGTCGCCGTTGCCGTAGCCGTAGCCGTAGCCGTTGCCGTAGCCGTAGCCGTTGCCGTAGCCGTTGCCGTAGCCGTAGCCGTTGCCGTTGCCGTTGCCGTCGCCGTTGCCGTCGCCGTCTAATGTTATTTCAAGTACTTCCATTTGGCGGCCTCCGTCTCAATAATATTGATAACGGCGCGGACTGGTATTCTGACAATTCCGCACGGGTCAAGTTTCGTTTTTTCTGTCTCCCCATTTTGCGCGAGTTCTCCAAGACCGCGAGTCGTTCCCCAATAACGGATACATTGGGCATTTTCCACAAGGCAAAAGGAATCGTCCATCGTTATTTTACCAACATAAACGAAACCCCTATCACAAACCACAATAGCCATTCCTGTTAAAACCGTCTTCGTTTTCATGATCCTCTCCTTCGTTTAAAGACCGACTGTCTGTTAGTTATTACAAGAATAAAACAATAATACTATTTTGTCAACTATATTTTTGCTTCAACTTTTCCAGTTCTCTGTCAATTTCTTTTTGTTGTTCTTCGGTTATGATTTCTTGTTTGCTTTCAATAACTGATTGTTGTGGAGGAAGTAAGTATTTCATTCTTATACCGGACGCATTATTTTCAAGTTTTCCAAAGACATCACTTTCATAATGTTTTAAGCAATAATTAAAAATGGCAAGTGAAGGTGGCTCTTTGAATTGCGTAGAATAATCAAGCTTAACTATTTCAAAAAGACTGACAGCTACTCCTTGCTGTAAATCATTAAGAAAATCACGGACATCATCTTTAACCGTCGCCCGATATTTAACGCCATAATAAGCTTCGATAAGTTCTATTATTTTTCCAACCGCTTCCGCTTTAATCATACGACCTGCCTTGTCTTTAATCTCTCATGCTCTTCGTGTGCTACCGCTTCCGCTTCACGTGATTTTTTTTCATTTTGAATTGTCGTTATTATTTCATCGTAACAATAAAGAATCGTGGAAGGTAAAATACTTTTTGTTTTTAAATACCAGTGCTTTTCGTCGTGAAGTTTAACGGCTATTTTAACGACCCATCGTATAGCGCCCTCAACGTCAATGCTCCCGTTATGAGCAAGCAAATCCTCAACTCGTGAGCATACCTCCTTAGCTTCTCTCATCTCTCGTGCAAAAGAGCGACTTGTTCTCGGTATCCGATTCACCTTATCGCATTCTGAAATAAGGAATGACGGAAATCCTTTTTGAACCGGCTCTGCCGGTATAATATCATTGCTATTCTTATTACTATCTGTAGCTATAATAGTAGGTTGTAACTTTTGGTTACTTTCCGTGTAACTTTTGGTTACTTTGCTTTGTAACCTTTCGTTACTTTTTGTGTAACCTTTCGTTACTTCCATTTCCGCGATCCAGATATCGGTAGACACATATCCGCCACGAACTTTTTCAATAAGGCCACGGGAAATCAATCGACTCATTACTTCATTAACACATTTACGAGATAGTCCAAGCGGTTCGCCAATTTGTTCTTGTGTTAATGAGCATGGTCTCCGATATGACATACAAAAGATTGTATCGCACACGGCATATTCATTCAGTGATAGATCGTATTTCCGACGTACATCGTGATCGATAGTTGTCCAGGTTCCCATATAACCCCTTTCAAATAAAAAAGGCCGCCCGGTGAGCGCTGGGTTTATGCCGGATACAGTCGGCGGCGCTCACAAGACGGCCAAATAATAAACACGTTTCAACCTGTATCTATTCATGAATCACCCAAACCAATATTACCACTATCGGAAATCAGCGTCAAGGTCGGAATCGCGGAAAATCTCCGCTTGTATTTCCTCTTTCGGGAAAAGGTCGAGTTGCGCGATATGATCCGCAAACCGTTTTTCCTGCGCGTTGAAATAATCTAAATCAAGTTCGGCCCCCTCAAAGTCAAAGCCCATGTCATAGCAAGCGATGCGGATAGACCCGCTACCCACATGAGAATCGAAAATAGTTTGACCAGGCTTGGCATAGTTTTTTAGTAGCCATTTATAGAGAGCGACGGGTTTTTGGGTAGGGTGAAATCGTTTCTCTTTGTTTTTTCCCATTTTCTCTTGCAGCATTCCATTCCACATAAATCTAAAAATAGTGACATGATCGATAAGTGAATTATAGGCTATTTCGCATTTTGAAAATGTTGAATCATCATTTTTTTTATCCCAAACTATCCTACCGGTTCCAATATTATTTATTTTATAATAATTATAACCCCATATAATTTGATTTTTTGAAATACGTATTAATTCATCAAAATAATTCTGCTTAGGAACTTCCCATTTACCTAATATTTTATAATTTTGTCTTTTAACTTTTGTCTGTGAATAATTTGCCCCAAAATAACCCAACTTATCCGGTCCTGAAAAATACGGCGGATCAGTGATAGCTAAATCAAATTGTTTATCTTTACACGTTTTCATAAATTCCATACAATCAATTAAGTGAACTATATTTCTTGAAACCATTTTTTTTCCCTTTCTAATTCAGAAAAATATATTCCACCTTCGACTCGATATGTTCCTTTCAAGCTGTCAACTCGAATATTTATAGTACCCGGCATTTCTTTATTCTTTAAATATCCGACCATCATTGTATCGAGACAAACCAAAGCGAAAATATCTACTTCTTTATCATGATATAATTTTGTATTATTTTTCCCATGCCGTTTAATTGTGAAAATATATGCTTTTGATTCTTTATTTCTTTGCGGAATTACTCGCGGGCCAGTCGTGGTTTTAACTTGGCATTTTAACAATTTTTCCCCGGTGTCAATAATTACGTCATAAGGCAAACCTTGTTCAGATGGAAATGCAATCATGTCTTTGATAATCGGCATGTCTTTATTTTTCTTCACCCATGTCTTGATGAGTTTCCCTTTCGCCTCTTCGTGTTCATCGATATCGGCGAGGACTTTGGAGAGATATTCTTTATCGATTTCATCCAGCCTGTCAGTCCCGCGCTCGTTCGCGAGAATCTGATTATTGACTTTCATCCGCAACTTTTGTATCTGTTTGTATCCATCGAAAAGTGCTTTCAATTCTTCAAATGGTTCGGAACGGGTTTTAAGAGTACGGTGTTCTTCCATATGTTCGACAGGAAGAGCGACCGCATAATTGCCGTCGACATATTCCCCACCTTGGTGGCGCGGCTTTAAGCGGTGAGTGTCAAATAATCGTGTTTCAAGCGGAAGAGATTTTCCCTTAATCGATTTCCCGCCTTGCTCTTTGCGCTTCTTGTTTTTAATAGTTTCTTTCATTTGGTTCCTCGCAGTTTTTGATAGCACTCTATACGGAGCGCTTCAGGTCGATGGTTTTCTTGGGCACGGTGACGCGCTTTTGAATCTTGATATAATAGGGCTTTTTGACGCGCTTCGGCTCAATGGGTTTCTCGGCGCGGATGGCTCGCTGTCCGGCTGTGGTTTTCTTAAGAGGTGTGACGCGCTTCGAGAAAATGGGTTTCTTCAGTTTCATGACAAATAAAAAGCCCTCGGGCGCGACTGCGAGGAAGACACCCTTGGGCCAATAATAATCTATTTTCATTCTCGCAGTCATATCCATAATTTATTCTTTTCCCGATTCTTTGTCAAGTTCTTTGCATCCTTCCGGGCGGGCAAGTTCGGACATTCTTTTATTCATGGCATTCCCTCCTTCGCTTTCTTGAGCAAGTCGCGGACGGCCTCTTTCGCTTGCGAACAATCTGGATGATCGAGCATCCTCTCCACCGCGTCGATGGTTCCTGGCGGGACGATCTCGCCGTTGATGGGTCGAATATGTTTTGCTTGTTCAATACGGATATCACCAATTTGTGATTGTTCGTCATCGTTGAATAATCTATAAAACGTCATTCCGTCCTCCCTATCTGCGTTTCAATTTTCCGCGCTTCCGATTGGCAATCCCGCGAAATCGCTCGACTCCTTTTCCCTCGCAATAGCGTTGTTTTAAAATCCACCTTTGCCAAAACATCGAAGCGGCCAAGGCGAAAGCGACAAGCGGCGACTTCATCCGTCCCTCCCCGGCTTTATTTCAGACTTTCGACAAGCGGTACAGCGTCTTACATCACCGCCCATTTCAATTGTCATCTTTTTATAAAATAAATAGCAAAATATACTACCTTTTCGCCATAAACACATTTTACAATGCTTTGCCGTTGCATTCCCGATCTCAACCGCTATTCGTCGTGTCATTGGCGGGCCTCATTCTTGATGCGATTCCATACGGGTTTTAAATCAAAAAAGATAACACATGATTCTTTTTTGTTAATAGCCCAGCATCCTGCTATTCCTTCACATTCGTGGCATTCATATCGAGCCGGCGACTGTTTTCGCTTCACTTCCCCGCCTTCGCAATCATGGAGTCGATTAGGGAGAGCATCGCGTCGGTTTCATCCTCATGCCCCTGTAGGTAATCCCTTGTTATAAAGCGGCTTGGCTCACCTTCCACCGCTTTCTTTTTCCGCTTCTCGATCTTCTCCCTCACGGCGTGGAGAGTCGACAGGGAATCGGCCTTCCAACCCATCTTGGAAGATGCTCTCTCTGCTCCGCTGGTCAACAATAATTCATAATCAGATAACCAATCAGATAACCATTTTTCATACGCTGTCATGCTTTCCTGTCCTTTCGGAGAGACGCGTTATGAATTAGTCTCATTATACGATTTGCAAGTATCGGAGAATACTTATCTGCTAAAAACATTAAATCTCCGGGACACTCAACCCCGTCCCATGTTTTTAATTCACGTAAAATCATATTAGTAATTTTATCTTTTATGCTTTTCTGTTTCATCCCTTCACCTCCCCCATCTTTCTTGTCTTGCCTCTTTTGTCGCGCCCCGCGCGGGGCGCGTGGATTGAAACAAGCACCACCATACGAGCAATTCAAGATTTTCTCTATCTGTCGGATCATTGTTTAGCGTTCCCGCCATCCTCTCCCCCTTCCCCACCGTGAGCGGGTCAATATTTTTGATGTTTATGAATAGCTTCGTCAGTATATTTTCTCGCCCTCTCCTCCGCCGCCGCGATGTCTGCCCTACATGAATTCGACAAATAATCAAGTCTGACCTTGAGAAGTTTTATCTCGATCCGTTGAGACTCTATTTCTTTTTTCCAAAACTCGACAGACTTCTCGATGGGCGTCTCAGGCGCTTCGCCCTGTGTCTCATCAATAGGTTTCCAGCAATGATGACATATCCCGCCTTCGGTGCATAAACCCGTACATCTTTTATGTTCACAAGTACACGTCTCGCTCTTTTTATTTTGTTTCATTTGTCGGCGGGAAAGCCAATCTCCGAAATCCTCGTGGCCGGACTCGTAATATGCTTCGCTCATATCCTCATCGCTCCACCCACCCGCGCTCTGCTGGCCGAGAGCAAAGGCGCGTTCGGCGAAATCATCAGCCGTCATATTTGGGCTAAATAGATATTCTTTTACCAGTTTTTCCAATTTTTCATTCATGGTTCATTTCCCTCGCCCTCTCAATCGTCTCCCGGTCAGTGGTTGTCATGGGTGGCCTCCTTCAAACATCTACGTAAACAATAATCGCTTCTTTAATTGTCCCATCTTTCAACATTATCGCGTACTCTTCTTCGCTTATTTCTTGACAATCCATTTCATCTTTAATTTGATCTTCGCCGATATAAACACGCTCGTTATGATTCCAATAATTTGTTTTTTCAATACTGGATATTCCTGCCATCCAGTACGTGCAATCGTCCCCGGCGCACACCTCATAGTTGACCATGAGTTTTATTTCAAGCGTCGGGTTTTCTTTCGCCAATTCGATAAGCTTTTCTATTTGTTTGTCCATATCGCTCCCATCCTTTCCGGCTACGCGCCGGGGCTAATAATTGCTCCACCAAGCATAGAGCTTTTCCAAGTCGTCAAGCGTCGTCTTCCCGATACACGCCGATAGCGTCTTTAGCCGGTCCTCGTAGTTATCGCCGAGGAGCACCTTGATCTTCGGCTCAACAATATCGCGGGCCTTTATAAAATCGTGGTGCCAATTAAAATGGCATGGATGCCAACAAACCCATAACAAGTTTTCCGGGCGATACTTCATATTCGGAAAAGCGCCCTTTGGTAAAACATGAAATCGGCCAAGTCTATTCGACGGCTTGCGGCATAACTGGCAAGTCTTCTCATATCGAGCCTTTAGCTTTTCGAGGATAAGCGCGTCGAGTTTCTTTTCAAGTTGCTTGCGCGGCGTTTTGGTCTTGCGCTTCATTTTGATCCCCCGTTTAAATGTAAAGTATAACCGCTATTTTGTCAACTAAAATATTTCAGGTTCGTCTTTCGTCTTGCCATTCCACTTCGTCTTGGAAAGCATGTCGGCCCGCTCTTGCTCCCCGGCCATACGAAGATCGGAAATATAAAGGCGCATTTCGTCTTTGGTGCGTCCTCCGATTGACCGAAACGGATTGGCTAAATCGTCCATTTCATAAAGGTAAAGATTATTTTCGTCGGCGTAACACTGGATAGTATTCATCAATATCATCCCGACTTCCGTTGAAACACCTGAAAGCGATATTGGTCGCTTTACATAAACGACCTTTCCTTTATATTTCATCGGCACGGCTTCTTTCGGGAATCCATCTTCTTGACTGCTTAATTGCTTGAATAAATCCTTGAGCTTGTGAAAATCGGAGTTATGCTTGGATTGCTCTTGCAAAGCCCGAATAGCGCCATGTATTCGATGATTAAGGGACCGATAACCGCCATTCATGCTTTCACCTCGAATAGATTATCCTGCATCTGGTAGTAGGACTCGACAGCGCGAAGTCCTGCGTCAAGCGCCTCCATTTGCTCGGGCAGGGTAAGCGGCTTAAAAGAAAACTTCCCGTCTTTTTTTAGATACAATAGCGCCAACCGACAAGCCGCATATTCCTTTTCAAAGTGAGCGTTCCCGTACAGCGCTACCTGGGGCGCGTGTGTTTTCAACGGGCCGCCGGATTTGAAATCGAGTAGATAAACCTTACCGCCGATATCGAAAGTAGCATCAAACCGGCCAGCATATTCAGGGTGAGCGCAATAGACGATTTTCTCAAAGTCGTGAATCTTAGCCCATGACATATCCCGCCATGATTCAAACGCTTTCAGGTAGGGCATTATTATAGGGTCGACGGTTGATTCATCGAGCGAGTTATTCAAAAGCAACTGGATTGCGCGGTGTATTTTTTTCCCCTTGTCGCCAAAATACGGGTCAATCTCCCATGTCGTAGGGTAGACGGCTTTTAGAATAGATGTCACCGACGGGATGATTCGGCGTCCCGTCGGCAACTGAAAAAAGTAAGTATGCTTTGAATCGTCGAACTGGATTTGATCCACGGTGATAGCCTACTTATAAATAGGTGTTTGCGTCGAGTAGAATCGGACGCCGGGGATGTTCGCAGTTATTTTTAACGCTTCGGCAATTTTGTTCAACGCCTTTTCATCCGGTACGCAATATTCACGCGGAACAAGGCGCGGGTCAAAAACTTCCGCGTGCCAATATGTCCGATACGCCTTAACCGATTCGGATTTCTCCAGCACTTCGGCCGGGGGAAGCGGAGCGCTCGGCTCCTCAATAATCCGGTCTGCCATCGCGGTGTCGCCCTTCGCCTCAGCCTCGGCCGCGCGCGCGAGCTTGTCCGCATCGTCCTTTTCCTGTTGCTCTTTGCGCCGCTTCTCGTTCTCCTCGGCAATCCGTTTTTGCTCGGCCTGACGGAAGGTGAAAATCTTAGGCTCGACAATTCCCCGCGCCTTCTCAACGCCTTTTTTTAAACTTGAAATCAAATCGGTTACGGCCTTATGCGCCGCATGTGTCGCCTTTTTCGCCGGTTCAAACCGTTCGTCAATCTGCTTTTCGAGCATCCGGCAATCACACGCGAAATCTTCGGCAAACTGCATCGATGTTTTATCCGTCACCTCGATGGTCTGCGCCAATTCTACGCGCTTCGATGTTTCAAGTTCGGTGGTCTGTACGTCGGCCGGGTTTATAGCGGCCGGGAGTGCTTTGTCAATCGTACTCATGCTTTTGTGTTTCTCCTTTTCAGTATTTTTTCAAACCATTCCTTATGGATGGCGAGTAATTCCTTCAGATCTTTTCCAAATTCAAGGCAAGCATCAGTATAATCTTTTATTTCATCGGACGAAAACTTTTTAGATTCCCTCATCTGTACTTTCAACGCTTGGCAATCCAATTGCACTGCTTCTAAAGTCGGCAGGGCCGGATCCGATTCGACGGTTCCGGTAACAGTCGGCGGCTCGGTAGTCTTTTCCTGAGGCTCTGCAATCGGAGGACGTTCAGTCCTGTTTTCCATTTCCGGCATCGTGTCGGCTTCCTCGCGCGTAAACGGCATCCCCCGTAGGATATCGCGAAAACATAAACGGAAGGCACGGGAAATACAGACCTTTTCCGTCATGTGATGCGGTTCTTTTTTCCAGAGAGGAGCTTTGTCCATGTTCTCCGGCCGCACCTCTTTATAGAGCACGGTCCATATAAACTCTTTAGGCCAATCGCGTCGCTTGATTGTAACGGTCGTTTCGAGCGTCGAGTCTTCGACTTTTCCTTTCGTTTGCGGATACCAATATTCAAGCCGTCCGCTTTCTTCGGCGCGGTCGATGAAAACCTCATAACCCGTAACGGGAGTGAGAACGGAAATCCAGGTTTCTTTCCCGTCCTCGATTATTTTCTGTTTTCGTTCGACAGCGTGAATCTCTCGTTTCAAGGGATTGAGATTGTTTGACCGTGCCACTTCCAGAAAAAGACGTTTCGTTCGGTCGTTTAACTTCGGAGTAATTCCGAGAAGGTCAAACGCTTCAAGAATCTTGGCGTCGGTCATCCGTTCGATGGTGATTGCCGTTTCCTCAGTCTTCCGAACTGTCAACGCCTTTGTCGGTTTCTTAATCTTTTGTTTCTTCGCTTTTCTCGCCATGATATGATCCTCCTATGAAATAGTAATCAGTAATACCTATTTTGTCAAGCACAAAAAAAGTATGGCATAGGCCGCCGCCATCGACAGTCCGCAAGCAAGACCGAAGATAAACCCGCCATGCCGAGAAACGAAAGCCTTAATCTTTTTCATTTTCTTTTCCTCGCTCTCATGAATAATCTGATAAATATTATCAGGCAGATTATTATAGATGCTATAGCACCTATTATTCTAATCACATCTATCATATCGTTATCCTCTTTCCTTAAAAATCAACGGCTTCTTTGCGCGTAATAAAAAAACTAATCCCGTTTGAACATTCAATACGAGGATCAGAATCGAATGAATCAGGGACGGCCTTTTTTCCGATTTTATAGATAAACTCGTTTTTATGAATCGCCCGGAATGTTTTGAGATTACATTTGTTCCCGTCAAGTTCATATGCCTCTATCGGAGTCACAAACTCGGCCCGGCATTTCCTTGAGCAAATAGTCGATATTCTCCCTGCATCTTTCGGAATAGATAGTTTCAATATATATTTATTGTTACCGTCGATATCCTCTACTTTTTTCCATGCAATAAACTCTCCCTCTTCCGGGCAAAGTTGATAAATCAGGTCCGCGCCACTCAGGTCCGCGCCACTCAGGTCCGCTCTTCTCAGGTCCGCGCTTCTCAGGTTCGCGCCACTCAGGTCCGCGCTTCTCAGGTTCGCGTCGCTCAGGTTCGCGCTTCTCAGGTTCGCGCCACTCAGGTCCGCGCTTCCCAGGTCCGCGCCACTCAGGTCCGCGCCACTCAGGTCCGCGCTTCTCAGGTTCGCGCCACTCAGGTTCGCGCTTCCCAGGTCCGCGCCACTCAGGTCCGCTCTTCTCAGGTCCGCGCTTCTCAGGTTCGCTCTTCTCAGGTCCGCGCCACTCAGGTTCGCGCGAATACCTTCTTTTTCATCATCCAACCATTTGTGATGTTTCTCCAAAATACTTTTGATTTCTTTTACAGTGAGTTTCTTAATCATATAAATCCTCCTTGGCCTTGACGGGCCGGAGTCGCGCTCCGTAAAGCGCGGCTCTGGACGTTCAAGCATGTTTATCGAAAATATTTTCTTTTGGGATAAAGTTTTTCATAAGCCGTTCATCTGCTTTTTTAAGATCCAGTCTCGCCTGATGAAGTGATGCGGTTGACTGTTTCAGCTTTTCGATTGCTTTTTCATTTTCCGTCATGATTGTCCTTCCTTTCTTCATGTTTCCCCATCAACTCGATGAGCATCCCTACTCGTTTCAAAAGTGCTTGATCGTACCGATCCAGAGAAGATAGAGTTTGATTGACCTTCATCGCTGACATGAAATGCCTCCTAATATTCTCCGCTTTCGCCGCGAGCCTTCAGCTTTCTTCCATCGTCTCTTTCGCGATTGTATGCGGCACATGAGGAGCACTCACCGCGCCCTATAGGATTGTCACATATATCGCAATAACCATCTTCGTCTATTTCAATATCATCTTCGTATCCCATATTCTCACCTCACGCAATCGACATACGGAGCCGCTCAGCTTCCATTTGTAGTTTCCACGCCTCACCGCGATTCCCGGCGTTCATAGCCCGCGTAATCTCTATTTCCTTCTCGTTGATTTCAAGCATCGTCCGGACGCTCGATTTCCCGATGAGCGGACCCATGTCGCGTTCGAACTTTCTTACCTTGATAATTATTTCGGATACGCATTTAGCAATATAGACTAAATCGTCATGAGTAAGATCAAGTAAATCTTCCGGCTTGACTATCCTTTCGATTTCTTCTTGTAACTCCTGAGCCATCTGGATATTCATAATTGCCTCCTGTGAAAAATAGTGGGCGGCGTCAGTATTCCTCCTCGCCGCCCCGAAACCCATTTGCGTAACTCGCGTTGGGGTTAATTATTAACCAATCTGCTATAATTCGCTAGAATAAAAAGATGATATTTTAAAGGCAGATTCATTTGATGAATAACTATTTCGATTTCTTTATCTGTTTTTCCAAGCGCCTTCAAAGCCTTCAATTTATTGATTATTTCAATAGCTTCTTTCGGAAGATTTTCGGTTATGCTTTTTCTCAGTTCCGCAATCCTCTTGTCCATATTCTCCTCCTTGACCTATCTCCTCAGCGCCGGGCGGTCATTCCCGACGGACGGCCTTACGGCGTTTCGATTTCCCTTCTCTTTCCACCCGCTTCCGGGGTGCCGTGGAACGATCTCCCAGGCGGCCGCCCGTGGCCCGAAGGCCGTGTGAACTTTTGCTTGATAATATAAGTATACCCCATTCTTGCATTTTGTCAAGGATTATTTAGAGGAAAATGAAAATATTTTTCAGGTAGTTTTAAGAGGCTTTTTTGCTTTTCGCCCGGCGCTTGCGGTCGTATGCTTTCATTACTTCGAGACGGTGTTCTCTGTTTTGCTTGTGGTACTTCTTTTGCCACTTGATCCGCTCGTCGCGTTTAGCAATATATCGGTTATGTCTGGCGGATGCATCATAGGTTTCAGCGTTATATCGACTCATGCAATCAATATATAGCTATCTGTATATTTTGTCAATCTACGATACAACAAAAACGGCGGTGGTCAGCCGCCGTTCCGGAGGATCAAGACGCTATCTGGCGATAGCGGTTATCTTTTAATCACTGCTACAATCACGATAGTGGCGATAGCACCAACAGCAGATCG
>Ga0209777_10007148_pt1 | contig 12447 bp, 10 predicted proteins | sample FrelakmetHBP12HB_FD_187147 | JGI IMG/M metagenome (GOLD analysis project Ga0209777, IMG submission 187147) | Freshwater lake sediment microbial communities from the University of Notre Dame, USA, for methane emissions studies -HBP12 HB (SPAdes)... | ecosystem: Environmental > Aquatic >... | reverse complement strand
TCGCCCGCCTGTTAGAATGTCAACGATTGTCATTCGAAGCGATGAGACGGAGCAGAATTCGTTCCCCGCGGGGGCAAAAAGCCTAGTGGAGAGCTGATCTTCCGACAATCCTGTCATAATGTTCCAAAAGTTCAGGGTTTAGCTGGTTCGTGGGTGTTTGGGGACACACGCAGGTGCGAACATGAAGCTAACGATCCGCGATGTCGCTGCGATGCTCAACGTGTCCGAGCGGACCATTTATCGTTGGATCGACCTCGAAGTTATCCCGGCCTATCGGATCAACGAGCAGTGGCGTTTCAACCGTGCCGAGCTACTCGCCTGGGCCACCGCTCGACGGCTGAACGTGTCCAGCGAATTGCTGCAAGAACCCGAAACGATGGGATCGGCGGTGCCGAGTTTTAGCGAAACACTGAGCGCCGGTGGGGTTTTTTATCGGGTTGCCGGTCAGGACAAAGCTTCGGCCCTGAGGGCGGTCGTGGAGTTGAGCAAGCTCCCCGACGACACCGACCGAAATTGGGTGTTCGAGATGCTTTTGGCACGGGAGTCGCTGGAATCCACAGGGATTGGCGAGGGGATCGCTATTCCGCACGTGCGCTACCCGATTGCTCTGCACACGCCAAGGCCATTGTTGATGCTTTGTTTCCTTGAACGGCCAGTGGAGTTTGGGGCGATCGATGGTCAGCCTGTTCGCGTTCTCTTTTGTCTGCTGAGTCCAACCATTCGGGGACACCTGGCACTCTTGTCCCGCTTGGCCTTTGTGCTCCGGGATCCTGGTTTCAAAGGCGCCGTGCTGCGCGAGGCATCGCGCGACGAGATTCTCCAGGAGGCGAAGCGCGTGGAGGCGGGATTTATGTCCGGCGCGGTGACGATCGAGGCCACATGAAAGGCGTGCAGGGCAAGTGGGGAGCTCAACAAACGTCGGAGAAGATATGGTTATTGACATTGAGGACAACAATTGGGGGAAACACACATGGACCTGACGGCCAAGGACGCGGCCAGATTGTTGCAAGTGCCGGAGGATACGATTTACGCGTGGATTCGCAACGGGACGGTGCCGAGTTACCGAGTCCGGGACAAATACCGCCTGAACCGCGTCGAGCTTCTGGAATGGGCGACGACGCGAAACATGAAGGTTTCCCCGGAGATCTTCCATGACAACGGCGTTGAGCCGCCGGATTTGCTCTTGACCAACGCACTACGCCGCGGCGGAGTAGTCTACGATTTGGATTGCCACGACAAAGCGACAGCGCTAAAGGCGGTATGCGATATTCTGCCGCTACCTCCAAAGGTGGATCGCGAGGAATTGCTCAGCGTCTTGGTGGCGCGCGAGGCGTTGTGTTCAACCGGCATCGGCAACGGGGTGGCGATCCCTCATCCACGAGGGCCGATCGTTCTGGGGATTCCAGAACCGCAGGTAACATTGGGCTTTTTGCGAAATCCGATCGAATATGGAGCGCTGGATAAGAAACCGGTCCACATCCTCTTCGTGATTGTGAGCACGACGGTGCGCGTTCACCTGCTCCTGCTGAGCCATTTGATGTATGGGTTACAGGACGAGGAGTTCCGGCGGCTTCTCGATGCGCGCGCGGCGCAGGATCAAATCCTTGCGAAGCTGGAGACGATCGAGGCACGAGTTGCAAAGAAAGATGAGGAGCGAGGTGTCGCGCCATGAGGTGGGCGATTCTCGCTCTGGTCACGCTTGCCGCTGGAGCCGTTGCGTCCGCCTTGACCGCACGGCGCCATAGGATTGGACTGCGGGTGGGTCTGGCGGCGGCCGGAGCGGCAGGCGTGCTCTGTGTCGTTGGGGCGTTGGAAGTGTTAGGCCACCCGACGACGACCGCCATCAGCGTCGCATGGCCTCTGCCGCTGGGGCTCGCGCGGCTCGCAGTCGATGGACTCTCGGCATGGTTCCTTCTGGTCATTGGAACGGTGACCATTGCTGTCTCCGTCTATTCGTCCAGCTATTTTCACGACGATAAAACACGCGGTCCTGTAGGTGCGTACGCGCCGCTCGTCTGCACGATGATTGCGGCCATGGTGTTGGTCGTCTGCGCGGACGACGTGGTGTTGTTCCTGGTGGGCTGGGAGTTGATGAGCCTGTCGGCGTTTTTCCTCGTTGGATTTCACGACGAGGATGAGGAGGCGCGCCGCGGAGCCTGGACCTACCTTGTCGCAACGCACCTGGGGACGGCGCTTGGCGTGTTGCCCATGTTTGCAGCATTTGTGGCGCGAACCGGCGGCACGTCGATGGGCGGATTCGCCGGCGCGTTCGGACCTTCCGAGGTCACGTCCTGTGTCTTGGTTTTTACGCTTGGCGTCGTCGGATTCGGCACGAAGGCCGGGTTCATGCCCTTTCACGTCTGGTTGCCTGTCGCACACCCGGTCGCTCCGAGTCCGGTTTCCGCGTTGATGTCCGGCGTGGTCATTAAGACCGGCATTTACGGCCTATTGCGTCTCGTTTCGTGGCTGCCGGACCTTCCCATAGGTTGCGCGGTTGGACTCATGATCGTTTCGCTGGTATCCGGCGTCATGGGAATCCTCTATGCCCTTGGACAACGGCAGATCAAGCGCATGTTGGCGTACTCAAGCGTCGAGAACATTGGAATCATCGGACTGGCGATCTCGGTCGCATTGTTGGGGCGCTCTCTGCAACAGCCTTTGCTGGTCGCGTTCGGCGTTGGGGGGGCCTTGCTCCACGTGCTGAACCATGCGCTTTTCAAGGGGCTCCTATTCCTCTCGGCCGGCGCAGTGTTGCATGACACGGGAACCGGAGACATGGAACGGTTGGGAGGGCTGGCTCAAAGTACTCCTATAAACGCGCTGGCCTTCATGATCGGAGCGGTTGCAATCTGCGCGCTGCCGCCTTTGAATGGATTCGTCAGCGAGTTCGTCATATACGCGGGAATCCTACAGGGCGTAGTTACTTTGCCCAGTTCGTATGCGGCTTTGCTTGCGTCGTGCGCCGCGGCGTTGTCTTTGATTGGGGGCCTGGCGTTGGTGGTATTCTCCAAGACTTTTTCAGTGGTGTTCCTCGGAGCACCGCGCGATCAGAGTCTCTGTGTGCACGCCACGCCGACAAGCATGAATGCCGGTATGTTATTCCTGGCGCTAGGCTGTGTGGTGGCAGCAGTCGCCTCTGGGCCGATCACAGCACTGCTGTCCGCGGCCCTGAAGCCTTTCATCGTGGACGGTTCGGGGCAGGTTGAAACATTCGGCGAATCGCTCGGCCTGATCTCACGAATCTCGGGAGCATTTGGCGTCTTAATCATGGTCACCGTCGTGCTACTTGCTGTTCGCCGACGGATGCCGTCTGGCGCGACCGCCGGCGGCTCGGGAGGCACGTGGGGGTGCGGCTATGCGTATCCCGCAACGACCATGCAGTACACAGGTTCCTCTTTTGCCTGGAAAGCGACCCAAAGCTTTCGGCACGTTATTCGCCCGAAGCGGCAAGAGCCGGTCATCGCGGGGTGCTTCCCTTCCCAGGATCGGCTGGTCACGGTGACAACAGATGTGGTGCAAGAGCGAATCTACAAGCCTGCGTTCACCGGACTAACCAAGGTTTTTGAACGCTTTTGGCCGCTCCAGCACGGACGTATACAGTTGTACCTGGTCTACATCGTTGTGACGGTCTTGATTGTTTTTCTCGTCGAGGGATGGTCTGCACCGTTTTTGGCGCACAAGAACGACGGCGCGATAAGGGCCGCCGCCGAGCCGCAAATGCGTGACCTTCAAGGTGATCACCACTGATGACTCCGGTGTTGACCAGTCTGGCACTCCTCGCCATAGGGGCGACCATGTCGTTGGTACTCGTGCGCGTGCCGCGCCTGGCCTTAGTCATAGTCATGCTGATCGTGTTCGTCGCTTCGGTGCTCGTGGCAATCAACGCCGGCGATGTCTTGCTGCGCGCATCCTCCCGAGGGCCGTACGAGGTGGCATGGCCGCTGTCTTTGGGCACTGTACGCTTAAGCATTGACGGTTTGTCCGCTTGGTTTCTGATGACTATCGGGGTGCTGGCGGCGTGCGTGGCCGTTTATTCCGTGCCCCACATGAGCGCGGCGGCGGGTCGAGAGCCGGTGTGTGTCTTCTGTGCGTTTTTCTGCTTGCTGCTGGCTTCCCTGATTATACTCGTGTGCGCTGCGGACGCCGTACTGTTTCTGATAGGCTGGGAGGCTATGACGCTGGCTGCGTTCTTTCTGGTGGCCTTCCACCATGAGCGCCGCGACGTGCGCCGCGGAGCGTGGATGTACCTGGTCGCGACGCACATCGGCACGGCCCTGTTTGTGTTGCCGCTCTTCGCCATTATGTTCGCGCGAACCGGCACAACCGCGTTTTCTTCGTTCGCAGGCGCCGTCGGCTCTGGCGATCGCACCACGCTTGTGACGCTATTCGCCTTGGGTCTGGCGGGTTTTGGCACCAAGGCCGGCTTCATGCCCATGCACGTGTGGCTGCCCGCCGCTCATCCGGTCGCGCCAACACCGGTGTCCGCGCTTCTGTCCGGTGTGGTTGTGAAAACAGGCATTTACGGTTTCCTGAGGCTTCTCTCCTGGTTGCCGCCGTTGCCGCTTGTTTGCGGCGAGGTGCTTCTGCTCGTCGGCATCGTAAGCGGCGTGATGGGAGTTCTCTACGCATTGGCGCAACATGACCTGAAACGCCTGCTGGCCTATCACACAGTAGAGAATATGGGCATCATTGCCCTGGGCATCGCCGTCGGGATGCTCGGTGAGGCAGCGAACCAACCGGCGGTAGCTGTGCTCGGTTACGCCGGCGCCCTTCTGCATGTAACCAATCACGCATTGTTCAAGGGGCTACTCTTCATGTCCGCCGGCGCTGTGCTGCACGGCTCGGGAACGGGGGAGATCGACCGCTTGGGCGGACTTGCCCGCAAGACGCCGGTCAATGCGGTGATGTTTTTGATTGGAGCCGTTGCGATCTGCGGTCTGCCGCCGCTCAACGGTTTCTTGAGCGAATGGATAATCTATGGCTCGCTTCTTGGCGGGTCGATTCTGGGAATCGGCGTGTCCGGGGGGTTGCCGGGAGTAGCTGTGGCGGCCCTGGCGTTAATGGGCGGACTGGCGTTGGCTTGCTTTACGAAAGCCTTCGGCGTTGTATTCCTTGGTGAACCGCGTGACGCTAGCTTGTGCACACGCAAGACGCCCGCGGGCATGAAGATAGCGATGGCCGTGCTGGGCTTGTCTTGCATTCTCATCGGCGTGCTGCCCGGTCTGTGGATTCCGCTTGTTCAACTCGCGGCCGGAGAGCTTGCCAATGTTCCACACGGCGAGGTCAACATGCGGATTGAGACTGTGCTGGCACCGGCGATAAAACTCTCGGGAATGGCAGTCGTTTTCGTCGTCGCGGTGAGCGGGCTGATCGCGATTCGGCGACTGGTGCGATTGCGCGCTGCGTGCAGCAATGTGGAAGTAACGCCGACGGTGGCGACTTGGGGATGTGGATACACCCGGCCGACGCCGAGAATGCAGTACACCGCTTCGTCCTTCGCCGCCCACCTGGTGACGACTTTTCGAAGCCTACTGTGGCCTGAGCGGGCCATCCTTGCACCGTCGGGTTCATTTCCGGGCGCCTCCCATCTGGAAACGCATGCGCCGGATATCGCGGAACACGATGTCTTTGAGCCGATCTTCCGCGGGGTTGATCGGCTGTACTCGGCGGTGCGAGCCGTCTCCTGGCGCGGAGAACAAGGGTCGCCGGTGGTTTCGGAGTCCGCAGCACTCCATCGCCGCGGCCCAATCAGAACACTGATAGATGGCATGGTTGGGGCGTTGCGACGGGGAAGCATTCAGGTCCGTCTGTTATTCATCGTACTGACTCTGGTAGCCATGTTCGCAATAGAAGCAATCTCGCCCGTAGATCGGGCACATTCGGCAACCGGGCAGGACTCCCAGCATACACTGGACGTTGGGGCTGATAAATGACTGTTCTGCGGGCCATCTTATTTGTTCCTGAAGTGCTCGTGGTCTTGGCGTCGCCGCCGCTGCTCATGAGCGTCATTGCCAAGACCAAGGCGTGGTTTGGCGGTCGCGTGGGGCCGCCGTGGCTTCAGCCTTACTTCGACATCCACAAGTTGATTCAAAAGAACGCCGTCTACAGCAAGACCACGACTTGGATATTCCGGGCGGGACCGATCATCAGCCTGGCATCCCTGCTGACTGCCACTACGCTGGTCCCCGTGCTTTCCGACGATTCGCTTCTGGGTTTTCCCGGCGATGTCATCCTCCTAGCATACCTTCTCGCACTGGGTCGGATGTTCACCGTTCTTGCGGCGATGGACACGGGCAGCAGTTTCGAAGGAATGGGGGCGTCGCGGGAGGTAACGTTTGGAGCAATGTCGGAGCCGGCGTTGTTCCTGTCATTTGTGGTGATGGCCGTGGCGAGCAAGAGTCTGCGGCTCAGCGAGATGATCGGACCGAGCCTCATTCCCGGATGGCAGGTTGCCGGCCCGGCGGTCATTCTGGTTGTCGGCGCCTTGCTGGTTGTGCTGCTCACGGAGACTTGCCGCGTTCCCGTCGACGATCCGGCCACACACCTCGAACTTACCATGATTCATGAGGTTATGGTCCTGGATCACAGCGGCCCGGAATTCGCCTGCATCACCTACGGCGCTGCATTGAAGTTCGCATTGCTTGGATCCATCGTTGTTCATGCCGCGATTCCGCATGGGGGGTGGCTTGCGTGGTTGAATGCGCCGCTTCGAATGCTAGAGCTGGGCGGGCTTGCGCTACTCATAGGAATCATCGAGTCCGTGACGGCGCGATTCCGTCTGAATCGTGTGCCCATGCTTCTTGCCGGGGCGACGGTGCTGTCTGCGATCGCTTTGGTGCTTGTTCTAATGCGGAGAACCGTCTAATGCTCCAATTCGTGATCGACTCGATCCTCATTCTTGTCGTGCTGCTGAATCTTGCCATGCTGGCGACCAGCCGCATGGCCGCCTGCATCCGAACCTTTTCCTTACAGAGCCTCTTGCTCGCCCTCCTTCCCATCGCCATTGGACTTCGACACGCGGCAATGCCTGGAGCGCACACCGTCATCATCGCCGCGGGAGCCATCGGACTAAAAGTCATCCTGATCCCCTGGGTCCTACTCCGCGTGCTGCGAACCGGGGAGATTCATCGAGAGATCGAGCCGTTCATCGGGTTCACGGCTTCCGTCATACTTGGGGCTTTAATCATCGTCGCCAGTTTCGCATTCGCGAAGGAACTGCCGTTGCCTACCCAAGCGCCCACGGATCTGCTTCTTCCCGTCTCCCTAGCGACGCTGTTCAACGGCCTGCTCATGCTCGTTAGCCGGCGGACCGCCATCACCCAAGTTCTGGGCTACCTTGTGGTTGAGACCGGCATATTCATCTTCGGCCTTCTCCTGCTCGAACAAACGCCTGTGCTCGTTGAGATTGGTATCTTACTGGATCTGTTCGTCGCAGTGTTCATCATGGGAATTGTGGTCTACCACATCCGCCGCGAGTTCGACCACATGGATACCTATTTGCTGGGCGAGCTCAAGGAGGCATGAAGTGCCGACGGCGATTCTGTTGATTGTGGTCCCGGCTGCCTTTGGCTTGCTCTGCCTGGTGTTGCCTTCGCCGCGCTGGCGACTGGGCGCTATGGTTGCCGGAGCGTGGGCCCACCTGGGCGTTGTGCTCTGGAGCTGGCAAGAACAACTTGCGCCGAGGAATGGCGAGTTCTTCGGCATCGATCCGCTTGGGCACCTGTTCGTCACTCTGATCAGCGTGCTGTTTGCCGCGGCGGCAGTGCACTTCGTCGGCTACCACCGTGCGGAATTGATCTCGCAGCGCGTGTTTCTGGCGTGCATGTTGGCTCTGCTGTCGGCGCTGAGCGTGGTCTGCGTCAGTCAGAACCTCGGAGTCCTGTGGGTGGCGCTCGAAGCTTCGACGCTGGCCGCCGCTCCGCTAATCTACTTCCATCTCGGCGCTCGCGCCCTGGAAGCCACATGGAAATTCCTGCTGATGAATTCCGTCGGCATCGCTCTGGCCCTGCTTGGCGTGTTTTGCATGGCGCTCGCCTCGATCGGAGGCGGAACGGACGTTTCGCTGAGCGTTGCAGACCTCGTCGCGCATGGTGCGGCGCTGGACACCGCATGGGTACGCGCGGGTTTCATACTAGTGTTGGTGGGCTACGGGACGAAAATGGGGCTTGCTCCGCTGCACACTTGGCTGCCCGATGCCCACGGCGAGGCTCCGGCGACCATCTCGGCTCTGCTTTCCGGGGCGGTGTTAAACGCGGCGTTTCTAGCGATTATTCGCGCGTACCAGATCTGCGTCGCAGCGGGCCTGGGCGACTTCGCCGGCCGATGGTTGATTGCACTGGGCTTGTTCTCGATGGCCGTAGCCGGCGTCTTCGTGGTAGGGCAGAGGCACTTCAAACGCTTGCTGGCCTACTCCAGCGTTGAACACATGGGTATCCTGGCGGTCGCTCTGGGGTTGGGCGGCGCGGCCTCCTACTCCACCATGCTGCACGTTTTTCATAATGTCCTATACAAGGGCTCGCTGTTCTTCATTGCCGGGCTGCTCGGTCACCTCTACGGAAGCTACCAGATCGCGGATATCCGCGGTGCACTCCACCGCCATCCGCTCTTCGGCGTCCTGCTGCTTGCAGCGCTCTTCGCTATCGTCGGGCTTCCGCCGTTCGGGCTGTTTTATAGCGAACTGGGGATTCTTTTCGCGGCCGGCAGCTCCGGGCACTGGTGGGTGCTCGGGGCTTTCACACTTTTCTTGTGCATCGTCTTCGTGGGCATGGTCACTGCGATCTTGCCTATGGTTTTTGGAAAACCAGGTGAGCCCAAGAATGGTGCCGATGCCGCAGAGCATGGACAACGCTGGCGATATGCAACAATGACGACGCCAATAGCCCTGCTGCTCGCCGCCGGCCTGGTGCTTGCATCCTATCAACCCTTGGCCGTCAGGCACGCCCTTGAGCAGGCCGCCGCGACGGTTGCGGGACCTCTGCCAACAGCGCATGTTGCTTCGTCTGAGTCAGCGGAGGTCGGGCCATGACCAGTTCAGCTCGGACCTCCGGTTGGATCAGCGCCCGCCAGGGACAATGCCTGTCTCTCGCGGAAATCCCCGTTATTCCCTCTGAAGGTCTCGCAGACCATTTGATCTCGGCTCGCCGCCGCCAAGGTCGGCTTGCAAATCTATTCGGGCGGCGGATGAACGATGGCGAAGTAATGTTGTACGCCTTCGTAGCCAATGACAACGAGGGTGAGGTGTACGTCTGCTCCTCCAGGCTCACTCGAACAAACGCTCGACCCTTGCAGTATCAGGCGATTACGTCGCATTGGCCTGCCGCCCAGGCATTTGAGCGCGAGATCGCCGAACAGTATGGCGTTCACCCCGTCGGTCATCCCTGGTTGAAGCCTCTTCGATACCACGCGACAGACGACGGCACGCCTGCTCCTTGGGGAATGTTCGATCCCAAGAAACCCATACCGGGCGATTACCCCTTCTATCGTGTGGAGGGTGAAGAGGTTCACGAAGTGGCAGTTGGACCGGTTCATGCCGGCGTAATCGAGCCCGGCCACTTCCGTTTCCAATGTCACGGCGAAGAAGTGCTCCACTTGGAAATCGCCTTGGGATATCAGCACCGCGGAGCCGAACCGCTACTATTGCACCGCAATGCAACCCGCTCAGCGATTGTCGCCGAGACAATTGCCGGAGACGCATCCATAGGACATGCCTTGGCCTACTGTACGGCCCTGGAGTCCTTGGCTGGTGCAACCCTGAGCATGCGTACACATGCAATTCGCGGCATCGCTCTGGAGCTGGAGCGACTGGCCAACCATGTAGGCGATCTTGGGGCCCTCTGCAACGACGTTGCCTTCCTGCCGGGAGCATCCTTCCTGGGTCGGCTCCGAGGGGAATTCCTAAACTTGACCCTGGAAATCTGTGGAAATCGCTTCGGTCGCAATTTGTTGCGCCCTGGCGGCGTACTCTTTGACATCCCCAAGGACCTTGCAGACAGACTTCGCAGCCGATTGGAAGGCCTTCAATACGAAGTGCTTCAGGTCCTCAACATGATGTTCGAACAATCATCGGTGTTGGCGCGGTTTGAGGGCGCCGGCGTGTTGTCGGAGGAACAGGCTGAGGAGATTGGACTGGTCGGCCCGGCGGCGCGGGCCTCGGGTTGCATGCGCGATGTGCGCCATGATTTTCCCCACGGCGTATTTCGGTTCAGTCACATACCTATCGCAATGGAAACGACCGGAGACGTGTATGCCCGCGCGGCCGTCCGATGGCTGGAGGTGCAGCGCTCCATCGAGTTCCTCCTGGAGCTGCTCGGAAACATTCCCGACGGCATAACCTGTAAACCGTTGGGCCCGCTTTGCCCGAACTCCATGGCGTTCGGGCTGAGTGAGACGTGGCGGGGAGAGGCGATGCACGTCGCCTTCACGGATGACAACGGCAAACTTGCCTTTGTGAAGGCAAAGGACCCTTCGATGCACAACTGGTTCGGGTTGGCCTTGGCGCTGCGCGGCGCTGCGATTTCGGATTTCCCGCTGTGCAACAAGAGCTTCAATCTGAGTTACGCAGGGCATGATCTTTGAGAAAAGCGAGCTTGGCCTGTTTCAGCCTGCGAGGCGAGGAATGGTGACAAACCAATGCTGCGAATCCTGAGAACTCGAATAGCCCAGGGGCACCGGACGACGACGTTTCCGCTTGAACTTCCGGTGCTGCCGGAGCGATACCGTGGCCGGCCAAAGATCGACGCCTCGAAGTGTCCGGAGGGTTGCCGACTGTGCGAGGAAGCCTGCCCGACGCAAGCGATCAGTTTGTCCGGCGGACTATCGCTCGATCTTGGCAAGTGCCTTTTCTGCACGGCCTGTGTCGATGCGTGCCCTGAGGGAGCGATCAAATACACCACGGATTTCCGTCTGGCGACCAGCCAACGAAAGGACCTAGTTCTTACCGATGGCGATCTCAAACTTGCCGAACGTATGCGCGATGAGTTGTACCGCGTTATCGGCCGCGCACTGCGCCTGCGTGAGGTCTGCGCCGGAAGCTGCAACGCGTGCGATCTCGATACCAACGTCTTGAACACCGTCGGATGGGACCTGTCGCGTTTCGGAATTCAGTTCGTCGCCTCGCCACGCCATGCCGACGGACTGCTCGTCACCGGACCGATTACACGCAATATGCACCACGCCCTGATGGAGACGTACGAGGCGGTCCCCAAGCCCAAAATCGTTATTGCGCTGGGCGCCTGTGCGATCAGCGGCGGGCCGTTCGCCGATAGTCCGCAGGTGAACAACGGAGTCGATGCAACCCTGCCGGTGGACCTTTATATTCCCGGTTGCCCCCCGCACCCGTTGACGATTCTCGATGGACTGTTGCGGTTCATTGGAAGATTGCCCCGCGCAACCGATGAACGGTGACAGCAATGCGTGTAGAACATGCCCCGAACCATCCTAAAATTGGCCGATGTCGCTTCGGCGCTTGGCCTTGATCTGCGGGCCGTGGAGCGACTTGCGGAGGGGGGGGACCTGCCGGCACGAAAGGTCGACGGCATCTGGAGATTCCGATCCGCCGAAGTGGCCGAGTGGGCTGGTCGGCACCTTGGTGCATTTCCTGCGGGAGAACTTAAGAGAAGGGCAACCCCGGGGGCCGACCTTCTGCTCCACCTTGCCTTGCAGCCGAAGACCGTTGCCATTCCGCTTGCGGCGTCCACGCGACGGTCGGTCCTAAGTGAACTTGTCGCCTTGGCCGATCAAAGCGGCCAGATCATGGACTCGCGTGCCTTGCTTATGGCGGTCGTCGACCGAGAGAAACAACAGCCGACCGCTTTGCCGGGCGGCATTGCGATTCCGCACTGTTCCCAGATCGGCAAATATGTCGGTGAGTTCCCGGTAATCGCGGCCGGTCGCGCGGACCACGGTATCCCCTTCGGAGACCCGACCGGGTGTTTGACCGATTTGTTCTTTCTTCTTTGCTGTACAGACTATCGCCAACACGTTTTGTACCTTGGACGGCTGAGTCGTTTGTTGTCCGAATCAGCGCTGCTCGACAAACTACGGCTGGCGGAAACCACAGAGGAATTCGTTGAAGTCCTTTGGAAGGCGGAAGAGAAGCTTTGCGAGGTCTAAGTAGACCCGCGGAATGGTCTACCTATCCGAGCCGCATGCGGAATGCAATCCCTGCGCGCCGGGTGTCCGCGCGCCTTGTTAATCTTGTAAATCTTGTAAATCCTGTCCAGTCATTCCCCGGTTCTCGTCCGATCCACGGACAGAATGCAATCCCGGCTTGCCGGTAGTCCGCGCGGATTGTCGATTGCCGCTTGAACCTCGAACTCTTGGCGCCCTTGACCCATCTTCAACAGTTGTTGGACAGGGGTACCCGCGTGGTTGCTCAGAAACGCGGATTTTCGGGCAAAATCAGTCTCGGAGTTTGAAAACGTAGTGCCATAATATTGGCCCGTAACG
>Ga0209777_10007147_pt1 | contig 12448 bp, 6 predicted proteins | sample FrelakmetHBP12HB_FD_187147 | JGI IMG/M metagenome (GOLD analysis project Ga0209777, IMG submission 187147) | Freshwater lake sediment microbial communities from the University of Notre Dame, USA, for methane emissions studies -HBP12 HB (SPAdes)... | ecosystem: Environmental > Aquatic >... | reverse complement strand
ACGCCGCACCAGCCGGTCCTGCGCCTCGGCTGTCATCGCAGGGTAACCCCTCTCATCATGGGTCAGCCCCGTAACATGGAACCGGTAGCCCTCGCCGGCTATGGCCATGGGAGGGACCAGGTCTTTGTCGGGTTTATAGGGCTGGTATTTCTCCGGCGCAACACGCGGTCTTTTGCGGGCTACAAGGTCATCCGGCGCTACCTGTCGTATCACTACCTTTTCGCTCATATGCCCCACAGCTTCGTCGGACAGGATGAGTACAGGCACCCGGTATTTCTCCGACAGGTTGAACGCTTCGATGGTGAGGTCGAAAATCTCCTGCGGAGAGCTGGGCACAAGCGCAATGACCTCGTAGCTGCCGTGGGAGCCCCATCGTGCCTGCATCATATCTCCCTGCGCCACCAGGGTAGGCAGCCCTGTGGAGGGACCTGCACGCTGTACGTCGACCACAACGCACGGGGTCTCGAGCATCACACCCAGGCCCAGGTTTTCCATCATCAGGCTAAATCCGGGCCCTGACGTGGCTGTCATTGACTTCACCCCTGCCCAGGAAGCGCCGAGCACAGCGTTCATGGAGGCTATCTCGTCCTCCATCTGGATGAACACGCCTTCCACCTGAGGCAGACGCTCGCTCATCCTCTCGGCTATCTCGGTAGCCGGCGTAATGGGGTAGCCGGCAAAGAAGCGGCAGCCTGCGCTGATAGCTCCCTCGGCGCATGCCTCATCGCCGTTCATGAAAAATGTTCCGCTCATAACGCCGTTTCCCGACATATGCAGACCCCGTTACTTAATTATCTCGCCTTGTTCCAGTCTGATGGCAAATTCAGGGCAGATTATCTCGCAGAGGCCGCAGCCCAGGCACTTGTTCGTGTCTGCCACCTTGGCCAGGGTATAACCCTTGGGGCCCAGTTCATCGCTCATCACGAGAGCTTCCCTGGGGCAAAACTCTACGCAGTAGCCGCAGCCCTTACACCTCTCCCTGTCTATTAGCACCTTCCCGGGCCTGGCAGCTTTTTGCTCGTGGTCGAAGGGCTTTCTCCATAGCTTCGGGTGAGCCGAGTCTTTTGCACTCTGCATTGTGGTAGCTCAAAATTCAAGAGGGCCTTGCGAGCCCTGCTTTTCCGGATTTATGCCCAGTCTGCATGGTTTTCATGCCCATTTCAGGCTGTCCATATCTTATTATGATAGCAAATCCGCTACCCCTTTACAAATGACTCTGAGAGAATTACGAAACTTGCAGGGGCGTCCTTGCAGGTTTTCGGGTATAGCACGGCCCGACTTTTATGGCGCATGAATTATTCAATTTTTGGGTCGCCGGACGCCGGGATTTCGCAGGCCGTGATCAGCTTCAGCCGAACGCAGCGGGGACCGCTGGGGTAAAAAACGTCCCTATGTTGAGGAGTAATTTCCCCAAAACTGAATCCCACGAACGAAACCCCACATATTCAATTTTCCGGGGAATGCCAAGAGCTTTGTGCAACCAGCAATCAGCTTAAAGCTATCAGCCCACAATAGTGCGGCTCGGTGGATGCTGTTTGCTGCTCTTGAGTTTGGTCGGGAGCTGTGTACATCCAGTCCCGATGTAATGGGGACATTGTAGAACATAAGTTCTCATACTGTCAAGAGGAAAATGTCGCAGGGATTGGAATGAACTGTCTGAGACACCGCAAGGGCCATTGGCGAGAGGGCCTTATTCCGGACGCTCTAAAAGGACTAGATTTTGAGCGAACTAACATTAGGGATTAAATATTGGCGATATTGTGAAGTCCGATTTTGCAGATGTACAAACATTTGCCTGTCTGATTGTTGCACTTATGATCATCCTTCGGGTAAAGAACCCTCAGTGATCCTCCTGGCCAACGAATGCTAACCGAATCACATCCACGACCAACCAATTGTTACGAAAGAAGCTGCTCGAATTTTTCTTCGGTCAGGTCGCCAAGGCGAACTATAGCGACTTTCTTGCTAATACCATCCTTCACGTTGGCCATTGAATACACAAGTTTGTGCGCCTTGTCAGCATCCTTATCTTTCACAATTAGTAACGCCTTTATATTTAGGCTTGGCATCGCCGTGAACATGTTTCTGTAGCGGTCATTCACCGCCTTGTTTGCCGTCTCAACCGTAGTAGCAACTTCAAAAGCATGGGTAATTGCTGACCCTTTCAGCAGTAATACGTCTATTTCTACAATGGTGTTGAAGACGTTGAGAGGAAGACCAAACTCTACGTTGCTGGTCATCTGCCTACTCATCTTCTTGAACTTCGGCTCTTTATTCTGCTCAGTATCGCCGATATGTACCTCATAGCCTTTATCCACTGCGTAAGAGTACATCAACTCAATAATCTGATTGTGACTTAGGGCGGTTACCATCTTGGGTGGACCGAAGAAACCCAATTGGGTTTCTACCTCAGGTTTACTCACGGCAGTGTCCACGGCACTTGTAGGCCTCAATCTGTAACCCTGGCGATGTGCCTGACCAGGCAAGGGCACCTGGTCACATATCCTTTGTAATACCTTGCTAATGGTAGAAGTACCGGGTTTGTGGCTATTGACAAGTTGTTGATAGATAACCGAAATGATTTCATCAAGCGAAGCATACTTCTTGTCCTTCAGGAGGCTATAGACAACTTCTTCAGTGAACTTCTCAGCCGGTATGTAGTCAATCGGCTTGATGGTATGGGCTTCGGGGTCGACCATATCTTTGGTAAACCACTTCTTCTCCTTGTCGACCCAAACGAAGTGCTCGTTAAAGAAAGACTTGAAGTCCTTATTCCCAATTTTGTGGAAGATGTGCTTCTCGGTTAGGTAAGGTATCAGCCCGGTCATTAGCGTACTATCATCGGCACCCGCATGGTACTGTATGAGCTCTTGTGTCTTATTCACCATCTCCTGTTCTTCGTCTGTGGACAGAGCCGAATCAGTCATTTCGTAAGGTATGGCTGTTTCCCGCTTGAAGCTCAATATGAAATCCCCCAGCATCGAGCCAGCCGCGCGCTGGTGCAGAGTCGTGGTGTAATTTTCAATTGGTGGCTGGTATAGCATGCCCCGGTACGGGTCTTCACTTGCGGATGGTAACCTGAAGCCTGCTCTGTTCGCTGCTCTGTGGAGCGCCATCCATACCTTCAAATCCCTGTTGTGGAAGGTCAGCACCATCCACCTGTCGGCCTTCAACACCCGGTGACACTCCTTGAATATCCTGAACAGCATTTCCTCGTAGTGGCCCAGCGACTTCTGGGTTGGGAAACCACTGTGTCGCGTCTCGATTGCCTCCAGTGTGTTGTCTATGATTCCTTGCAGCCCGACAGCTTCCTTTAGCCATACGGCCCAGAAATTGGCAAGCTCGGCGTACTGTACGTTGCCCCCAAATGGAGGGTCAGTAAGAACCACATCTACTGAACTGTCTGGCAACGGCAGGTCGTGGGACGAGCGGCATAGAAGTAAGTAAGTCGCTTCTCCCTTGGCAATAGCGGGGAAGGCCTGTGCACCCTGGGCAAAGTCACCAAATTCCTCGTTTGAGTAGGTCTTACCTTTCCAGTAGGAGTGCAGTCCTTTGTCGAACTGCTTTTCGAACATATACCATACGTTAAACTCGTAGTAGATATCTGGAAGCCAGTAACCGTGATGTTCCCATCCATGTGTCAGGTCTTTGCGCATTTTGTTTGACCATGAGAGGCTAGAGCTAAAAACAAACAGTAGTGCTTTTGTAGTTTCCGAGTCCGAATCCAGGCTTGTGATTGCTTTTTTCAAAATTGAGTTGGCGAGCAGATTCCTCTTGGTAAAGAGCTGGTAGAAGTGGGTGTAGCCCTTTTTGTAAAGAGCATCATCTCTCACCCGGTCGCCATCGGGTATCATGTCCTGGGGATATGACAGTTGCCCATCCTTTACCATCTTGGCAAGTTTACTGGTAGTCTGTTGACACCGCTCCACGTCATCACCTGTTGGCACTCTCTCTGATGACGTTCCACAACTGGGGCAGCGATAGGCTATTCTCACCATTTTCTCATCCAGACGCTTGCAGTCAATGATATTGAAAGGTCTATTGCAGGCTGGGCAGACATACCGGCCGCCTGATACTTTCTTGACCTCGGACAACACCATGACTTTATTGCAGTCAGGTTGCGGGCATATTGCTACCGCACTCCAAAGAGACCATCTGGTGGTCGCTGGTTTACCGCAGGTACCGCAGGTTACTTCCTGAAGCTGGTTAATTTCTTCTTTTACGGCCTTTTCGACCTTCTTGAACTGCTTACGTACGCTATCCAGCTTGATAGGTCTTACTTCGGCATTAACTATAAACCAGGCCATGGGGTTCAAATCTACCCCTATGACTCTCCTCCGGGCACGTAATGATTCGACGACAGTTACTCCACCGCCCATAAAGGGGTCTAGCACAATATCACCTGGATTCGTGTAGTGCTTTACCATGGCTTCGAATACGTTGAAAGGCCGCCGGGCGAAGAAGCGATGCATGTTGTAGACGGGCGTATGTGCCTTGGCTACGATAGGGATGCTAACAGGAGCGAAGTGCTCTTTTGCTTCGCCCTCCAGCTTCTGTTGCTCCGCTATCTGCTGGGCAATAGAAAGGTGGTCTTGGAGTTTACCAGAGCCTGTGTTCATCGCGCTCCCTATGCTCGTTCCAGTACTTATCGCCACCCCGAAGGACAATCCCCAGACCTTAAGTCTATGCCCTTGATTCTATCTAAGTTAACACTGCGGTGTCAATGAGCTGTTGAAACCATTGCATGAAGCCGATACAATCTAGTATTTTGTTACCTAATTGCACAATCTAGCGAAATGAGTGGTTTCGGAGTTCATACTCTTGAGCTTTCTTGCTTCCGAGGGGATGACATGCTTGGGGCGGGTTTCAACCCGCCCCTACGTAAAATCCCTCTGTATCCCCCTTTAGAAAAGGGGGGTGAGGGCACGGCATGCCGTGCCCCTACGATAGCACGACGAGGAGATTGCTTCGTCCTTCCAGAGGCGGACTCGCAATGACATGGGGAGGGGCGCCTGGATTCCTGCTTGCGCAGGAAAGACATATTGTGGGCTCTTAGACAGGCTCAGGGCGAAGTGCAGGAAGTCTATTTGCGGAGAAATAGCCCAATGAATTGGGCAACTACAGGGATGGCGATGAGATTGCTTCGTCCGCCAGAGGCGGACTCGCAATGACATGGGTGGATTCCCCCTCACTGTCATCTCTCCCTCCAGGGGAGAGAGAATCTGGGGCGCTAAAATCCCCCTGTATCCCCCTTTGCAAAAGGGGAATTGGGCGAGGCAACCTCGCCCCTACATTTCATGTCATTATCCCACTATTGATTGACAGACGTGCGACATTTTCCCCTTGATATGGATCGCCAGGGGCAGCCGCTCGCTATTCCGGCTTGTATTTACCTATCGCGATATCGGGCACCAGGTCCATCCCTATGTGCCCCTCTTTCTGCAACCGGGCATACTCTTCGTCGGAGAAGCCGAGAATCTTCTTATAGACGTACTCGTTGTGCTCGCCCAGACGAACCGCAGGGAGCCGGAAATGGTTGGGCGTCTTCGACATTCTGAACGCCAGGCCGGGATACCTGTGTGTCCCGCATTCGGCATGGGTCACTGTTTCGAAAAAGCCCCTTGCTTTCATCTCAGGGTCGTTGTAGGCGTCGTCAGGGTGCTCCACCGGGCCGGCGGCCACGCCTTCTTTCTGCAGCATATACATGACCTTGAAGGCTTCATGCCGGCTGGTCCATTCGCCGATGTGTTTGGCCAGCTCGTCCTGGTTACGCCACCTGCTCAGGCTATCGGCGAAGCTGTCGTCCTTGGTCCACTTGGGATTGCCCAGGGCGCGGCAGAAGCCCTGCCATTCCTCATCGGTGTGGATGCTGATGCATACCCATCTGTCCTCACCCTGGCAGCGATAGCAACCCTGGACGCCACCGTAGAGGTCGCGGTTCCCGGTTCTCTCGGTGATGCGGCTGTTCATGGTGTAGTCCATGATGCCCTCGCCCAGTTGGAGCATGGTAGCTTCGGTCTGCGCCATGTCGATGAACATGCCTTTGCCAGTCTTGTTGCGCTGGTGCAGCGCCATGACAATCATGAAGGCACCGATTGTTCCCGAAGCTTCGTCGCAGTGGTAAATCGCCGAGTTTGCCGTCACGTCCCGGTCCGCATAGCCCCTGAGGTAGGTATGCCCCAGGAAGGCGTCCTGATGGGCGCCGAGAGAGCGGTAATACTTGTAGGGGCCGGTCTGGCCGAAGCCGGACATGGAAAGCATGATGATATTCGGGTTCCAGGCGCTGATGACGTCGTAGGTGAGGCCGAAGTCCTCCATGACGGCGGGCTGGCTGTTTTCGATGAAAACGTCGCTCACCTGTATCAAGCGCTTGATTATTTCCTTGCCTTCGGGCTTGACGGAGTCCACGGTGCAGGAATACTTGTTGCGGCCATGCACGTTGAACATGCAGCTCATATTCCAGGGCCTGCATTTGGTCTCGTCGTAACCCTCTTTGAGATAGGCGGCATAACCGCCCTGGACGAAGTCAACAGCGAACTTGGGATGCCTGGGAGCAGGGCCCCTGGTGCCGACGGCGAGGTAGTGAATGGACTCGACCTTGATAATCTCGGCACCCCAGTCGGCCAGGTGCATCTCCACGATGGGGCCGGCCCACATCTGTGTCATGCCGACAACCCTTATGCCTTCCAACGGTAGCTTACCCATCTTAGATGATACCCCCTTCCCTCAGTTTCACCAGGTCCTGTTTCGAGTACCCCAGGGAGGTATAGACCTCTTCGTTGTGCTGACCCAGCAGCGGCGCGGTATGCCTTATCTTCCAGGGCAGATCCGAGCATATGGCAGGCCTGCCGGGATAGGTGAGCTTGCCCACCACTGGGTGGTCGGCCTCCGCCCAGAAGCCTCTCTCACGGAACTGGGGGTCGGCCACGAGGTCTTCAGTGGTATTGATGGGAGCACTCAGGACGCGTCCCTCCTGGCAGGCATCAACGATCTCGGTCCGCGTCCGCTCCATCAGCCAGGGGTACCAGATAGTGCCCAGAAACTCCTCCCTGCGTGTCTCGTCGAACTGGTTCGCCCCGCCGTAGTTCTCCATGAGGGCCATCTTGAGCACCCTTTCGATACGGTCCAAGAACATAAAGCCGCCGGCCACATCGACGTAGCCGTCTTTGCAGGGGAAGATGCCGTAGGGATACTGAAGCAGCCCCGCTATGTCCATCCTGGGGGTCAGCTCCTTGTTATACTCGTAGGCCAGTAATTCGCTCATCCTTCTATCGATGGCAGCCATCTGCGTTTCCATCAGGGAAACGTCGACGTGCTGGCCGATTCCCTGCACTCTGGCGGCGTAGAACGCTATGATGGTAGCTGTAGCCGCCATGGCACCTCCCTGGTGCTGGATGACGTTCATGCCCTTCTTGACAGGCTCGCAATCACCGACGCCGGTGCTGCACATGGCCCCGCCCATGCCATAGATGATGGGCTCCGATGCTTTGAAGTCCCGATAAGGGCCTGTCTGGCCGAAATTGGAGATGGAGGTCATGACCAGTTTGGGGTTAATCTTCTCCAGGGTCTCGTAGTCCAGGCCGAGGCCGGGCATGACGCGGGGGCTGAAGTTCTCGGCAAGGATATCCACATCCTTCACAAGCTCTTTGAGTATCTTCTGCCCCGTATGGGTTTTCAGGTTCAGGGTGATGCTGCGCTTGTTGGTGTTAAGGAACAGGAACAGGCCGCTTTTCTCGGGATGAGGGTCGTCCTTGTAGAAGGGGCCCAGGCTCCGGGATGGGTCTCCCCCATCCGGCCTTTCGATCTTGATGACGTCTGCACCATAGTCGGCAAAGAACTTGGTGCAGGCGGGCCCTGCTATGTGCCAGGTGAGATCGAGCACTCGAACATCTGATAGAGGTTGCTTGGGCATGAATACCTCCTTGGTCTAAAGCTACTACAGGGCGAGGCCCATGCGTCCCAGGTCATGAGCGACTTCGGCGAGGTCGAGTTCCTTTAGCCTCTTCACAGTTTGCAGGCCGCTGGCCACATCCCACCCCCGGAGCTGATAATACTCGCTCTTCATCCTCTCGAACTCCGCTCTGTCCACCACCACGCCGACCCTCGAGGTAATCTCACCGTCTTTGCCCGGGGCCTGGGCTTTGGGATTCATCTCGTTGCCCTTGAGCGGGGTAGTGAAGAGGGCTTCAGGAATCATGTCGCTTGCCCTGCCTTTGTGTCCCTCACGGATGTGTATGGCGCGCTGCAAGTTGAATACTTTTTCCCCGATGCGGTAGAGTCCGCGTTCGTCTATGTCGCGTCCGGTGACTGCGGCAAGCATCTTGCTGTCTATGGAGGGATCGCCTATGTGATCTCCTTCCATAGTATGCGTTACCGGCCAGGTGAAGTCGCAGAGGATAAGGCATTCCTTGGCATACTCGCGGTCCTGGATGGCGGCCGCTGCCAGAGCCTTGCCATCGTACGTCGAGAAATCCGCTGCAAGCTCGCTGCCCCAGAACCTCGCAGCTATCTTATGGAATACCTCACTCGAGAGATAGGAATACTCGGGATTATTGGCCCAGTTGACCCACTGGAACAGGACGAGGCCCATCTCATGCAACTGGTTCACCGCCTGCCTGGGCTCCATCGCGTAGAGCAGGCCGTGAGCCGGGAAGGTGCGCGGGCAATAGCTGAGCAGGTGACCGGCCTTCGATATATAGTCGCCGACCAACTCCTCGGCTTTCGGACCTAAAGTTGCGGCTGCCCTCTGTATGCCCAGGGCCAGAACATCGCCGAAGCCTTCGCGCAGCGCCATCTTCCTGACCAGCGCTTCCATATAATCCCAGCTTCCCAGTTTGGACAGGGGGATGCCCGTGTTCTCGTCGGTCAGGATGCCTGTGTGTCGGCACCGCGAGAGCCATTTCATCATCGATTCGATGGCGAGCGCATCAACGCCGTACTCATCGCAGAGCCTGTTGACATAGAAAGTGGTTTCCGTCGGTTCAGGGTAGAACTTGTTGACCTTATCGAGGTAGAACAGCGAGGAGCCGCACAGGGACTTGCCCTTCTTCTTTCCATCTCGGGATTCTATAGTTATCCGTCCGTCGAATCCGGCGCAGCCCAGGCAAAGGTCGAGCTTGGTCTTCTGACCCGATACGACCTCGATATGGGCCTCGGGTTTGCCGATATCTTTTTGATAATCCGGCCCCTTCCACAACAACTGGCGCACGTTCTTCTTTACCTCAGTCAGCCTCTCCGGATTGGCTGCGTTCACTTTCCCCTGGCCTCTCACCGCGATAGCCTTGAGCTTCTTAGAGCCCATGACCGCCCCGAAGCCGCTGGAGCCGCTGGCGTCATTGTCAGCGAGAACGATGGCGTAAGCAACAAGGTTCTCTCCGGCTGGGCCACAGGCCACTACTGCGAAGCTGCTGCCGAACTGGTTCTTCAGGATTTCGCGAGTCTCGACTGTGCTCTTCCCCCAGAGAAAAGAACCATCCTTTATCTGTACCGAATCGTCCTGGATAAGTAGATAGACGGGCTTTTCGGATTTTCCCGCGATGACTAGGGCATCATATCCGGCGCACTTGAGCTGCCAGCCCCATCTGCCGCCGAGGTTGGAGTAGGAGAACTCCTCCGGATACATGGCAGGGGCCTTGCCGCAAACCTGCCACCTCGAGCCGGAAAGGCCGCCGATTCCGGCCAGCGGCCCGGTGACGAATATTAAGCGGTTCTCGGGGTCGAAGGCCTTGACTTTAGCCGGCACTTCGTCCCAGTAAATCTTGGCCGCGATGCCTCTGCCTCCGAGGAATCTATCGGCATACTGCGCGGTGGGCACGGTAGTTATCTTCCTCGAAGATAGGTCTACCCTCAGGACTTTACCGGCGTATCCGTATTGCCCGGTCATCTTTTTCCCCCGACTAAGCTCTTTTTGAGCTTGGGTTTGAAGACAACTGACGGCTTCAAGTCGGCCGAATGAGAGAAGGCCACGGCCTCAGTCTTATCCCCATACTGCGCTCGAAGCTCATCAATGGGCCCGGCGTCCAACGCTCTCATGGGGCATCCGGCCACGCAGATGGGTTTCTTTCCTTCATTCAGCCGGTCAAAGCATAGATTGCACATCTGCATCTTGGCGTTCTTCTCGGCCCCGAACTGCGGAGCCCCGTAGGGACACGATTGCAGGCAGAGGTCGCATTTGTCTTTGCCCAGGCACTTAGCCTGGTCGACAACAACAATGCCGTCCTCTTTCCTTTTCGTGATAGCTCCGGAAGGACAGGCGGCTACGCAGGCAGGCTTGGCGCAGTGATAGCAGGAGGCGGCAAGCCAGGCGACGAATACATCCGGGAATTTGCCCTCCTCTATGGTTATCACCCTTCTCCAACTGGCTGGGCCAGCCGGCACGTCATGCCAGTCTTTGCAGGCGATTACACAAGTGTAACAGCCGGTGCACCGTGTCTGGTCGAAATAGAATCCTGTTTGCATTGTTTTCCTCCTATGCCTTCGAGACCGTTTTAGGAATGCTTCTCAACCCCCTAAATCCCCCAAGATTGGGGGATTTAGGGTTTGGGGGTATCCCCCAAACCCCTGGCAGAGGGTGAGTCCCCTCTGCACTCCCCTGCTAGTAAACAATCTCCAAATCCCCATCCTTCCGAGGAAGGACTCCTATGGACTCCCCAGTTGCTAAACGACCTTTGCCTTCTCTATTTGTACCAGGCATGAGTTACTGGTGAACGCGCCACCGGGAGAGCGTTTGTCGATGGTGAGGATGTTGGCGCAACCGCCGTGATCCACACCGGCCTTGTCGGGATTATACCACGCACCTTCGGGCAGGTCGGCGACGCCAGGCATGATCCTCTCGGTCACCTTGGCCTGTATAATAACCTCACCTCGCTCGTTGGACACTTTTACCAGGTCTCCGTCCCTTATTCCTCTGGCTTTGGCATCTATTGTATTAAGCCATATCACCTGAGGATCGACCTCCCGCAGCCAGGGTATGTTGTCGAACTGGCTGTGGGATCGTCTCTTGGGGTGCGTGCTGGTCAACTGGATGGGGTACTTCCTGGCAAGCGGGTCGTTGATGCCCTCCCAGGCCTCTATGTACTTCGGGATGGGAGGCACTAACGGGTTGTTCATCTCAGCGATCTGTTGACTGAAGATCTCGATTTTCCCCGACGGTGTGGGGAAGGGGCTGTTCTCGATGTCCTCGATCTCTTTCTTGAAGGGGATGGTGGGCGACTGGTAGTATTTCTGAACCCCGGTCTCCTTGAACCGCTCGAAGTCGGGAACGGTGGGTTTCATAATCTGTTCCAGCCACTCTTCGTCCGTCTTGTCGTTGTAGCCGGTGATGCCCAATTTCGCAGCGAGCTCATTGCATATCGCCAGGTGGGAGCGTGATTCGCCGAGAGGCTCAATGACCTTTCTCTGGTAGGCGACATGCGGCCCTGCACCCCATACAGCATCGTTGCGCTCGAGGAAGGTGCAGGTAGGTAGAATGATATCAGCAAATTTCGCTGTGGGAGTCATGAACTGCTCCTGCACGGCGATAAACTCCAGGGATTTCATCGCCTTAATCGCTTTGTTCACGTTGGGGTATTGATTGAGGTAGTTGGCGTTGGCGATGTACACCATCTTGTAGTCGCTATAGTAGCCGCCAGCTTTGCCCTTGAGGATGGCATCCCAAATCTCAGAGTTATGCAGCCGCGCCACCAGCCCAGGCCCCTTCGATATCGGAGTGGGAAGGGCATCTTTGCGCATCGGCGAGCCCGCATCAACCGGGTTGCCTCCCGTTTTCATGGCCGGTCCCATGGCGAACGGAATCTCGCCGCGCTGCGTAATTTCAGAACCCGCGCTGCCGCCAATTTTGCCGATGTTTCCTGTCATCGCTGCAAGGGTGAAGGCTGCGCGATGGAACTGCTCACCGAAAGCCGTGCGCCCCGGGCCTTTGCTGGGCAACAACGCCGCCGGCTTAATGGTGGCGTATTCCCTGGCTACCTCGACTATAGTCCGGGCAGGGACGCCGGTGATAGCCTCAGCCCACTTTGGTGTCTTGGGCACGCCGTCTTCCCGGCCGAGGACATACTCCTTGAATTTATCGAAACCTACGGTGTACTTGTTGATAAACGCCTTGTCGTAGAGGTCTTCAGTGATCATGACATAGGCCATGGCGATCATGGCCGCGGCATCTGTGCCCGGCCTGATCGGAACCCAGCGGTCAGCGACCAGGGCAGCCGTGTCGGTATATCTGGGATCGACTACGATGAATCTCGTGCCCTTTTCTCTAGCCAGGGCGAGATGGTAAGCCGTGCCACAGCCATCGATGATAACGGCCGGATTCATGCCCCACATGATCACGAGCTTGGAGTTCGGCAGGTCGCGATGGTCGTTGCCTGTCGGATAGCCGTAAGTGGCCTGGCAGGCGAACATCCAGCCCTCGTTAGAGGCTACGCCCCACATCAGGGTGCAGCCCCCAGCC
>Ga0209777_10007146_pt1 | contig 12450 bp, 2 predicted proteins | sample FrelakmetHBP12HB_FD_187147 | JGI IMG/M metagenome (GOLD analysis project Ga0209777, IMG submission 187147) | Freshwater lake sediment microbial communities from the University of Notre Dame, USA, for methane emissions studies -HBP12 HB (SPAdes)... | ecosystem: Environmental > Aquatic >... | reverse complement strand
AGCTGCCAAGCCGTTTGTGAAACCTGCTGCCAAGCCAGCCTCCAGACCTGCGGCAAAACCTGTGGCGAAACCTGCTGCTAAGCCGGCCGCCAGACCTGCCGCTAAACCAGCTGCAAAACCTGCACCTAAGGATATTAATGCATTGCTAAGTGAGTTGGAAAGAGACATGGCTGAGATTAAATCGCTTGATTTAAGACCCGGCGACGTTTATGAGACAAAAGCGGGCCCAGCTCTGCGAGCAATCAGAGTATTGGCCCTAAGCGGTTCGAGCTACAATATCAGCCACTTGAAAAGGTTGCTGAAATTATTGATGGACTTATATAGTTCAGATGCGAGTCAATTCCAAAACGATCCTTTTGGCGGATTCTCGGGGTTAGTGGTAGCTTTCAGTGATGTTGTTGTAGAAGCGGCAGAAAGCAGTTCCGTTAAAGTAGAAGATATAGATTTAATAAATTTTGTAAAGTGTATTTTAGAAGCTATTAAAGCACAAAATGTTTCAATTTCAGGCCATGAAATCTACATTTCGTATGTTGCAAAAGCTCTTTCAAAAGGGAAATGGAATTCAAAAAGAATAAAAGCTTTGATAGACTGCGTTAAACAGAATATGTCAGGAAATGTTCAAGATTTAGTTAAAATTAACGATTTGTTATTGCACGCATGGCAAGAAACATTCAGAGATAACGGCTGGACCCCGGACATTGCCAACAAGATAGCCAATAAGGACAGTAACGGCCAGTGGTTAACTGAACCCGGCTGGGGAGTTGTAACCGCATTATTGAATACAGCCAATAATGGCGCGCCTCTCACCGCAACTTTCTCTTACGACAAAGTCGGAAAGAAATACGGTTTTGCAAAGGACTGGTGGATTAGGCCGTTGGAATTGCAGATAAGCGGTAAGACGGACAAAATCGACCCCGGAATTTTGCAGGCGCTTCTTGAAGCGCAAAGGAAAGTTGCACCGAAATCGGTTCGTGAAAACTCAATTATCGCTTTCCTGCCCTGGTTTTTTGGAAAATGGCATCCGCTTTATCCCGATACGGCTCGTAAATGGGCTCTTGAGACATCAAAAAATGCCTGGAAGTGGGGAGCGCCGATAACTGCTGCCACAACAATTTTAGGCATAGTTCTTAACGCGGCATCTTTGCTTACGGGCTTTCTCTTTCCTCTGTATATTGTATCAGCCATAATATTCAACTATATTTCACTCTATATCCCGATTTATAAAATGCATCTCAAACAAAACACCTCCGGCGTCCTGCCGATGGCGGCATCTAGTGACAAAAGTTGGAAAAGGGTTAGAGGAAAGAATTTGGAGATAGTTTCGGCTGAATCGCTGGAAGATGAGCAGAGGGCTGCAATTGAAAGGATCGCTAATATTAAGCTTAAAGGACTTGTGAACGATATTATTGCGCAGTTTCCTGAAAATATTCCTATCTATGTGTATAGGGATTCGCCTCCAGAATTTCTCGGGTTCGTTGAAGATGATACTATTGGGCTATATCAGGCAATAGCGCGGGATCCAATGGCTCAATTTGAACAGATAGCGGAGTTTCTTATCAGAATGGGCTTCATGAAGTTGCATCTTTCGGGCGATAGGATGGCTATTTCCCTGAAAGGCAAAATAAATGAAATAGATGTGGCTCGTGCAAAGGAGAGTTTATTGAGTGAGTGGGGCGAAGAATGGTTCAATTTGGGAGATGAGTTAAATAAGCCTGAATATGAAAATGAATTAGTAATGCTTTTAAAACGGGCGCTATTTGGCAAGAATGACAAAGATTTTGAACTGGAAAAATATTATCTTGATACGAAGGGTTTTAGCGTTAAGGAAGCAACCGTCTATGACAGGGCTGGGTTGCCTTGCCTTATGAGAGCGGGTCTTCTTTTGCTCAAAGATCCTGAGCTAAGAGAAGACGGTGTCACGATTTGGGCGGAGATGGGGATACCGGGACAACATCTGAAGATGGTTTTTAAAAGATTCAATATCGAAATGCTTAAAAAACAATTTGCCGAAGCGATAAGCGGAATCGATGTGATTGAGGAGAAAAAAGACAGGGTGATTTCAATCTTTTTGGAAAAATTGGAAGAGGGTATATTAAGCTTCAAGAAAAAAAGTGATGAAAATATAGATAAGGAATCAAAAGATGCGCTCATCTCGGACTTCCGGGAAGAGCTGAGAAGCGAAGGGTTTGATGAGAGCAAAACAATGCGGATCGCTTTTGAATTCGAAAAAGCGATTGGCGGCCTAAGAAAGATAAAAGAAGGAAGTGTGGATTGTATTCATACTATTGCGAATATGCGATACGCAAAAGCCAAAGAATTGCAGAATGATATCAACAAAGGAAAACAATTTCTGAATAGGACGAGAAGAACCGGGTTCGTCGAAGAAGGTCTAATACCCGGTGAAACGCACTTCGCCGCTTTGCTGGGATTCGTGCAAGAAATTGCGGAATGCGGGGTAATTGACCTTATCCAAACAGATCATTCTAAAGCATTTTTAGATAGTTCGATGAAACGTCAAATCACGAGTGCGCTCCAAAGTGTAGATCCGGAAGCGATGAAACGTCACATACAGAGTGTTATCAAAGATGATATCGAAACATTTATCGAAGAAAAGAAAAAGTTATTCGCAGAAGACGAATTTAAGAAAAGCTTAGATGATTATCTAAACATTTTAGATAACAAATATCATTTTTCAATGTTTATTTTTAATTCCCCGAATCTATTTGCAGAACTTGACGCTATGGTCGGAGACAATTCAGACCAGCTCAGGATAATGGCGATGTCTTGTGATAAGACGGATAAAAAGATTCTTGCGCTGATTGGAAAAACATTTGTCGAAGAAAGAATTAAAAGCTTGATAAATGAGCATAAGCTAAACAGGAATGAGCTGGATAACCATTTGAAACTTATGAGTAAAAAGTATAATTTTGAAAAATATATCTTTCATAATTTTGATCTGTTTAAGGAAATAGATGAGGTAATAGGGAATAAAACCGACTCGTTAAGATTAATGGCAATGAGTTTTGCGGGGACGGATATAAAAATTATTAAATTTATCGAAAAAGCGCTTATCGAGGAAAAAATAGTTCGTTTCAAGGAGGGTGAACTTAGCAAAGATAAATTAGAAAAATATTTAGAGCTTCTGATTAATAAGCAAACTTTTGAGAAAACGGTTTTTGATTCGCTGGATTCATTAATGGAGCTAGATAAAATGATCGGTGATACTACAGACCTTTTCAGGGTGATGGCAATTAACTATGATAAGGTCGACAAAAAGATTGTTGATTATGTTATTGGCGAAGAAGTTGAAGCTTCACAAATTGGCATAAGAAAGGCCGGATGGCTTACGTGCGTTTTTGTAAAGAACTCGTGCGCCCGGGACAAGTCACAGATAATTAGTCGAATCACTGTTGACGCGCTGAAGAAAATTGAATCGAAAATACCGATGGTTCCTGCTATTCGAGAAGAGCTTAAAAATAGCATTCGACAGTTCATGGAAGAAAAGAAAAAACATTTGAATAAAAGTAAGCTGAAAGATGAATTGAATGAACATTTAGTATCCTTGAACGCGAAATATCCGTTTGAGGGATACGTTTTTAATGATTTCGATACGTTTACAAAGATAGATGGGATTATCGGAAATACTACGGATCTGTTTAAGTCAATGGCACTTGAAGCAAACGAAAAAAATGGGGAAATACTGAAAGAACGGGCTGAGCTGGAGATAGAAACGTTTTTAGGAGACAATATTGGAAAAGCTTCGACAGAAGACGCATTGAAAGAATTGTTTGAAACCTGGAAAAAGGATACCGGCAGAGCCGTTCAGCAAACCATTGTTGATGCTCTAGGAAAAGGGTTAGAAAAGTATACTGACCGCTTTATGCACAACAAGATAATAGGGGTACTAACCAGTATCTGGAAGCTAAGCAAGGACAGCGATATTTTAAAGATTGTCGCCGAGCCCCTTTTGACAAGCCTGGAAAAAAGCCAGGAGCTCTATGCGCGCGGCTTAGTAATAGATAAATTGATTGAAATCTGCCTGGCTGATGCCGCGAGCAAGGAAGATATAGGAATAATCCTTGATGTTCTTATGAAAAGCCTGGAAAAAGACAGCAGCCGGGATATGCGTTTAAAAATAGCCATTGGATTATTTGAGATATGGAAAAAAAGAACTGAAAAAGCTATTAGAGCATGCATTTGTCTGTCGCAGGTGTTTGTCTTGGAAAACGACAAAGACAGCTCTGTACTCTATAGGGTAATAAAAAATTTGGCCGCGATATGGACGCTGGATAAAGATAGCATCGTTAGAAAAACAATTGAACAAGCTCTTTCAAAAGCGAGAAAAATCAAAAACAAGGAAATATCCGAGCTTGCAGCGAAAGAATATGAGAAGCTCAATCCCGCGCCCAAGATTTCAAAGGTAGAGATCAAGAAAGTGCTTGAAGCGAATATCCAGCCGAAAAAGCCCTTGCCCGTTTCTACAAGTTATTTGACGGAATCTGCCGGTTTTAATCTTGCAAACTGCATGACGCTTTTGGATGAGCTCGAACAAAACGCCCGGCCCAGCTTCTGGTCAAATGAATATTTTAATTTGTTGAGGAAAAAGCTTGCGGCGCTGTTCAAAAACAGTTCGTTAAATGATGAGCAGCGTTTCAACATGTTCTATTGTGATATTGAACAAACCTTAAAGCAAAGCGTGTCGTATGTTATTCATAATAATCCGGGTACCTATGCCCGCGGCGGAGACTATTTTGCTAAAATAAATATTTTTGACCCGAAATATGTCGTGGAGACGATCGGCCCGTTTTACACGGAGGACGGGATAGGTTTCATGAAGTTGCGCTTTATGAAATTGTTCAGTCCTTCACAAGGTAAAAGCAGCTTTAGAGTCAATATTGCCCAAAATTATCAGCTGATGTTGAAACGGAGAGAGGTTTTCATGCAAAACATCGGATTGCTTGTCAAGCCTCATCTGATCTATACGGAAACGGCAGAAACCAAAAAGGCCATAGACGAATTTATCATGTCTTTTCTGGCGCTTTATACTGATTATGAAATTGAAAAATACGATACGTTCACAAACCACAGCTGGCACTGGATGAGCGATACAGCCAGGATGAAAAACTTCTCCAACTGGTTTTCTCGGGAATCGAAAGTTCTTGCCGCCCAGGGAATAAAAATGAAAAAAGCTGTTCAGTGCAATCTCGGCTCAGGAGGGGAATTGCGTCTTGATCTGGCCCCTGACGTTGCGTTCCGGCAAAAAATTGTTGATTTTGTCCAGTATATCTACAAGCTGAAATGCTCAGAGCTGGACAATTTTAACCTTGCGAATTACAAAGGAACGCTGCGGCTTGAAACAATAGAAAGATTCATGCCAAAGTCAATGCGGGGCATGCCTGAAACCGCCAAATTTTCCTATGACATTGTCGGCAAAAAGCACGGGCTTCCCAAGGACTGGTGGGTTGAGCCGTTGAAGCTTCAGATTCAGCTTATTAATGCCGGCAAATCCGAATCCGCGATCAAAGCAGCTGTTGACAGTCTTTCCTTTGAGGGAACGTATGACCTGTTGCTTGAAGCCCAGCGAGAGGTTGCTCCTTATTCGCGAAAAGAAAACATGCGTATTGCTTTCTTTCCCAAACTATTCGGCAGGTGGCACCCGCTTTACGCCGAGCAAGCAAAGGAATGGGCTGTTCAGACATCGAAAGTCGCATGGATTGCCGCGAAAGCGCAGCTGAGGCATGCCTTCCTGCATATGGGGACACTTATTAAGCTTGTCCTTAAAATAATAGAAGATCTTCATCTTAACCATAACACCACGCCCCGCGCCCTGCCGATGACGGCGCATTCAATTAATGATCAAAAAGTTAAACTCGGTTTTGTTTTACATAGGCTGGATAAACCTACGAAAGAAAAACTGGATAAGAATGTCGCAGAGAGGTTAAAGGAAGAATTAACCAACCTAAAAAATATAAACGGAGAACTATACAAGTGGTTACTTGCCCTGCTGGGGATTTGGAATGGTATTGATTTCAATGAGGACTATAAATTTACTGGGCGCAGTCTGCTAGAACAAATAATACAGGGTTGGGATGCGCACGATGAAAGGGCAGTATTAGTCCTTCTTGATCACGAAAAAAATGGAAATTTTAAATCCACTTCTGACAGAACCAGAAAGCTATTGTTTCATAAATTTAATCTCGGAAACGTTAACATTGACACAAGTGTTTTTAAAAATGGCGATCGCGTCAAGTTTAGGATCGCAACGAAACTTCTAGATGCTATGGTTTGGAAGGCATATCCGGAAATCGCAAAGGAAGTGTTGCCGCAAGAAAACGAAGAACAATTTGAGGCGCGAGAAGCACGCATAGATTATTCGGAAACCGGCCCTTTTGAGTTCACAGTTGACGGTAAAAGCTATTGGGTTTATTCTGCCGAGGATTTTATAACCAGCGGGCTCGATGTTGAAAACTTCAATACGGAGTTATTAGGGAATTGCGAATATTTTATTGTTGATATTGAAAATTTCACTAAAGACGAGGGATATATTGCGCTAAGGGAAAATGAAGAGATTAATATTGCCTACGGAGGCGCAAACAGCACAATTGATAAGCCTTTTCTCCGGTTGGATTTTAGCAAGCCAGTACCAAGTCTTGTAAAAAGGAACGGAGACAAAATATATTTAGAAGAAAAGTTAACTTGCAGATTGTTTCATCCTACTACATCCAATCATGATGTTGTTAGAAGAAGCAGCACCATTGACTTTCTTACTTTCAGAGAGCGATACGGAGACGGTTATTGGCAAAATAAGAAAGCCCAGAATGCCAAACCGGCTGCTCAGGCCGCGCAAACTCAAACGGCTGCAGCGGCTGTAAGACCCGCGGCCAAGCCGGCTGCAAAACCCGCTCCAACCCCGACTCCAACTCTTAATATAGATTCTTGGCTCAGTGCGTTGAAATCCGGGTCAATTAATAAGCAAGATTTGCAGGATATTGAAATCGCCTCAAAATTGCCCTTATCCAGCTTTGACAGGACAAAATTCGAAAAATTAATGGAAATATTTCGCATTGTGATGACGCAGCCCGCAGATCATCTGCTTAGTTTCGCTCAAAGGAAAATAGCAGCGCGCCTTATAAAAGATGTGATTCAGGCTAATCCCGGCTTGGCAGAAGAGAATGATTTATTTTCCTTTCTGGAGAAGTTTTTGGGTAACTTTAACTCATCCTCAAATCCTATTGATAAAGAAGCGCTTGGCGGGATTTCGGGAATATTAAGTCTTGGAACAACATGGGATGAAACAAAGATAAAACAACTTATAGACTTTATAAAACAATACGCGGACGCAAACGGAAAGGACTCATCTTGGTTAAAGAAAATGAACAAATGTTTAAGCGATGTGTGGATTAACACATTTATGGATAATGGCTGGACAGAAGACGCTGCCCAAGAAATAGCGACCAAGAATGGCAGCAAATGGGATCCACAGCCGGGATGGGAAGCAGTCGTTGAATTGTTAAATAATGATCATCTAATAATAAACCGAGCGGGAAAAGCGGTTAAAAAGACGGTTAAAAAACAAACTGGGAATACCCCGAAAGTAGTGGTAAACGCTATACCAAACTTGAATCCGGTATCAACAACTGATGAGATAAGTGCAAAGCTCGATGAGTTAGATAATTTAATGACTGAGTACTATAACTCAATTGTGCATACGGCTCCTAAGGATATATCGTCCATAGCAAAAAAATGGGTGGCGACGGTTCAGCAGTTGAAACCAGTAGATAACAAAATATATGACCGAGAAAGCATAAGAAAATTGTCAAAAATGTTTATTGACTTTGAGGCATATTTTTCTGAACACGGTTGGTCGGATTCGGATATTGTGCAGGTTAACTTGATTTTGATGCGGATGACGGACCTATTAGAGACGCTGATTTCAAATAATAAAGGACTGCTGGAAGAAGATGATCTATTTGATTTTATTAAAATGTTTTCGGAAAAACTTAACTCCGGTCCAAGTAATAATCAAATAATAGTAGTTCTCGGGCCATATTTTGCAAGAGTAATAAAAGCGCTAAAATCTGCCTGCACATGGGATAAAACAAAATTACAACAATTGCTGGATATGGTGCCGAAGAACATACCCGGCATGAATCCAAGTTCTGAATCATTATTCCGCAGACTATGGTTTCAGCCATTAATGGCTATAATGCCGGAAAACATACCATTGGTTAACGGATGGGCAAACCAGGGGAAATCGCCGCTGTTCATAGCGCTGGGGATTTTTGCGGAAGAGTTTGGAACCTCGTTCTTTGCTCCGCTTAAATTTATTGCGGGCCACGACAAGAAAGCTGGGGCAGTTTTGGTCGTTCTTTCGGGGATTACCGCAGGCGTCATCGTAGGGCTGGTTGGCTTTGTTGCTTTAGGCGCTGCACTGCCGATTCTGAAAATAGTTTTTAGTTTGATAATGGGAATAGCCGCCGCAATAAACTTTGGCCAGATTGTCCATGTCTTAATAGACTGGCACTATATCAAAGCGTCAGGCTTGACGGAAGCGGTAAAGAAGTTCGGTGCTGCCACAATTGATTCAAGCGGACGGGTGCATACGAACATATATCTAATGGAAAAGTTTCCTGAAAACCCTGAAGAATGGGAGCTAAAGACCACGGGTATGCTCATTGAAGGCAAGCCGTTATGGGCGAGCACAAAATACGGTGCCTTGGTGCTGTTTGCTGAAAACGAGAAAGCAGAAGATATCGCGCAGAGGATCAGCACCGCCGTCGAAAACAGGTCCGGAAAGATAACTGCTTCGAAAAAGGCGGTGGACAGGCTTAGAGCATTCTTCAGAAGCGTTGACGTCAAGTCCCGTATCGCGGGTTTTGAGCCGGGAATAACAATAGACCACACTTCAACCGGCAAAAAGTACTATTACAATGAGCTGGGCACTATGGTGGCAACGGCAGATTTGTTTCCTGAAGTTGTATCAGGGAACAAAGAAGCTCTTTCGGTAAAGCTTGGCGAACTTATGACGATAAGAAACGCTGAAAAGAACGCTTTAGCCGAAGCGATATACATCAATCTTGACGGGTTGTCTAACATAACCGAATTTGAGAAAAATCTTGAGGCGTTTGATTCGGTGGGCAACGGCCAGATGATAGTCAATCCCGCCGTTTTCAACGATTTGAAGGATTCGCAGATAGCAGGAATAGCCCAATTTGCAAGAAAGCACGGGGTCGAGATCCGCATAGACCTCAGAGACCGGATTCCCGCGGATAAAGACTATGGCAAACTGGGATTTCCGGGCTATATCGTCAATGATGAAAATAATAATCCCCGAATCTACGATTATTATCCTGCGGATGAAACCCGGGCGATGGGCATAAAAGCCGAAATAATAAGCGGTTATAAAGACGGCAAAGAACTGAAAGATAAGTTAAACGGCTCTAAGGAAGCCTGCAAGATATTGAACCTGAGCGACCTGAAGAACCTGCTGAAAGGCGGGGAAAGGTCGATACTTGACAGGGTGGCGCTGACTGAACTGCTCAAGATGACTATATTGAGTCTATACAACGCCAACACGCTTTCTGCGAAGTTTGTGGAAGATGTCGGGTATGGTTGGGACAGGGAAAAATTGCCGTCTTTAGCCGGGGATTTCGATACGCTTGTGAAAAGTTTTGGTACAAAAGATTCTCAAGCCGTGGCAAAAATGGCTGGCTTAGGAAGCGCCGAAACGGTAACCATGTACCTTTCTAAAATTGAAACGGAAACTTCAGACGGCGCAAAAGCGGAGAATTTGAAGAAAGTGTTCTTGAGGTCAATAATTGAAAAGGCGCTTGCAAAAGCAAAACTTGATGAGCTCTCGAAACTTGAAGGAAAAGAAGGGCTCAAAGAAGGCCTGGCAGACCAGCGGCTTGAGATTATGCTCGGCCAGAAGCTATTGCAGCAGAAAGAGCTTGGGGCCGAAAGTGCAGGATTATCGGTAACGCCGGAGGCCTTTACTGCTCAGTACGATGTTGACGCCGCAACGTTCTACGCTGAACTTTATAAAAAGGTCAAAATTCTGAGCGTATCAAAGGATCCCAAAGACATAAACGCGGTGATAGAGCTCATCGGACAACTGGGCGAAGCAAGACAGATACTGCGAGGCAAAAGACACGAAGAACTGTTTGACGCGCGCTCGATCGAGGCTGTGCTTCGCGCGGCATAAAATAGACGCATTGAAAAAGTTTGTGAATTGGGCCCGGTATTCAATTGAATCCCCGGGCTTTTTTTATTAAGGAAAGACATCTGCGAGGTGGGCTAGCCCGTCGTGGCGGGCTTCCTTGATAAGTCACCTCGTAGGTGGTATTGCCATTATTTTGACTTTCCAAATTTATTTACATAAAATGAAACCACTGCGAAGTAAAGTCGAGGTTGGTTCATGAAGGCTCAAACTATCCTGACAATCTTTTTTTCAACGTTTATAGTACTCACGTTTCCAATATTTGGTCTTGCGCAAGAAGCCACTAAAGTTAAACTTCCGGCGCCGAAAATTAACGGGGGGAAGCCGTTGATGCAGACCCTGAACGAAAGAAAAACGTCACGAGAGTTCAGCCCGAAGCCGATATCTGACCAAACACTGTCGAATTTGCTGTGGGCTGCGTTTGGAGTAAACCGTCCGGACGGCAGAAGGACTGCCCCTTCGGCAAAGAATATGCAGGAGATTGATATTTATGTGGCGAAATCTGACGGAGTATATGTGTATGACGCTTACGAGAACACTCTCAAGATTGTTATAAAAGAAGACCTGCGCGCGCTGACAGGCGCCCAACCGTTTGTGAAAGACGCTCCGATAAACCTTATCTATGTGGCAGACCTCTCGAAAATGAAAGGCCTCTCTAGTGAAAACATCAATCTTTATTCCGCGGCCGATACCGGGTTTATTTCCGAAAATGTTTATTTGTTTTGCGCTTCTGAAGGCCTTGCAACCGTTATCCGAGGTTCTGTTGGCAGGGCCGCTTTATCGAAGGCGTTGGGGTTCGGCCCTGACAAAAAAATAATTCTTGCCCAGACGGTAGGATATCCCAAAGAATAGCCGAACCCAAGAGCTTGTGATTAAAGACACACCGGGTGTGTGATTGTTTCAAAATGAAACTTTTTCGCTATCACTGTTGTCTAATATTCGTAAAGAGAAAGATATAGTTTTCTCTTTGTATAAAAGGAGGTGAAAAGTATGAAAAGAGCGATTTCAATGTTACTTGCTTTTGTTTTTGCCGCTTCCATATGCTCGATAGCGATTGCTGACGAGAACTGGGAAAAAGGTAAAAGCGGTAAGTCAATGGAGCAGATGCACAAGGAAAAACTGGACAAGATGACAAAAGACCTTAGTCTGACACCTGACCAGCAGACAAAAATAGCCGACCTCATGAAAGCTAAAGGTGAAAAGATGGAGGCGCAAAAGAAAGCGAACGAAGAAGTGATGAAGGCGATTAAGGACGATTACACTACTCAGGTCAAGGCAGTGCTTACTCCGGATCAGGCGACGAAATACGACCAGATGATGGCGGAGCGCAAGGCAAAGATGGAAAAAAAGATGGAGAAGAAAAAAGCAAAGATGGAACAGAAGAAGGAAGAAGCTGCTCCAGCAACACCAGCAGCCCAGTAAGTTCTCATGAGAAGGGCGGTTTTAATTGCTTTAAAGGCAACCAAAAACCGTCCTTTTTTTTGTCTCCGTAGTATTGCTTACCACAAACCCGCATTGTCTATTTCCAATGCGGGTTTGGCATTAGTTACTTACACACCGGGTGTGTAAACACTAAACACACCCGGTGTGAATTTTCCCCTTTTATTGACACCATCTAGGAAAAATGATAACATCAACCGCTTAGTAACAACCGCGAAGAAGCGGTCTCAAGCAAGAAATCACACTGATGTGAAAGACGGACAAAGATGTTCGCCAAATTGGGCATTTTTGTCCTTTTTCTTTTTATAAGGAGCACTTTTATGGTTAATTCGGGAGATACAGCGTTCGTATTGATTTGTACGGGCCTGGTCATGTTAATGACGCCCGGCCTCGCATTTTTCTACGGCGGAATGGTCCGCAGAAAAAATGTGTTAGGCATATTGATGCAGTGTTTTGCCGTTTTGTGCATCATAACTCTACAATGGATGTTTTTCGGATACAGCATTTCTTTCGCGCCGGGAAACGGTTTCCTAGGCGGGTTCCAATGGGCATTCCTAAACGGGGTCGGCCCCGACCCTTATCCGGTTTACGCGGCGACAATTCCTCATCTTGCTTACGCGATATTCCAGATGATGTTCGCGGTAATTACTCCTGCCCTTATAATCGGCGCCTTTGCCGAAAGAATGAAGTTTTCCGCTTATCTTTTGTTTGCGCTTTTGTGGGCTACTTTGGTTTATGACCCCATAACACACTGGGTATGGGGAACGGGCGGATGGCTAAGAAACCTTGGA
>Ga0209777_10007145_pt1 | contig 12451 bp, 9 predicted proteins | sample FrelakmetHBP12HB_FD_187147 | JGI IMG/M metagenome (GOLD analysis project Ga0209777, IMG submission 187147) | Freshwater lake sediment microbial communities from the University of Notre Dame, USA, for methane emissions studies -HBP12 HB (SPAdes)... | ecosystem: Environmental > Aquatic >... | reverse complement strand
CGCGGGCCTGCCGCAACTGGTGCTGGTCGCGATGGAACGGGTACGGCAGGAAGACCGCCGGGAGGCCGATGGCGAGGATCTCGGCAACGGTCGAGGCCCCTGCCCTGGAGACGACAAGGTCTGATGCGGCGTACGCGAGGCCCATCCGCTCGGCGTACGGGCGCACGACGGCCGCGACCTTCGGCAACTCGCGGTAGGCCTTCGCGACCTGCTCGTACTCGCCGTGGCCCGTGAGGTGCAGCACCTGCCAGCCTTCCGGCAGGCCGCGCCCTTTCAGAATCGCCAGCGTAGCAACGTTCAGCGTGTGTGCGCCGAGGCTCGCTCCGGTCACGAGGAGCGTGCGGCGGGCGGGGTCGAGGCCAAACTCTGCCAGCCCCTCGGCCCGCGTCGCGCCGAAGAGGCTTGGGCGGACGGGACATCCGGTCAGCCGCCCCCGGTCGCCGAACTCCGCGACCGTCGCCTGAAACTGGCAGAAGGCGACGTCCACCCATCGGCCCAGGCGGCGGTTGGCGCGGCCGGCGGCGATGTCGGGGTTCAGGATGGCCGTGGCCACCCCGTACTTCTGGCCGACGCGGACAGCGGCATAGCTGCCGAAGCCGCCGAGGCCGACGACAACGTCCGGGCAGTACTCGCGGAGGCGGCGCCGGGCCTGGTTGCCGCTACGAATGAGGCTCACTGCCAACCCCGGCCACGTCCAGGGCCTCATGTTGAACGGCCGGGCGTCGATCTCGGAGAACGAGTAGCCGCAGCCGGTGAGGATCTTGCGGTCGATCGGGCGGCGGGTGCACGTGAAGGCGACGTCGGCGTCCGGCTCCAGCCGCCGTATCGCCTCGGCCAGCGCCAGGCCGGGATACAGGTGGCCGCCCGTGCCGCCGCCCGCCAGCAGAATGCGATGACCCGTCTCACGTAGCAAGGTCTTGCCCTTCAGTTTCGGGAGCAGTGGCGTCCGCCCCGGGTGTGGCACGGCTGGCTTGTCCAGCCGTGGTAGACGGCCCGCGGCATTCCTCACGGCTGGGCGAGCCAGCCGTGCCACATTCCGCGGGCTGATGGCAGCCGCACGCTAAACGTGCGCCCGGCGCAGCGACTTCGGCAATCGGCGTCGGCACAAACACCAGAGGGTGCGCCGGCGGCATGGCGGCCGCGGCCGCGTCGGGGCGCAGCGGGCTGGCGCGGGCGACGGCGATAAGCATGCCCGCCGCAAAGCTCATCATCACGAGGCCCGAGCCGCCGTAGCTGATGAACGGCAGGCTTATGCCCTTGGCCGGCAGCGCCCCCGTAACGACGCCGATGTTGATGACGGCCTGGAGGCCGATCGTCAGCAGGATGCCCGAGGCCAGCAGGAACGAGAACCTGTCGGGCGCATTTCGCACGACCCGCCCTGCGCGCCAGATGAGCACGCCGAAGAGGCCCAGCACCAGCAGGCCGCCCAGCATCCCCATCTCCTCGCAGATGGCGGCGAAGATGAAGTCTGTGGTCACCTCGGGGATGTAGAGTTTCTGGATGCCTGCGCCGAGGCCGACGCCCGTCAGGCCGCCGCTGCCGATCCCCATGAGGCTCTGGCAGACGTGCCAGCCCTTGCCATCAAAGTATTTCCACGGGTCCAGCCACATCTCGATCCGTATGCGGCGGTAGTCCACCAGCCACACGAACCAGTAGAACCCGGCCGCCGCGGGCAGGGTCAGGATAAGCGTGTACCACCACCGCCATCCCGCGATAAGGCACACGCCCACCGCCACCGCACCGATGAGGGCCGCCGTGCCGAAATCCTCCTTGGCCACCAGGGCGCACACCACGCCGATCACCAGCAGCGCCGGCACAAGCCCGCGCCAAAAGCTCCCAGCCTCGCCGCGCAGCACCCGGTACACCCAGCCCCAGAAGCGGGACGTCGCAAACCGGCCGGTTGCGGCAGGGTGCGGGCTGAAGAACCATGCCAGGAAAATCACCATCGCGAATTTCGCAAACTCCGACGGCTGGAGGCTGATGCGGAAGGCCCCGAACCCGATCTCGAACCACCGCCTCGCGTGGTTCCGTTCCACGCCGAACTTCAGCACCGCCGCACACAGCCCCACGGCCGCGGCGATGACCAGGACACCCGGCCAGAAACTGTTCAGCCGCCGGTACGGCAAGTACGCCCCAGCCACCATGGCCCCGATGGCCACGGGAACGAAGATGATGTGCTTGACGAAGAACAGGCTGTCGCGCACAAGGGTGGCGCTGCGGCTGGCGCTATAGACCATCAGGACGCCGATGGCCATCAGCGCCAGGATGACGAGGCCAAGGGCCAGCGGCTCGGTGCAAGGGCGCTCGCGCCAGGGCTGGCGGACGGAGTCCGTATCAAGTGTTTCCAAAGGTTGCACGCTCGCAGTCATTTTGCACCCCCTGCTCGTTTGCCTTTGCCGGGTGCCACGGCTGCGCAGTTTGCAGCCGTGCCTCCCCGCCAACGACCACGGCTGCACAAGGCGCAGCCGTGGCACCCACAGATACAGTCCCGGCAAGCCGGGCGGCTAAATAATTCTTACCGTAATTTCAACGTCGCCAGCGCCAGGGCGGCGAACATCGCGCCCAGGAGCCAGAACCGCACAACCGTCTGCGTCTCGGTCCAGCCGCCCAGTTGAAAATGGTAATGCAGCGGCGACATGCGGAAGATCTTCTCCCCCTGGCCCTTCGTGCGCCGCGTGAACTTGAAGTACCCGACCTGCATCATCACGCTCACCGCCTCCAGAACAAACAAGCCGCCCGCCACCAGCAGCAGCACTTCCTGCCGCGTGGCAATCGCCACGTAGCCGATGGCCCCGCCGAGAGTCAGGCTGCCCGTGTCGCCCATGAACACCTGGGCAGGCGAGCAGTTGTACCAGAGGAACCCCAGGCACGCCCCCAGGAGCGCCCCGCAGAAGACCGTCAGTTCGCCGACGCCCGGGACGTGCGGCAGGAAGAGGTACGCCGAGTAGTCGACGCGGCCGGCGATGTAGCTGATAATCAGGAACACGATCGTCGGCGGGACCATGCTGCCGATGGCCAGCCCGTCCATGCCATCCGTCAGGTTGACGGCGTTGGACGTCCCCGCGACCACGAGGATCGAGATAAACATGAAAGCCCACAGCGACAGGTGGATCGGGAACTTGTAGAACGGCAGGTTCAGGGCGATGCCGTTGCCGTCCTCGGGCAGCACAATGTCCGGGCCCATCCGGTAAAGGAAATACGCCAGGACCACCGCCAGGGCGATCTGGAAAACCAGCTTCTCCCACGTGCGGAGGCCGTCGCGGCTGCGATTGACCATCTTCATGTAATCGTCGACCCCGCCCAGGATGCCCAGCCAGGTGACCGTGACAAGGCCGAGGATGACGTGGAAGTTGCCGATGTCGGCCCAGAGGAGCGTCGAGAGGATGACGGCCGGCAGGATGAGGATGCCGCCCATCGTGGGCGTGGCGGCGCGGGCGCCATAAATCGCGTCGACCGTGGCGTTGTCGAAGTTGGCGCCGCCGCGGACCTTCAGTTTCCTGAGGACCCGGATGACCGACGGAGCGAAGACCATCAGAATGAAGAAGCTCGTCACGATGGCCAGCGTCAGCCGGAACGTCTGGTAGCGGAAAACGTTGGCGTACGGCCAGACGCCGGTTTGCTGAAGGAACTCTTGAAAGTAGAAAAGAAGTCGGTAAAACATCCTACGACTCCCAAGCGTCCCACGGGGCCCTCGGAGCAGAGTGCGCGGTGACCCAGGTGTGCCTGCGCCTCGCCCGAGGGCCCTTTTCATCCCGTTCGCGCCCACGACGGGACCGGAAGACCACCTTCCGATTGTGGGATTCTTTGTTCATTTCGTTCGTGCCACCCGCGCCGGGTGGCACGGCCACGCGCTGTACGTGTTTAGCGACGCCCTTTTCTACCCTCTCCCCTTGGGGGAGAGGGTGGCCGAAGGCCGGGTGAGGGGTACCCCGGGCCAAAAACGCCCCATCACCCCCGCCCCCTCTCCCTCGGTGGGGAGAGGGGAGAACGGCGACCTGCCGCGATGGCCTCGACAACCTTTTCCATGTGAATCAGGCGGCTGCCCTTCACGAGAACGAGGTCGCCGCCACGTACAAACCCGTTTGCGGCCTGCGCGGCCGCCTGCGAATCAGCCAGCGTCGCCACCGCCTGCGGCGCCATGCCGGCTGCAACGGCGGCCTTGGCGGTCGCGGCCGACTCCGTGCCCACGCAGACGAGCTGTGCGACGCCCGCCCCGGCAATGACGCGGCCGAGTTCCTCGTGGGCCGCGCGGCTGGCGGGGCCAAGCTCCCGCATGTCGCCGAAGAAGACGACCCTGCGGCGGTCTGGCCAGAGCCCCATGACGCCTATCGCCGCACGCATGCTCCGCGGGTTGGCGTTGTACGCGTCGTTCAGGACCTTCACGTCGCCGACGTCCTGAACCGCCAGCCGCATCTTCGGCGGCGAAAAATGCCGCAGCGCCTCGGCCGACTCCGCCAGGGGCACACCCACCTCGCGGGCAGCGGCCGCCGACTCGAGCGCCAGGACAACCTGGTGCTCGCCGAGGACGGGAACCTCGAACGCCACGCCGTCCGCGGTAAAGCGCAGGCCGGCCTCGCTCTGCCTGAATTTCTTCGCCCCGAGGTCCGCACGCTCGTGCAGGCCGACCGTGACGACGCGGCCGCGGCACTTGGCGGCCATGGCCGCCACGCGCGGGTCGTCGGCGTTCAGGATGGCGACACCCTGCGGCCCAACGGCCTCGACGAGCGCCGCCTTCTCGGCGGCCACGCCGTCGAGCGACCCGAGGCCCTCCAGGTGGGCCTCCGCGACGACCGTGACGATGGCGACCGTCGGCCGTCCGATGGCCGCCAGGTGGGCGATCTCGCCGGGGTGGTTCGTGCCGAACTCGCAGAGGACAAACTGGTCGTCCTCCTCGGCCGCCAGCAGCGTCAGCGGCACGCCGATCTGGTTGTTGAAGCTTGCGGGCGGCATCTTGCCCCTCAGGCGCGGCCCGAGAACCTGCCCGACCATCTCCTTGACGGTCGTCTTGCCGCACGAGCCCGTGACGGCGATGACGGGGCACCCGAGGCGCGTCCGCGCCGCCCGCCCGAGGGCCGCCAGCGCGGCCTGGGTGTCGCGGACGAGCACGACGGCGCCGGCGTAGGTTTCTGACGCGTGGTCCGAGTGCCACTGTGGCACGGCTGGCTTGCCCAGCCGTGGAGGATGGTCCGCGGTGTTCCCCACGGCTGGACAAGCCAGCCGTGCCACATCGCCAGGGATGACGCTGGACTCACAGCGGTCAATGACGAGGGCCGATGCGCCGCGTTTGACGGCCGCCTCGACGAAGTTGTGCCCGTCGAACCGTTCGCCGCGAAGCGCGAGGAACCCCTGCCCGGCCGCCAGCGTGCGGGTGTCGGTCACGATGGCGCCGACCGTGGCGCCCGACTTGCCGAGCGCCAGGCGACCGCCGGTGGCTGCGACGATTTCGTCAACGCGAAACTTCATCGACACCTCGTAAAAAAACACGCGCCCATCAAGATGGGCGGCTAAGTGTGTTACTCATAAGCTGGTCAAGATTTCGGCGGCAACCTCGCGATCGTCAAAATGAAGCTTGGCGCCACCGAAGATCTGGTAATCCTCGTGCCCCTTGCCGGCGATAACGACGGCGTCGCCGGGCCGGGCCATCGCAATCGCCGCCGCGATTGCCGCGCGGCGGTCGAGTTCCACGGTCACCTTCCTCCGCGAGAGGAAGCCCTTGCAAATCTGTGCCGCGATCGCCTCGGGCTTCTCCGTGCGGGGGTTATCGTTGGTGACAATGATGCGGTCGGCGAGTTTCTCGGCGACCTCGGCCATCCTGGGCCGCTTGGTGCGGTCGCGGTCGCCTCCGCAGCCGAACACCACTATCAGCCGCGCATCGGCCTGAAGGAGGTCCGCCACGGTCCCCAAGGCGTGCCGCAGGGCCTCCGTCTTGTGCGCGTAATCGACGAGGACCGAGAAGGGTTTGTCCGAGAGCACGGCCTCCAGCCGCCCGGGGACCTTCGCGAGGGCCTCGATGCCCGCGGCGATGGTCTCCATTGGTATCTCCAGCGTCTCTGCCACCGCCGCCGCCGTCAGGCAGTTCTGCACGTTGTGCCGCCCAAGGAGGTGCGTGCGGACCTTGACGCGGCCGCGCGGCGTGAGAAGCGTGAAGCGCGTGCCCGAGAGGCCCGGTTGGATGTCCTCGGCCGTCACGTCGGCCTTCGACCGCAAGCCGTACCAGAGGTCCTTGGCCCCGCGTCCGCGGGCGTACGACTTGCCGGCCGGGTCGTCCTTGTTGAGGACCGCCCAGGCGTCGGCGTCGAGGCCCTGGAAGAGCAGCCCCTTGGCGTCGCGGTAATCTTTCATCGTGCGGTGATAATCGCGGTGCTCGGAACTCAGGTTCGTGAAGGCGGCCACGCTGAAGTGGATGCCCGCCGTGCGCCGCTGGTGGAGGGCGTGGCTGGAGACCTCCATGACGCACGCCTTGCAGCCGCACGCGACCATCTCGGCAAAGTACGGGGCAAGGTCGCTGGAGTCCGGCGTGGTCATGGTGGAGGCGACCTCGCGCCGCCCCGTCAGGTACGAGATGGTGCCGATCAGGCCCGTCGGCCGACCCGCCTGCTGGAGGATGCTGCGGATAAGGCAGGTCGTGGTGGTCTTGCCGCTCGTGCCCGTCACGCCGCAGACCGTCATGTGGCGCGTCGGGTCGCCCAGGAGGGCGTGTGCGGCCAGGCCGAGGGCCTCGCGGCTGCTCGGGACCAAGAGGACGGGCCGCCCGTTCGGGACGGCTACGTCGCGCTCGACGGCAACGGCGGCTGCGCCGGCCTCCAGGGCCTTCGCGACAAAGTCGTGGCCGTCGACGTTGGCGCCCGGCAGGGCAACGAAAAGGTCTCCCGGCCGGACCTGCCGCGAGTCATGGACGGCCCGCGCGATGTCGACGTCGCCAGAGCCGCGCAAAGTGCTCCCGGGGATACGCCCGGCAAGTTCGTTCAACTTCATGGCCGGCACCTTTTTGCGGCGCACGTCGTCGGCGGGCTTCCAGCGCTACGTCGGCAACACCTGCCGCAGATCAAACCCCACGAGTAGTGCTTCAACTTTAACATTGTGGGTGCCACGGCTGCGCAGTTTGCAGCCGTGAGTCCGCGCCGACCACGGCTGCACAAGGCGCAGCCGTGGCACCCACAGATTTAGCCCTGACAAGCTACCAGTCCGTCACTCTTTCATGCACGAGATGGGCCTTGCCGTTGTCCACAATGGGCTCGGTCGGAGGAACGCCAAGGTAAGGCAGCGCCTGCTCCAGAATCTTCTTGGCCGCCGGCGCCGCCACCGTTCCTCCATAGTACCCGATCGACTTGTCCGGCTCGTTCACCATCACCAGCACGACCACCTTCGGGTCATTCGCCGGCGCGCCCGCCAGGAACGACCCCATGTATCGCGTGTGGCTGACGGTGTGCGTCCCTGGGTCAACCTTCTGGGCCGTGCCGGTCTTGCCGAAGACCTTGTAGCCCGGGATCTGGCAGGCCTTGCCGGTCCCCTCTTCGATGACGCCCACGAGGGCGCGGTCGATCATGTCCCGCGCGGTCTTCTCCATAATAGCCTGGCCGACGACTTCCGCCTCGGAGAGGTCCGCGACCGTCTGGCCGCGGCTGTCAAGGACGCCCCGCAGAATCTTCGGACGCACGAGTTTACCATGATTCGCAATCGCTGCAAAGGCTGTTATCAACTGCAACGGCGTCACGGCGAATTCCTGGCCGAAAGCCACGCGCGTCGTGCTCAGGCTGGTCCACTTGCGCAAGGGGAAAACCACGCCGTTGCTCTCGCCAGGGAGCCAGACGCCGCTCCTTTGGCCGAAGCCGAACGCCAGCAGGCACTTGTGCAGCCGCTCGTTGCCCATCCGCGTGCCGAGTTTGCCCATCATTATGTTGGAGGACTTCTCGATGCCCTGCTCGAACGTGAGGTTGCCGTAGGAATGCCCCGCGTCGTGCAGATTGGCCGCCGCCCAGTAACCGTTCTCGCAGAAGATGACCTCGCCGAAATGGACGGAGCCAGCCTCCAGCGCACCGGAGGCGACGAACGGCTTGCAACTTGAGCCGGGAGGGAACGTGTCGGTCACGCACCGGTTGCGGCGGGCATCGACCGGGAACTCGCCGTAGCGGTTCGGATCGTACGTCGGGACGTTGGCCATCGCCAGGATCGCGCCGGTTTTGGGGTCCATGACGATGGCGCTCGCGCTCTGGGCACGGAATTTCTGCTTGGCCTCGGCGATGGCGGCCTCGGTCGCGGCCTGGATGGTGGCATCTATCGTAAGCACCAGGTGCTGGCCGTCGATGGCGGGGGTGTACTGGTCGGCCTCTGTCCAGATGGGCCTGCGTCCCCGGTCGGCCAGGACGAGCGCCTCGCCTTCGCGTCCGCGGAGTCGGTCGTCGAACTCGCGTTCGAGGCTCTCCAGCCCCTGCTGCTCTCCGCCGACGTAGCCGAGGACGTGGGCCGCGAGGATGCCGTTCGGATAGTGCCGCACGCCTTCCGACGTCAGGGCGATGCCCGGCAGGCCGAGGCGTTCGATGCTCTCGGCGGCCTCGGGCGAAATCCGCCGCGCAAGCCAGATGAACCGGCCGCCAGGCTCGGTGATCGGCTTGGCGGTGATTTTCTTGAGGATCTCGTCGGGGCTCTCGCCGAGGATGCGGCCGATCTTGGTGGCGGTGGCATCGGGGTCCTTGATCCACTTCGGGTCGGCGAAGACGCTGCGCGTGTCGACGCTGCCCGCCAGGACCCGCAGGCGCGAATCGAGTATGTTGCCGCGCGCCGCCCGGATCGGGACCCGCATGTGCTGCTGGTCGTAGGCGAGGGCCGCGAGCTTCTCGGCGGAGGTGATCTGGATGCGGGCGAGGTACCCCGCCAGCGCCACGAGCATCGCCCCGAGGGCGAGGACCATCACGCGAGCGACGCGGCGTTGACGGTCGGAAGTCGTCACAAGTTTCCCCCTTGGCGAGGTCGCCTGGTAGTCCGTCAAACTCGTTTCTGTGAGTTGAACCAAGTCGCGCGGTGGGCAGTCTTGCCCACCGCGCGGCGGGCAAGACTGCCCGCCGCGCAAATCGTGGCGAGGTCGCCGCGGCGACCCCGTCACGGCGAAGGCGGCTTGGCGTCGCGCTTCACAAGGAGCGCTCGCGGACGCGGAACTGCCCCCGGATGCGGCCCGGCGGAGGGCTGGTCGCCGCAGTCATCGGCCTTCAAGAGTTCGGTCGCCTGCTGCCGCAGACGTTCCTGGTTCTTCAGTCCCGCGATCGAGAGTTCCAGCCGGCAGCAGGTCTTCTCGAGCGAGCGTTTCTGGCTGTACAGGAGGTGGAGTCGGTGCCCCGCCTGGCTGGTGTCGGTCCTGAGGTAAGTCAGGCCGAGCGCCAGGCCGACGAGCATCGCCGCCAGCATAGCCAGCCGCACGCAGAGCCTCATCTGAGGGCCACCGTAGTTTCGCCAGGCGAGTTCATGCCGTCCAGCAGCGAGATGCGCTGGCCGATCTTGAGTTTCGACGGGTCGCTGACCAGGTACTGGTTCTTCAGGAAGAGCAGGCGCCCGTACTTGTTCCTGTCGCCGTAGAGTTTCTCGGCAATCTTGTTGAAGGTGTCGCCGGCCTGGATGGTGTACATGGCGGCAGGCTTCGCGGGCTGCTCGACGAGGTCCGACGAAGACCCGTACATCCGGTCCAGGTCCTGGAAGGTGACGTCGCGGATCGTGCCGGCCGCCGGCAGCTTGGCCGGGGCGGGGGCATCCTTGCGGTACGAGGTCGGGATCACGAGCGGCGGCTGGGCGGCCTTGTCGGCCCTTGCGTAAGCCGCGTCGCCGACCGGCTCGAGCGGCAGCCCCTTCTTCGGCGGATCGGTGCGGGGCGAGTCGGCCTTCGGTGCGTCGGTCTTGGCGGGCTCCGCAGGCACGCCGGGGATGACCAGCTTCTGCCCGACGACCAGCCGGTCCGGGTCTTTCAGGGTGCCCTTGTTGGCCTCGTAGATCTTGGCGGTCAGCCGGTCGCCGTCCTTGCCGAAGAACTGGCGGGCGACCTTCGAGAGCGTGTCACCCTGCTTGACGACGTAGACGCGGCGGCCGGCGTCCGACGCCGGGGCGGCCGGGGCGGCCGGACCGGCGGGCGTGACGGCGCCGCGGTCAGGCGGCAACTCCAGCGACGCCGCGCGGTCAGGTTGCTCGGGGCCGGTGGGCGTCTCGACGCGGACCGGCATAAACACCACCGTGCCGCGCTCAGGCGCCTTCGGCGTCGCCGCCTCGGCGGGCGACAGGCGGTCCGGCGCCGGCAACGGCTCTTCGGCGGGCGGCAGGGCCACGTCCTTCGCATCCGCCACCATGGCGGAACGCGGCGCGGCGCCGTCCTCCGGTCCGTTCTTGCCGAACGGGTCGACGTTGGAGTTGATGGCCTTGAACTTGGTGGCGTGGTCCTGGCTTTCGCCGACCGGCATGGCGGCGTGCTCCTGCACCGACAGCCTGGCCCGGCCGCTCAGGATGACACCAAAGAGGCAGATAAAGGCAAGTCCGACCAGCAGTCCAAACTTTGTTTCTCGGCTCACGGCGACCTCCCACATCTGGTTCGCTGCGGCGCGGGCGCGCCCAGCACCCCTCTTGCCCTCGGGAGCCCCAGCCGTCACGCAGACGGCCGCCCGAGGAAACATCGCATTTCCTAACACTCCGGCGCCACCTATCGCTTTGCGCGGTGGGTCTCCTGACCCACCGCGCCGCAGTCCGCAATTTCAGCCCCGCGGCGCGGGGTGGCGCGGCGGGTCAGGAGACCCGCCGCGCAAAATTGCAATCTGGCACTGTCGTGCTAACCGGTGAGCGCCACGGCCTCGGCCACCCGCATGCGGGCACTGCGACTGCGCGGGTTGGCCTCGACCTCGGCCGGCGTGGGCGTTATCGGCTTTCCGACGGCCAGGCGCGCGCGGCCGGCTGCAACGGCCTGACGCAGGCGCGCCTTGACGATCCGGTCCTCGCCGCTATGAAAGGCGATGACGACCACGCGACCACCGGGTTTCAGGTGATCAAAAACCTTGTCAAAGAACCCCTCGATGCTCTGAAGTTCGGCATTTACGGCGATGCGGATGGCCTGAAAGACCCGCGTCGCCGGATGAATGCGCCCATGCCGCGCCGCCGGCGGCAAGGCCGCTCGCACGATCTCGGCCAGTTCGTCTGTGCGGCGGATGGGGCCGGCCTGCCGGGCACGAACGATCGCCGCCGCAATCCGGCGGGCAAACGGCTGGTCCCCGTAGCGGGTGAAGATATCGACCAGCCGCGCGGCCGGCCACTGGTTGACGATCTCTTCGGCGGTGAGGCGGTCGCCGCGGTCCAGGCGCATGTCGAGGGGGCCGGGCTGGTCAAAGGAGAAACCGCGCTGGGGGTCTGCGAGTTGGAGGCTTGAAACACCCAGGTCCAGCAGGACGCCATCGATCCGCTCCTCGCCAGCCTGGGCCAGGGCTTCGTCGAAGTCGCGGAAGTTGGCGTGAAAGTACCGCACGTCGGCAGAGCGTCCGATTCGGGCCATCAGACGCTCAAGTGCTTCCTGGTCGCGGTCCAACAAGATCAGTCTTCCACCCGGCCTGAGCCGGTCCAGCAGCGCCATCGCGTGACCCCCGCCGCCCGCCGTGCCGTCCAGGATGACCTTCCCCGGTCTCGGCGCCAGTTGCTCGATCACCTCGGCGAGCAGGACCGGCACATGGCCGACGCTTGGGTCCACACCCTTCGCCTTGTTGTCAGTGCACGTATTGGCTGCTCAGCGTTGCGCCGGCTTCGAGGCGCCCCAGGAGGTCGCGCACGTCCGCGGAGAAGTCCACCTGGCCGTACGCCCCGCCGCGCCCGCGGACCTGCGCCAGGCGGGCCTGGAGGCGACGGACCTCGTCATGCAGCCGCCCCGCCGACAAATACGCCTGCGCGTTGGGGTCTACCACGGCCTTGCGAACCAGATCGACGGTTTCGGGTCCTTGGGTTCTCGCCATGGCTGTCTCCTCGCTCTCGTGACTTGTTCTCAACCATCCGGCGGCCGGCCCCACGCGCCGCCGCCGGCAACTTGTAAAAGGGCCGCCCGAACGGGCAAGCCCGCTCGAGCGACCCCCAAGGGGGTCAGGATTTCGGCGTGCCGCCCTCCGACGGCTCCGCGGCCGAAGCCTCCGCCACGGACGGAGCCGCCGGCGCGACCGGCCCTCGAGCGAGCGACATCGCGCGGGCCGCCAACTCGTCGTGCCGCTTCAACTGCTCTTCCACGAACTTGTCCCAGCGGGCCTGCGGCCAGACCTCGATGTGGTTCTCGACGCCCAGGATGACCACGTCTTTGCCCAGGCCGCAACGCTTCAGGATCGGCTCGGGAACCAGGACGCGGCCGAGCCGGTCGACCTCCACTTCCTGCGCCAGGCCGAAACGCAGGCGCTTGTAGTTGCGGACGTCAGGATTGACATCCAACTCGGCGCCCAACTGCGGAGCGAGATCG
>Ga0209777_10007144_pt1 | contig 12453 bp, 18 predicted proteins | sample FrelakmetHBP12HB_FD_187147 | JGI IMG/M metagenome (GOLD analysis project Ga0209777, IMG submission 187147) | Freshwater lake sediment microbial communities from the University of Notre Dame, USA, for methane emissions studies -HBP12 HB (SPAdes)... | ecosystem: Environmental > Aquatic >... | reverse complement strand
ACAAGCGGCGAAAGAAGCGATGATGAGAATAGCTAAGCGCTATTGGCCTATGCACTGGCGAAATGACGCCATAAAGGGAACAAGGCTTTCATCCCCAACTGTTGCAGCAATCAATTGTAATTGTTTATCCATCAATTCAAAAAAACGCGCGGTTTCCGTATATTTCCTTTTTCTTGCCTCGCTCAGGACTGTGTCGCCGTTGCTGTTCCTTGCGGCAATGAATTCCCTTGGGTCCAAGCCGGCTTTGGTGCATTCGTCAATAAGCAATTTGCAGGAATCATTTTTCCCAAAAAATGCGGCAGAATGCAGGGCAGTATTGCCGTTATTGTCTGTTGAGGTGATCAGCTTTTTTACGTCGCCTCCGGCTTTTGCGCACTCCCTTATCAGCAAGATGCAGTTTTTGGCGCCTCTCTCAGATCCGGCAGCAAGATGAAACGGCGTCAGGCCATAATCATTCTTTGCAAAAATCAATTCCTTTGGGTCTCCGCCCGCTTCCCCGTATTCCCTGATAAGCAGGGCGCAGGTTTCCGGATCCTCGCTGCATACTGCGCGGGACAGGAGTGTCATGTTGTTGTTGTCTTTTGCGTCAATCAGCTCCTTTGCGCTTCCTTTGGCTTTTTTCCATTCTTTCAACAAGATGGCGCAGGCTTCGGTTTGCCCGCCCCATGCAGCCAGGTAAAAAGCTGACATGCCGTCTTTGCTCTTTGCGTCAATCAGCTCCTTCGGTTTTCCGCCTGATTTTGCATATCTGCTTATTAGCAGTTCGCAGATTTGGGGCTGCCCGTATTTTGCTGCCCAATGCAGGGGCGTCAAGCCGTCCCTGTCTGTTGCGGCAATCATCTCCTTCGGGTCTTTGCCCGCGCTCCTGTATTCTTCCATGATCAGGATGCAGGAATCGGCGTATCCCCCACATGCTATCCAATGCAGGGGCGTTTGGCCATCAGTATTCTTTGTGAAGATGTCGGCGCCTGCCTTTATGAGCGGCCCTATATTCTCATTATGGCGGTCTCTTCCAGCATATAAAAGATCGCAATCAAGCCGTCCCTGCTCTATTATGGACCGCGCCGGTTTCTCGCTCGGCAGGATGTCTGCCCTTGTTGTAAGCGGCTTTGCGGGGATTTTCTTTTGCATCTGCCTTTGCTGCATATGCATATTGTGCGCAAAAGGGATTAAAATAGTATTGTTCTCTACGGAAACCTTTTCCTTGTAAGCGAAATGTAGATTATTTTTCCGTCCCTGACAAAGGCGTAAACCAATTCTTTCCTCATCTTCCCGGCAATGAGCGAGTCCTCAAGCAGGTTTCCGGTTTTGACTGAATCTTCCGGAACGACTTTCAGGAGGTACAGCGTCCTGTCCTCCCCGCGCCTGAAGCCCTTACGGTATACGCGGAATAAATCGCCTGAAAGCGAAAGCCTGAGTATGTAGCCGTTCTCCCGCAAATCCTTGTAAACAAGGTATTTCTCTGCCATGCCCTTTTCCGAAACAAATGAAAAACTTTTCTTCAGCTTGACGTACCCTTTTTCCAAGGCATAGGCAGCCTCAAACTCGTGAAGAATCAGTTTTCCGTCCTTTTCAATGCCGAAGCCAAGCTCCATCAGCTTGTCGTCTTTCGGAATGAGAATAAGCGCCATCATTCACTACCTTGGCCCTTTTTGGAACCCATCCTTTCATTGATGTCCTTGTAGAGCATGTCGCAGCCGCCGGCAGGAAGGTCCTCTATGACCAGGTCCATGCCAGCCTCGCCTGCAGTGTCCAGCATCAGCGTCTTGAGCCCGAAAATCCGGTTGAACAGCGACACGTCCATCCTGGTGCTTGTTATCTTGGAGTATGGGTAGTTCACAACCGACTTGTTGACTATGCCGTTGGAAAAGATCACGCCCTTGTCCGTGCTCTCAATGGACGTTGAGCTGTACGCGAAAAAGCTGGAAACGTCGGCGACGATGCAGGCTGCGATGACGACAGCGGCCAACGGCAGGAAAAGCTCTCCGAGGAACGATGAAATGAGGAAGAGCACTGCCAGCAAGACCAAGCCAGCCAATACGATTGCCGCCCTTTTCTTGATGTGGCTGCGCTTGACAATGACCATAAGAGGATAAGATGCGAAAGCATTTAAAAACATGCCATGGCAAGATAAGAGAGCGCGCCTAAGGCAGCGCCACAATATTTAAATGTTTCATGGCAAATGCCAGAAATGCAAAAGGTGATTGAGTGACAACAGTATATGACGTTGAAGCTGACAGCCTCATAAAAGAGGCGGCAGGCAAGCTCAAGGAAATGGGCCTGAAGAAGCCTGGTTTCGTTGGACTGGTAAAGACAGGGAGCCATTCGGAGAGGCCGCCGGAGCAGGAGGAATTCTGGTGGGTCAGGGCAGCCTCCATCCTGAGGAAGATATACATGAACGCCAACATGGGCGTGAACAAGCTCAGGAGGGAATACGGCGCCAAAAAGAGGATGGGCGTAAAGCCGCCGCACTTCAGGATGGCGGGGGGCAAGACCAACAGGGTGGCGCTCCAGGAGCTGGAAAAGCTCGGCCTGCTGAAAAAGGGCGAGAACGGCAAAGGACGGGTTCTCACGCCCGCAGGATTCAAGTTCATGGACGGCGCGGCCAGGGAGGCCGCAAAGGGTGCGAAGAAGTGAGCGATGAAGCGAACCCGCAGGAGAGGGCGCAGCAGGAAGAGCAGGTGTCCAGGCTCCTGAAGTCCGGGATGGCGCCGGAAGCGTATGAAAGGCTCATAACCGTAAAGGCCGCAGACAAGAAGGTCTATGAGGCGGCGCTCAGGTACGTCCTTTATTACGTGCAAAAGGGGCAGAAGGTGGACGACGGGACGCTTGTCAAGATACTGGAAACGGTCTCTTCCTCGATGAGGAAAGACGTCAGCATAAGTTTCAAGAGGAAGTAGGCGATTGAAATGGCAAAGGCAAAAAGCAACAAGCTTAAGATGTGGTTAGCAAACAAGAACAGGTCCAACAGGGGCGTCCCGACTTTCGTGGTCGCAAAGACCAAGATGAAAGTCCGGTACAGCAGGAAGAGGAGGCACTGGAGGACCGACAAGCTGGGCACGGACTACGTGAAGACGAAGATAATCGGGAAGAAGGGCGAGAAGTGATTGTTATGGCAGATGAAAAGGTTTACACCATCAACCTCAGGGACGCGTTTGACAAGCCAAGGCGGAAAAGGGCGCCAAAGGCGATTGACATGATAAGGGCGTTCGTAGGGAGGCACGCCAAGGTCGGCGCCGAAAACGTGAGCGTAAGCAACAAGCTCAATGCGATAATATGGGCAAGGGGCATACAGAAGCCGCCCAGGAAGGCGAAGGTGAAGGTCGTGAAAACAGACAACACCGCCTTCGTTTACCACATAGACGAGAAGATAGAGCAGCCGAAGACGGCGGAAAAGAAAGGGGAGAAGAAGGCTGAAGGCAAGGAAGAAAAGAAGGCCGAGGCCAAAGAGGAGAAGAAGGAAGAGAAAAAAGAGGGCGCGAAAAAGGAAGGGAAGCAGGAAAAGGCCGCAAAGGAGGCCGAAACAGCCCAGAAGAAGCCCCAGCCAAAAAAGGAAGATAAAGGATGATCGGCAGGGCCAACTATTACGGCAACCCGTTCATAGGGCTGTTCGCAATAGCCAATGACGAAGTGGCAATCGTCCCCCCAGGAAGCTCCAGCCCTTTCGTATCAAGGATAAGGGAAAATCTCGGCGTGGAAGTGATGGAGACCCTTGTCAACGAAAGCAACCTGCTTGGCATCTACATGTGCATGGGCAACAAAAGCCTGGTCATACAGGAAAGCATCAACGACAGCGAAAAGAAGGTGCTCAATTCAACGGGCCTGAACGTGGTTTACATGAAGGAGAGGCACAACGCATGGGGGAACAACCTGTGCATGACCTCCAAGGGCGGGATAATAAACGACGACGTGCCAAAAGAGTCAATCAAAAGGCTGGAGGACGGCCTTGGCATTGAAATCGTGCCCATGAACGTTGACGGATACCACACTGTCGGCAGGGTCGTAATCGCGACGGAGAAAGGCTTTGCTGTGAAGAACAGGGCGACTGAAGACGAGATAAAGCTCATTGAATCCATATTGAAGGTGAAGGGCGGAGTTGCGACAGCCAACATGGGAAGCATGTTCGTGTCCGCATGCGCGATAGCAAACTCAAGCGGGCTGCTGATAGGCGAGCAGACGACGGGCATAGAGACCTCAAGGCTGCAGGACGCGCTGGGCCTTTAGGGGCGTTATCATGATAGCATACGACGATTTTGCCAAGCTTGACATAAGGATGGGGACCGTTGAAAGCGCAGAGGACGTCCCGGGAAGCGAAAAACTGCTCAAGCTTGTGGTAAACGTGGGGGAGGAGAAAAGGACGCTGATGGCAGGCATAAAAAAGGCCTATGCAAAGGAGCAGCTCATCGGCAGGCAGATAGCAATCCTTTTTAACCTTGAGCCCAGAATGATATTTGGCGTTGAAAGCCATGGCATGATTCTCGCGGCCGAGGATGCGGACGGAAAGCTTTCCGTGCTGTGCCCGGACAAGGGAATGGCAAATGGCGCAAAGGTGAAATGACATGAAATTCAAGGTTACGGGATTTGTCAAGCTGGGAAGCGAGAAAAGGCCTTTTGAGAAGGAAGTGGAAGGCAAGAACGAGTCGCACGCGAAGCACATTGCGCTCTCCCTTTTCGGCTCCAACAACGGGGTCAAGAGGCCCAACATCGAGATAAGCGAAGTGAAAAAGGTGGAATGATGGAAGAAGGGGAGAGGCAGCTTGACATAGAGGAGCGGGCAAGGATGCTTGACGCAAGGCTCAGGAACCTGAGAGAGAACACGGAAAGGATGGCCCAGCTCATCATGGAGTTCGAGGCCGCAAAGGCCGGCATAGGCGAAATCAAGGGCGGCAACAAGGACGCCATAATCAACGCAGGCGGCGGCATACTCATAAAGGCGAAGCTTGAGACTGGGCGCGTCGTTGCCCCGATGGGCGCAGGCTTCTATGCATCGGTTACGCCCGAAGATGCACTGGACAAGATAGGGAAGCTCATAGAGTCCGCAAGAAAGAACCAGGAAGCCGTGAACGGGGAAGTCAAAATAATAGAGAAGGAGCTTGTGGGCCTGCTTAGGGAAGCCCGGGGCCCGCACCAGCATGCTTGATTTCCTGAAGGAAAAGATAAACTCCGTTGCCTCAATATTTTCCAAAAAGGCAGAGGAAAAGCTGCCTGAAGCGGAAGCCCGGCAGGAGCATGAAACGGCAAAGCCCCCTGCTGAGGAAACGCCAACTCCTACTGTCCAAGCGCAGCCAGAAAAGGAAAATGCATCCATTGCAACAATTGAACAGCCGTCAGTGGCCATGCCTGAAATCCACGAGGCTGCAAAGGCCACTGACACAAAACAGAAGATGGCGCCTGGCCTCGGCATCGTTGGCGCGCTGAAAGGGAGGATTACGGGCAAGGTTACGCTTGACTCCAAATACGTGGACGAGGCCATGGATGGCCTGGAGATGTCCATGCTGGAGGCGGACGTGGCCTTTGAGGTCGCAGAGCAGATAAAGGAAAGGTTCCGCAATGACTTGACGGGCAAGGAAGTGCCGATGTCGTCCATTGGGACGTTCATAAAGGACAGCATAAAGGATTCGCTTGGCAGCATGATGCTTGACCCGCCGGATTTGGCTGAAACAATTAAAGCTACGGGAAAAAAGCCTTACGTAATACTGATTTTCGGGCTCAACGGCAGCGGAAAGACGACCACGCTGGCCAAGCTCGCGTTCATGCTGAAGAAAAACGGTTTAAGCGTCATAGCGGTTGCGGCAGACACGTTCCGTGCGGCGTCAATAGAGCAGCTCATGCACCACGGCGATAAAGTGGGATTTGAGGTCGTGAAGTCCGGGTACGGGGCAGACCCGACAGCGGTTACTTTTGACGGCGTGAAGCACGCGCAGGCAAAGGGCATTGATGTAGTTTTGGTTGACACGGCAGGCAGGCAGAACGTCAATAAAAACTTGATGAAGGAACTGCAGAAGATGTCAAGGGTGATAAAGCCGGATTTGAGCCTGTTCATCGGCGAATCAATAAGCGGCAACGCGATTTACGATGCGGTAAGGGAATACAACGACGCTGTCAGCATCCAGGGCGTCATACTCACTAAACTGGACTTGGACGCAAAGGGCGGCTCTGTCATATCTGTCTCAAAGGCGCTGGGAGTCCCCATCTATTACCTGGCATACGGCCAGCGCTATGACGAGATGGAAAAATTCAGCAAGGACAAGATACTCAAGAGGCTGTTCAGTTAATGTACAAGATAATAGTTGACACGAGCTTCGTGATTTCGGCAGCAAAATACAGGGTGGACATCCGCATGGGATTCATACCAAATATAGACGGTCCATTTGAAATTATCGTTCCTTCTCCTGTCCTTTTTGAGTTAAAATACATTTCCAAAAACAAGGGAAAGAGGGGCAGGGACGCGTCAATAGGCCTGCAGATGCTTGAGCAGCTAAACCCAAAGGTGGAGCGGACTGAAAAGAAGTATGCTGACGAGGCCATTGTCGAGGTTGCTGAGAAAATTCAGGATGCGTTCATAGCGACCAACGACACGTTACTGAAGAATTCGCTGAAGGCAAAAGGAAGGCGCGTGTTTTCAGTCAAAGGGTCTGCGTTCATAGGCCTAGCGTGAAAAGCCTCCTTATCTCCTCTATTGACAGCTCCCTTGGGCGCTTGCTGGCGAATTCCGTCTTGTCTATGGATTTGCCAAGGCTGTTCCTGATTTTTTTGTTCTTCAGCGAGAACATCTTCCTTATCATGTCGTCCTGCGCCTTTGTCGGGGCGAATCCGGTTTTCTCAATCTCAACGACTGCGGAATCCACCTTCGGGATTGGGAAGAAGCAGTTCCTGGAAACCGTTTTAAGCAGTTTTACATTGAAGCTGAGTTGAGAAGTTACGGAAAGCCTGCCGTAGTTTGATGCGCCCGGCTTGGCTGCCATCTTTTCGGCAAACTCCTTCTGAAACATGAGCACTGCGGACTTGAAGTCCCACTCTCTTACTCTAAACAGTATGTCCGAGGATATGCCATACGGAATGTTTCCGAATACCCTGTCTACTGGAAAGGGTCCAAGCTTCAGGAAATCCCCATGCACCAGCTTGACGTTCGGCAGGCCTGAAAAACGCTCTGAAAGCCGTTCAAAAGCCTCATCCTCAAGCTCTACGACATGCAGCATCTTGGGATGCATTGCCAAAAGCCTGCTTGTCAGCCTTCCTGTGCCCCCGCCTATCTCCAGCGCGGATTCGCCTGGCTGGAGCCGCTTGGCTATGAACGAAAGCGCGGCCTGATCCTGCAGGAAGTTCTGGCTAAAGGACTTTTTGGGCCTCATTTAGGCTTCCTCATCATGGAAAGGGCCTCTATCAGCCCGTAGGCATAGTCGCTGGCCCCGAAGGATGAAAAATAGTCCCCCTTGTCATAGAAATATTGGGCATCTGAAGCGTAATGCAGCGCCTTTTCGTAAACCTCTTTTTCTCCGGGTTCCGGCAAGAAGGAATCTGCCAGCTTCCTTGTCTTGTCAATGCTGGCCTTGGCCCGTCCCTGTTGGTCCATGATTTTGAGTATTCGGTAATGTTTTTTAAAGGGTTGGCACAAAACGCAACCATGAAGGTAACGCCATGGGACGTTGAGGGAAAGATAGACTACGACAAGCTGATAACGGAGTTCGGGACCTCAAGCCTTGACGAAAAGCTGAAGAAAAGGCTGGAAAGCGATGCCGGCGCTAAGCTGCCCGTCTTCCTAAGGAGGGGATACTTCTTCTCGCACAGGGATTTGGACAAGGTCTTGGACGATTACGAGAAAGGCAAGGGGTTTTTCGTTTACACGGGCAGGGGCCCGTCAAACAAGATGCACATAGGCCATCTTCCCTCGTTCATGCTTGCAAAATGGCTGCAGGACAGGTTCAAGGTCAACGTCTACATCGAGATTACGGACGACGAGAAGTTTTTGCACAACAGGGAGCTGACCCTGGGCCAGGTCGACAGCTACGCGGAAGACAACATCATGGACATAGCCGCGCTGGGATTCAACCCGGACATGACGTTCGTGTTCAAGGACACCGAATACGTGAAGAACGTGTATCCGATGCTGCTGAAGATAGGAAGAAAAACAACGTTCTCAACGGCAAAGGCGGTCTTCGGGTTCACGAACGAGACTAACGTCGGCATGATATTCTATCCTTCTTACCAGGTCGCTCCCACCTTTTTTGAGAAAAAAAGGGCGCTGATACCGAACGCCATAGACCAGGACCCCTATTGGAGGATACAGAGGGACATGGCAGAATCGCTCGGCTACCAGAGGGCGGCCGCGATGCACAGCAAGTTCCTTCCGCCGCTTACTGGCATGGAAGGCAAGATGAGCGCGTCAAGGACCGAAACGGCGATATGGCTGGACGACGACGAAAAGACTGTCAGGAACAAGGTCATGAAGTATGCGTTCTCAGGAGGCAGGGCTACCGCGGAGGAGCACATGAGGCTGGGCGGCAACCCGGACATTGACGTCAGCTTCCAGTGGCTATACCTGCTTTTTGAGGAAGACGATAAGGAGATTGCCCGGATAGAGAAGGAGTACGGGGCAGGCAACATGCTGAGCGGAGAATTAAAGGAAATCCTGGTCAGCAGGCTCAACGGCTTCCTGAAGGCACACAGGGAAAGGAAGGCGAATGCTGCCCAGGCGAAGGAGAAGATGACGCGCTCCGGAAAGCTGGCCTCGCGGATGTGGGGCACGGTTTTCGGCAAGGACGGTTGACATATGATAATAATGGTGACAGGCTCGGTCGGAACAGGAAAGACCACTGTGGCAGAGGCGCTGGCAAGAAGGCTGGGCTTTCCGTTTATCAGGCTTTCAGACGCCCTTGGCAAGATACCGTCCAAATACAACAAAAAGCTCAAAACAAGGGAAGTGGACGTGACGGAGCTGGGAAAATGGCTGTCGCATGAGACGGAAGGCATGCGGGACTTCATTGTTGAGGGACACATGGCCTGCGAGCTGGAACTGAATTCTGATTACGTCTTCGTGCTAAGGACGCATCCTGACGAGCTTGGGAAAAGGCTGAAAGCAAGGAGATACATCAAGGCGAAGGTTGACGAGAACGTGATGGCAGAGGCGCTTGACTACTGCCTTTTGAAGGTTGAGAAGAAGAAAAACGTGTTTGAGATAGACACGACGGGAAGGGCCGCCATCAGGAGCGCGGAGGAGGCGGTAAGGATAATGGAAGGTAGGAAGAGGCTGTTCCGCAAGGTCAATTGGTCGTCCTGGCTGCACGCCGCGACTTCCCCCAAGCAACAATCAAGGCGTGGTACTCGTTGAAGAGCTTGGCGTCAAGGCCAAGCGATTCCTCAAAGCAAAGCCTGTAATCGTCGTATTCCCCGTCTTCCATGATGCCGTATTCGGCGCAGAACCTCCTTGTGTATGCGTCTATGACGAAAATGGGCTTGCTGAAGGCATAAAGGGCTATTGAGTCGGCCGTTTCCTTGCCTATGCCGTTAATGGCAAGCAGCTGCCCCCTAAGCTCCATCCTTTCCATCCGTTTCGCTTTTTTGGCATTGGAAACAAGCCAAGACATGGCCGATTTTAGGCGCAAGGCCTTCTGGTTGTAGAAGCCGCTCGGCCTGATGAGCCCCTTTAGCCGGTTTTCTTCCATGCTTAATATTATATTGGGCTCAAGCGCGCCCTCCGCCTTGAGGTTGTTTATCGCCCTCTCGACGTTCGGCCAGGCGGTGTTCTGGGTAAGCACCGCTCCAACGACAATCTCGCATTTGTTGTCGGAATGCCACCAGCCTTGCGGCCCGTATTTGTTATAAAGACTGCGGTACATCCTTTTGATGATGTCCATAGTAATGGATGAGGGTGCGCAAGGTATATATGCCTGCTTAGTTGGTATAGAGAACATCGCTTATTCACGAAGGTTAGGTTCGCTTTCCCTCAAACCCCCTATAACAATTTATAAACTTTATTTTATAGACAATCAAAAGATTTAAAAAGCTGCCCTCGGAGAGCACGTTAGTCCCCCTAAGACGGGGATACAAACTAGAGGTGAAAAAATGAATGGAATAAATCTTAAGAAGTTGGGCGCAATCGTCGCCGGAGGAGCAATTTTGGCTAGCTCTGTGGCTTTTGCTGGACTTGTTTTCCAGAACACGGAACTGGTTAACGCGAATGGCCAGCCGGTCGTAAAGATCGTCGTTGGTGAAAACGCGGCGGCTTCCGACGGAGTTGCAGCAGCCATGATAGCGACAAAGATCGCTAACAGTGCGTATGCCACAAAGGAATACACTGCCGCGGTTCAGGGAACTGCGTCGTGCGTTGCCGGCAACGGATCCACTGGAGGAGCGACCTGCACGGTAACAGACAAGACCGTGACCCTTGAGATAGTCTACCCGGGCATGACCGGAACGGCTATCCACGAGTTCAAACCCTTGATAGCGGAAACGCTGGACAAGGAAGTGAACGACAGGGCAGCAGACTATGATACGATATTGACGGACGTTATGGATGAGAAGGCACACCCGTTCCAGGACAACAACGGACAAGTCTTCACGTCAACCGTGATATCGGAATCTGACGGAGACGCGACAACTGCCAGGTACTACAAGATAGACGGAAGCCTGCTGAACGCGCTTGCGGACTACTCTATGTCGAGCAAACAGAGCTCGAACACGTACACGGAATCCCAGAGGATATTCCTGAAGGGAGACACCGAGTACGACTCAAGCGAGAAAAAGGTAAAGTTCTCGCCTTCCGCAACGATATACCAGCTTGTGTTTGGCCCGAACGAGGAAGGGCTCGCGCTCTGCCCGGGCGACAACGCAAAGTCGGTGGCGGACTGCGACGCGAACGACATGCTTGGCAAGAACAGGTACAAGGTGAAACTGCTCGGTGCTGACTGGGTCATAAGCGACGTTGTTACGGGAACCGGCGTAGTTGCAGACTACAACGGAGTCAACCTGTACGACGCGGACAAGTCAATATCCGTGCCTGCGTCATCGGCGTTCACGGTGAAGCTCGCGAAGGAAGCGACCTACAACCCGGCGCTCCACAAAGGCGAGTGCATGAACACGACCGACGTGAAGATTTGCCTCTCGGACATTGCGAGGGAAACGACAGGAGCGAACCTGCACCCTGCGATTCTGTCAATATACGACAACGCGGGAAACCTCGTGACTGAGAAGCAGATTACAGAAGGTACGACCGAGGACATAACCGTTGCAGGCAAGACTGTTAAGGTGCACGTGTACCAGACAGCGCCTGGTTATGCCATGCAGGCAATGTGGGCTGAAATCGCCATCTACTCAGATGAGATTGAGCTCAACGAGGGAAAGGAGTTCACCTATGGAATCAAGGGGTACTCCGGAGACAAGTCCAAGTGGAACGTCTACTTCGGCATTGTTGACAAGAACTCGGACGGAACTACAACCGGCGTACAGAACGCGACGGGAATCAGGACGATAACCTTCGCAACGACCGACAGCGCAGCGATGAACGACGGGGACCTCTTCTCAGGGGACTCATACAAGGTCATCGACGCGTCAAACTACCAGGGATTCGAGGTCAAGAACAACGGCCTTGAGACATGGGACATGGACACCCTGAAGTTTGAGTACAAGAACGGGGGAACGGCTCCTTTCGCGAACATAACCCAGTATGTGAAGATAACATCACAGCAGGACAGGGCGTTCGAGATAGCGGGCTGGAAGAGGGGAAGCACAGTCCTTATCGGCTACAATGAGTCTGGAGGCACAATAGCGCTGAAGGACTACGACAACGACTGGCATGCAACGACCTTCGCCTCAACGAACGTGAAGTATGCGTTCGCAGGGGACCAGGCAGGCATAACCTCTGACATGGACCCAACAGCAACGTCTGACGCACTGCTGAACTTCAATGTAACCTACGCCGAGAACGTCGGAAAGGTTAACGACACCGACACCATAACGGACGGACTGTCGTTCTTCGTGGACTGCGAAACGAACCACGAGCTTAGGGGCATTGAGTCAAGCACCGGAACCGACACCATAGGATTCAGCCAGGCTGCACAGCTTGACGGAAACTACGGATACACGGACGGAAGCGCGTACGAGACTGGGTTCACGACCCTTAGGGGAACTGAGTTCACTGGCGAGTCTTCGACCACCAGGACGCTCAAGGTACCCAAGAGCGTGAGGCACGTCCAGCTGGCAGTTAAGCCGACTTCGCTTAACGCGTCAAGGAACTCCGAGATAATCGGACCTCTCCACGAGGGAGACTCAGCTACCGTTGGCGGAAGCATAACGGTGACTGTGGACGCAATAAGTGTGCAGACGTCAGCAGCCGTGAGCGGAGGAGCCTCCGGCGGTGCGGCGACTGCGGACATGACCGGAGTGACGGCCGTCATAAAGGACGCGTCGGGAGCTTCAATGGCCACGCTTAGCGCGAAGGATGTCTATGCGGTAGAC
>Ga0209777_10007143_pt1 | contig 12453 bp, 12 predicted proteins | sample FrelakmetHBP12HB_FD_187147 | JGI IMG/M metagenome (GOLD analysis project Ga0209777, IMG submission 187147) | Freshwater lake sediment microbial communities from the University of Notre Dame, USA, for methane emissions studies -HBP12 HB (SPAdes)... | ecosystem: Environmental > Aquatic >... | reverse complement strand
CCCAGGATTGCACCCAGCATGACCGCGGCGTTTATGAGCTTGCCTGTTTTATGCCCGTGGATATAGTCAAGCGTTTCGCGGCTCACGGGCCTGCCTTCCGACTCGATGTCAACCACCTGGCCGCCGATAACGCCCCGAGACCCGCAGGCCCCGGCAAGCATGCCGATCACCTCGACAAGCCGCTCCGGGCTGTGCCGCAGGCTCGTATGGGCCCGGGCAAGAAGCCCGAAAGCCTGTGTCTGGAGGGCGTCGCCGGCAAGAATCGCCATTGCCTCGCCGAACACTTTGTGGCTGGTGGGCATGCCGCGCCGAAAGTCATCATTGTCCATGGCGGGCAGATCGTCGTGGATCAGGGTGTAGGTATGTATGAGCTCGAGGCTGCATGCCTCGTCAAGCACTGTTTCAGGCTGCGCACCAACGGCTTCGGCTGCAGCCATGGCAAGAATAGGCCGCAGGCGCTTGCCGCCGGCAAAAATGCTGTAGCGCATCGCCTTATGCAGGGCGGGCGGCGGCGCGGTTTCAGGCGGCAGCAGCCTGTCAAGGGCTCCATCCGCAAGGCGCCTCCCCCTGTCGAGATAGGCATGTATGTCAAACCCGCTCACTGCTCGCCGGCCTCGTCAAAGGGACGGGTTGCAACACCGCCCTGCTCATCCTTCACAAGAATATCAACGCGTTTTTCCACCTCATCGAGCTTCTGGAAGCAGAAGCGCGAGAGCTTGATCCCATCCTCGAACAGTGCAACAGCCTCGTCAAGGGATACGTCCGGATCTTCAAGCCGCTGCACAATCCTTTCGAGCTCAGCCAGTGTGTCTTCAAATTTTTTCTTTGCCATACCTTGCCCCGCATTTGACAGATTTATTAGTTTACTACCTTTTCAACGACACAGTCAACCTCTCCCTTGCCAAGGGTCACGCGCACGGCAGCGCCGGGGGCCACATCGCCTGAGCTGCGCAGTATCTCCAGCGACGGCAGCAGCCGCGTAATGCTGTAGCCACGGGCAAGAATAGCAGCCGGGTTGAGGGCGCCCAGCTGAGCTGCCAGGGTCTGCGCGGCTGAGCGCTTTTGCTGCCTGAGAGCAGCCATGCCCGCGCGAAGCTGTTTAACCAGAAAAGCTGCTCTGACCCTGTATGCTGCAATACGGCCACCCGGCGATTGTGCGGCAAGAATACGGCAGGCGCCGGTGATTGCAGCACGGCGGTATGCTATAAGCCGCGGCACAGCTGCCGTCATGCGGCCATGCAAATCGTCGAGCCGCAGCTGCAGATCGGCAATGCGCCGCGCCGGGTGCCGCAGCCGCGAGCGGCCGCTTTGGATGCGCACCTGCGTACGGTCAAGATGCTGCGAAACAGCCTGCCCAAGCCGCAGCTCATACTGCGCCACCAGCTGCACAAGCTCGCGCTTCTCCCGAACCACGAGCTCGGCAGCAGCTGAAGGCGTGGCAGCGCGCAGGTCGGCGGCAAAATCCGCTATGCTCACGTCGGTTTCATGGCCCACGGCGCAAACGACAGGAATTGCCGATGCAGCTATTGCGCGCGCTACAATTTCGGTATTGAAAGCCCAGAGGTCCTCAAAAGAGCCGCCGCCGCGGCCCACAATGATTACATCGGCAAGAGCATGCCGGTTGACCGCGGCTAAAGCCCCGGCGATTTCGGCGGGCGCCTCATCGCCCTGCACCCTGACCGGCACGACAAGAATGGCGATATTGGGGAACCGGCGATGCATCACGCGTATAATATCGCGCACGGCAGCCCCGGTAGGAGAGGTTATGACGGCAACCCGCGCGGGCAGAAAAGGCAGCGCCCTTTTGCGGTCCGCATCAAAAAGGCCCTCCTGCGCAAGCTTGAGCTTCAGCTGTTCAAAGGCAAGCTGCAGATCCCCCACGCCCTTGGGCTCCAGCATTTCGGCAATCAGCTGATAGTCGCCGCGCTGCTCATAGACATTTATCCTGCCGCGGCAGATGACCTTCAGTCCATCCTCGGGCGCGAACCGCAGCATTCGCGCCTGCATGCGAAACATGACGGCCCGCAGCTGCGCGCCCTCGTCCTTGAGCGTGAAGTAGCAATGGCCCGAAGACGGCACCCGCAGGTTTGAAATTTCTCCCTCGACCCACACGTCCGGGTAGGCGCTTTCGAGCGTGTCCCTGATATGGTGCGTCAGCTCGGTAATGGTGAATATGAATCGGTTTGACATTGCTTTTTAGTAACATGCCTGCCGTCCCGCGGCAAACAAAAATTGTTAATCAGACTGCAGCAGAGTATAATGGCATGTAATATTGTATATACAATGTTTAAGATATGGTCTGTCATGAAACAAGAAACATCGTTTGATTTTGTCGCCCTCGGCAGATGCAAAAGCATTGTGCAGCTTGCAGACACGGCAACCACCGTACTGGTGATTTCTCCCCACCCCGACGACGATGTCATCGGCATGGGAGGCACCATGCGCATGCTTGCCGGTGACGGTACAAAAGTTTTTACCGTCTATGTCTGCGACGGCCTATCAGCAGCCGGCACCGGCAAAAACACAAACTCTGTGCGCCGCAGCGAGGCGCTTGCAGCATTAAAAACCGTCAAAGCCAGCGGCGCTTTCTTTCTCAGCCAGGCAACCAGCGGTCTTGCAGGCAAAGCTTCTGCAAAGGTTGCGCGGCAGCTGCGAAAAATTATCGAGCTGCTGAAGCCCGTTGAAATGTATGTGCCGTCGCCTTTTGAGCGCCACCCCACCCACCGCCGGGTTACCCGGATCGCACTGCAGGCGCTTAAAAATGCGAACCATGCCCCGTGCGCCTGGGGCTATTCGGTATGGGGCGGTGTGTATGGCCTTCCCGGCACAAAGGTTGTGGACATTTCTCAAACGGTGCGGGCAAAGAAAAGAGCAATCCGGCAGCATGCAAGCCAGACCCGCATAAAACCCTATGATGCCGGGATACTCGGGAGAAACGCCTATGAAGGCATTTTCGCTGAGACCCATGCCGCACACCACATGGCACGGGCTGAAGCATTTATCGATATGGCCTTTCTTCAGACATGGCCGGGCACCAAAATCCTGGCAAGGGCAATAGCCTCAAGCAGCACAGAACTGAAGTGCTGCAGGCAATGACGACTGGCCGGACTGTGCTGCACGGGAGAATCATTACGGCTTGATTCTGGTTTTTTTGCTTTCATAGGCTGTGTCGGCAGGCAGGTTTTTACCGGCTGCTGCAGTGGTTGCGAGCTGGTCGCAGCATTCGTTTTCCGCGTTGCCGGCATGGCCCTTGACCCACACAAAATCAACGCGGTGCTGTGCACACAGATCAAGCAGCCGCTCCCACAGGTCATAATTTTCGGCCGGCTCTGTTGCCGTGCGCATCCAGCCGTTTTTGCCCCATTTTTTAGCCCACCCCTTTGAGACGGCATCGACCACATACTTTGAATCTGAGATCAGGGTAACCGCTGAAGGGGCGGGCAGCGCACTGAGCCCTTCGATGCAGCCGGTGAGTTCCATGCGGTTATTGGTGGTGAGACGAAAGCCGCCGGAAAGCTCCTGCCTGCCATTGCCGTCAAGAATCACAGCCCCATAGCCGCCGGGCCCGGGATTGAAGCTGCAGCCGCCGTCTGTATAGATAATGACGCGTCCATCTGCATGAACCGGCGCAGGGGCAGTCTTTGCAGCTGTGCGGCTTTTTTCACCGATTTTTGTTTTTTTGACCGCCTGAATTCCGGCAGCCATATCTGCCAGCCACTGGCGGGCTTCCTCAATGGTTGGAAATCCCTTGTAACGGGCGCCTGGAAATTTTTTTATCTGCGCTTCAGCGCCGCCGGGTCCGAACCATGCGGTAAATATACCTATGTTGCGGCCTCGCGCCACAGCATAAAATTTTTTCGTTTTTTCCAAGATGACTCCTTGTCGGCAATACTCACTGCAGTGACCCGCTGCCCGCTTTTTTTCCGTAGCGGAATGCAAGACTATCATTGCGTACTGCTGATGTAAATTCTTTTATTGTCTTCAGCTTAGAGTCCCTCAGACAACTTGACTGCGCATCATGGTATGCGATAAACTTATTTTTTTACATGCTTATTCGGCTAGAGCATTTTTCTTTTTACTATGGCCGGTTTATCCATTCTGTCATCTCGACCGCAGGGAGAGATCTTAGGCTGAAGTTCAATCAAGATGTTAAGATTTCTCACTTCGTTCGAAATGACAATGGGGCTGCACCATTTAAAAAAATGCTCTAAAAAAATTATTAAAGGCACAATGAATAATCAGGAAAAATTTCAAATAGCTCTTGACAATAGGGTTATCGACGGGGTTCTGCACCTGTGCGAAAACAGGGCCCCTGCAGTTATTACCTGCCATGGCCTTTTCAGCAGTAAGCAAAGCGAAAAATTTGTGCATATAGCTGAAGCTTTTTCGCTGGAAGGTTTTGCTGTGGTTCGGTTTGACTTTGGCGGCTGCGGGGAAAGCACTGGTGATATCGCCGACACCACGGTCACCCGCCGCCTGCAGGAACTGGAAGCCGTGATGCATCACCTGTCCGGCCATGCGAAGCTGTCAGGGCAGTACGGCATACTGGGAAGCTCTTTTGGCGGATATGTGGGGCTGCTGTATGCAGCACGGCATCCGGTGGCGGCCCTTTCTGTATGGGCAACGCCCTGCGATCTGCTTTCCATAAGTAAAAACATACCGCAGGAGGATCTGCAAAAACTGAAGCAGGGGTTCTTTGAGGATGCCCGCACCTACAATCTGCCGGCAGCGATTGCAGGCATGCCGTCAGTTCAAGTCATTCACGGCCTGAATGACGAGGTTGTGCCCGTGGACCAAGCCGCGCTCAATCATCAGGCTCTGCAGGAGCCAAAGGAGCTTTTACTGCTTCCCGGCGCCGACCATTCCATATCCCAGCCTGAGCAGCGCAGCCAGGCAATCGAGCAAAGCCTTGCATGGTTCAAACGGCATCTGCTGCATACTGGTTGAAGCAGCTGGGCGGGCCGGTCAGCCGGTCAAAAGTCCACCCGCTCAATAATATCGGCAATCCGGCTGCTGACCAGCCTGACATTTCTTTTCAGCCGCAGCGCCCGCAGGAGCTCTCCCGGCTGCCGCATAAAATAAGCGCCTGTTCCCATCCAGCCCGCTTTTTTTTTGCCGGCATAGTAGGCTTCGATATTAAATGCGTCCTCCCGGGCGGTATCCGACACGATGCGTATGTCAAGAAACACAACTCCCGCCGGGCAGAAGCGTTTGGCAAGCGAAGCGCTTTCCATGTCAATCACTCGCGCGCCGGTATTTTCAAAAATGAGCCGCTTCTCACGGGCTGTATGAATAAAGGTTCCAACGGTGAAACAGCCGCCCCTGAATACCGGCAGACCCGCATTGCTCAGCTGCCCTGCAATGGTCTCGGATTGCGGGGCAGCGGTTTCAAAGTGCCCGCCTGCATAATGCATAATAGTGTCTGCTATAACAATATCTCCGACATGCAGCGATGGGTCAACCGCGCCGGCAGCGCCGATGGACAGCACCACCTGCGGAGCATGGTCTTTCAACAGCCTGTTTGCCGCGGCACCGGCTTTTTTGGGCCCCACGCCCGTCTGCGCAATAAGCACATCCAGGCTGTTGAGGCGGGTGAAAAAAAGATGCATGCCCGTGCGGCTTTCACTGCGTACTATTTTTAGTCTTTTCAGCGTTTCGTGCAGCTCTTCTGATGTTGCGGCGGCTATGACAAACACGGTCGCATCCTTTCGCTTTTTGGTTCAAGTTACGGCATCTCAACCTTAAATGCAACGTCAAAAAAAGTTTTTGCGCAGCGGCAAGTTGTGGTAAACAATCTACTGGAGTTAAACACAGCAAGGAGCATTTTATGAAAGGCATACTACTTGCCGGCGGTTCCGGCACCAGGCTTCATCCCGTGACGCGGGCGGTCAGCAAACAGCTTCTCCCGGTATACGACAAGCCGCTCATCTATTACCCGCTGTCTCTCCTGATGCTTGCCGGCATACGCGACATTCTCATCATTTCTACGCCCCATGATCTTCCCAATTTCCGCAACCTCTTTGGCGATGGCTCGCAGCTTGGGCTCTCGTTTTCCTATGCCGAGCAGCCCCGGCCGGACGGCATTGCGCAGGCATTCATCATAGGCAGATCATTTATCGGCAGCGATAAAGTTTGCCTCGTTCTGGGCGATAATCTTTTTTACGGCCACGGATTCCCCGAGACCCTGCGCATGGCATCCCAGCTTGAAACAGGCGGGCTTATTTTCGGCTATCCGGTGAAGGACCCCGAGCGCTACGGAGTCGTGTCATTCGATGATACGGGCCGGGTGCTCACGATCGAAGAGAAACCCCGTGAGCCCAAATCCCGCTACGCGGTACCGGGGCTTTATTTTTATGATAACCGTGTTGTCGACATTGCGGCAAACATGAAGCCATCGGCGCGCGGAGAGCTGGAGATCACGGACGTGAACCTGGAATACCTGAGAAGAGGCGAGTTGCGGGTTCAGCTGCTGGGCAGGGGGCTTGCCTGGCTCGACACCGGAACACATGAAGCCCTGCAGCAGGCCTCAAGCTATGTGCAGGCTATTGAGGAGCGACAGGGCTTCAAGATTGCCTGCATCGAGGAGATTGCCTATCGCCAGGGTTTTATCGACAAAGGGCAGGCCGGCAAGCTTGCCCATGAAATGAAAAACAGCACCTACGGCAGGTATCTGCTGGACTTGCTGGCAGATGAGGAGGATTGACCTGTGGCTATCAAGATCAACCCAACGGCACTACCCGATGTGCGCATCATTAAACCCGACGTATTCCGGGACAGCCGCGGTTTTTTTATGGAAACCTACCATCTGCGCAAATTTGAGCTGCTGGGCATAACGAAGCCTTTTGTGCAGGACAATCACTCTCGCTCATCCAAGGGCATTTTGCGGGGCCTGCACTACCAGCTCAACTTTCCCCAGGCAAAGCTGGTCTCGGTGCTGCGGGGAGAGATTTTTGACGTTGCCGTTGACATACGCAGGGGATCTCCCTCTTTCGGCCGCTGGGTTGGGGAGGTGCTGTCCGATGAGAACAACTATCAGATATTTATTCCCGAAGGGTTTGCGCACGGTTTCTGCGTATTAAGCGATACCGTTGACCTGGTCTATAAATGCACTGATTTTTATCATCCCGAAGATGACCGCGGCATCAACTGGGCTGATGAGTCAGTGGGAATCACCTGGCCGCAGCGAGCTCCCCTGACATCTGATAAGGACAAGCGCCTGCCGCTTCTGGAAAATGTTCCCCCGGAACTTCTGCCGGTGTACAAGCCCTGACTAAAGGAGTTTGCCAGCCAAGAATTTTTTGTACTATTCAGCTGCCGCCGGAACAGGGCAAGGCGGACAGGGATGAAGGCATAGAGGAGAGGATGCGGCAGCAAATCTGAAAGTGCCCCGCCTGGGCTGACCCGCAAGCATTGTACATAGGTTGATATGCAGACATTCCCCATCATGGGATCAGTAAGTAAAGGCTGGGCGGCTTTTGCCCGCTTCAGTGCGGGACGCTTTGGGGCCTGGGCCATCGTCGCAGTGATTCTCGCGGCGGCCGCAATCATCAGGGCGCTCTATTTTATCGGCTTTGCTCTGGGTGACGACCTGACATATTTCTTCATGTCGCGCAGCATGCTCAATGGGCAGTGGCCTGTCTACAGCTATCTCAATCAGTACGCCTACCGGCCGCTGCTGCTGCTGTCGCTTGCCGGCTCATTCCGGCTTTTCGGAATCAGCGATTTTTCTTTTATTTTTCCCGTTCTCGCGGCATCGCTGCTGGGCATCGTTATAGCCTTTGTGCTCGGGCGCATGCTTTTTAATACGCAAACAGGGCTTATAGCCGCGCTGCTTCTGGCCGTCATGCCCGCCAGCGTTTTCAACTCCGTAACCTTCGACAATGATGTCATCGTTGCAACCACCATGGGCATTGTCATGCTCTGGTATGCACAAGCGAGAGAAGCCGAAGGCCGATGGCAGGCGGCGCTGTTTGCCAGTGCGGGGTTTATGCTTGTCATAGCCTATTTGTTTAAAATGACGGCGCTGTTTCTGCTGGGCGTAACGGCTGCCATTTCTGTAGCTGACTTTTTTTCCCGGAAAAGAAGTGCGGCGGCAGTCTGGTTTTACGGTTCTTTCGCGTTCTTTTTCGGCCTGGTCCTGTGCTTCTACAAGTTCAAGACAGGTGAGTTTCTGTGGCATTTCCAGGCTGAACGCGTCTATTATGAGACTCATATCCCCGACTTTTATATGTCAGGGACGTATAATCTATATGGAATGCTCATACAGTACCCGCTTCATTTGTTTTCCCTGCTGCATATCGACGGCGCTGTATTTCTTGAATTCGGACTGTATGCGTATTTTTTTGCTGCCGCTGCGGCTTTTGTACTCTGGCGTGAGCAAAAGCGTACGCCTGCCTGTATCCTGCTGTGGTGGGTGATCGTGCTTTTTGCCGTTCTGGAGTTTCTTCCAAGCAATATGCACCCCTGGTATCTTCCCATCCCGCGCCAGGAGCGCTATCTGGAAATTATAGCGCTGCCGATGGCCGTTATTATTGCCCGCGGCCTCTGGCTGCTTGCACGGCGGCACCGCGCGTGGGCGGCGGCCCTTTTTGCGGTGCTTGCCGTGCATGCATGCATCAACACGCATGCGCGTTGCTCTCTTGTGCAGGACTCGATTGCCGACCTCAAGCTGGTCGCGCAATGGCTGTGCGAGCATCATGCCGGGGAAGTGTATGTTGACGAGCCTGCGCTGTCGCAGCTTGTTTTCAGAACCAGCGCCTGCGGCACGCGCGTCGTGCGGTTTGATGAACTTAAAAAGGGCCCGCCTGCAAAGGGCGCCTATGTTATTTCAGGCGGCAGCCGCATCTATTTGTGGGCGCTGCAGTTCATCAGGTGTGTTGAAGATGAGAACCTGGGTTTTCCGCTCACCCCGGTTCTGAGTTACCCGCCGCCGCGTTCGCCGCGCAGCAAAGGAGCGCTTGTGCTGTACCGCTATGACGGATAAGGGTTCCGCGCTGCCGGCAGTGGGGGCAAGATCTGCCTGATCCGTGGTTTGTGCCTGCCTGCCTGCACAGCGCCCAGTTCCAGCAAACGGCAAGACCTGCCCTCTTCTGCCCGGGAGGCGCCGCGCAAGCGGGCTGTAATAGGTGAGTACAGTACAGTATTGACTTTTTCTAGTGACTCATTCATAATATATTATTTAAAATGAGTAAAAATAGCTGTTTATCCGTAGTGCTGTAAAATATCCTGAAAAGACGGAGGTTGGAATGTTTGAAATTCTTGAACGCTCGGAAATGGCGCAGGGCACCGTGGTCATGAATGTGATCCGCGCGCCTAAAATTGCGGCAAAAGCCCGGCCCGGCCAGTTTGTCATGCTGCGGGCAAACGAAACAGGCGAGCGCATCCCGCTCACCATGGCTGACACGGACCCGGCGCAGGGAACCATAACCATCATTTACCAGGTAGTGGGCAAATCAACAGCCCTGTTCAAGACCCTGCAGGTCGGCCAGGCCTTTCTTGACGTGCTCGGCCCCCTCGGGCAGCCAACCCATATCGAAAAGCAGGATGGCCTTGTCATCTGCATCGGCGGCGGCACGGGCACGGCTGTTGTGCACCCCATTACCAAAGGCTTTAAAAATGCGGGCAACCGGGTCATTGCCATCATCGGCGCCCGCACCAAAGGCCTGCTCATCATGGAAGGCAAAATGACAGCCGCCTCAAGCCAGCTCAAGGTCTGCACCGACGACGGCTCCTACGGCCATCACGGGTTTGTGTCGGATATTCTCAAACAGTATATCGAGAGCGGGCAGAAAATTGCCACGGTTGTCGCCGCGGGCCCCGTCCCCATGATGAAGGCAATCGCCAACATGACCCGCCCCCATGGCATTAAAACGCTGGTGAGCCTCAACTCTATTATGATCGACGGTACGGGCATGTGCGGCGGCTGCCGCGTTTCGGTCGGCGGCAAAAACCAGTTCACCTGCGTCGATGGCCCTGAGTTCGACGGCCACCAGGTCGATTTTGACGGGCTCATGCAGCGGCTTGCCGCCTACAAGGAGCAGGAAGCCCAATCAATGGACGAACTCAGCCACAGCTGTAAACTTGGACAGGATAGGTGAGGTTTTACGATGACAGACAAGAAAAAAACTCCACGTCAGCCCATGCCCGAACAGGCCCCTGAGAAGCGGCGCCGCAATTTTGAAGAAGTGCCCCTGGGGTATGATGCCGGCACAGCTATGCTCGAAGCAAGCCGCTGCATACAATGCAAGAATCCTGCCTGCGTCACGGGCTGCCCTGTTGGTATTGATATACCGGGTTTTATCCGCCCCCTGCGCGACGGCGATTTTGTCGGCGCCATTGCAAAGCTCAAAGAAAAAACCGCACTGCCTGCCGTGTGCGGCCGCGTCTGCCCGCAGGAAAGCCAGTGCGAGGAGCGCTGCGTGCTTGCCAAAAATGGTGAGGCCGTTGCCATCGGCCGCCTCGAGCGCTTTGCCGCTGACTGGGGCCGCGGCCAGGGCACATCGACACTGCCCCAGCTGCCCCCAAAAACCGGCAAGAGCGTGGGCGTTGTAGGGGCCGGGCCGGCGGGGCTTACCGTTGCCGGCGACCTGATTCTCAAGGGCCATGACGTGACGGTATATGAGGCCTTTCACAAGGCCGGCGGTGTGCTGGTTTACGGTATTCCCGAATTCCGCCTCCCGAAGGCCATCGTTCAGGCCGAAGTCGATTACCTTGCGCAGCTCGGTGTGAAGTTTGAGGTAAACTCAGTCATCGGCAGAACAGAAACCGTTGATGAGCTGCTGGAGCTGCATGACGCAGTGTTTCTTGCCGTGGGCGCAGGGCTTCCGAGCTTTCTTAATGTTCCGGGCGAAAACCTCATTGGCATTTATTCGGCAAATGAGTACCTGACCCGTTCAAACCTTATGAAGGCCTATCTGTTCCCGCAGTACGACACGCCCATCGTGCGCGGCAAAAATGTGGTTGTGCTGGGAGCGGGCAATGTTGCCATGGACGCGGCCCGCACAGCCATGCGCCTCGGGGCAGACACGGTGCGCATTGTTTACCGCCGCTCGCGCGAGGAAATGCCGGCCCGTGCCGAGGAAATCCATCACGGGGAAGAGGAGGGCCTTGAGCTGCATCTGCTGACAGCGCCCGTGCGTTTTATGGGCGATGAAAAAGGCAGAGTAAAGGCCATGGAATGCCTGCGCATGGAGCTTGGCGAGCCTGATGATTCAGGCCGCAGGCGCCCCGTTCCGGTCAAGGATTCAAACTTTGTAATCGATACGGATATGGTAGTCATCGCCGTGGGCGCAAACGCCAACCCGCTCATCACCAGCACCACGCCGGGCCTCAAGACCAACAAGAGGGGCTATATTATAGCCGATCCTGAAACCGGCAAAACCCTGAAGCCGCGGGTATGGGCCGGGGGCGATATCGTTACGGGCGCTGCTACCGTTATTCTTGCTATGGGGGCAGGCCGCCTTGCTGCAGACTCTATACACAAATTTTTGCAGACAGGGTGGTAGCATTCGCGCAATCTCTTTAAATGCATATACACAAAGGCCGCACAAACAATTGTGCGGCCTTTGTCTTTTAATGCTGATTACTATGCTGCTGGTTTGCAAGCCAGGCAGATATTATTTCCCGCCTGCGCCGATCGTGGCTCTCTTCAGCTTCTCTGCCACAGTCTCCGCACCGCCTTGCGTCAGCTCTTCAACAGTGAGCCATTTGGCTCCGTGTTTAAAAAAGGCCGGTGCATCAAGCAGGTTTTCCGCAAGCGACTGCTGGGTTTTATCAAAAGCTCCTGTCCAGACAACATCCCCGCTTGCGCAGTCCAGCAGATACACGGAAAACGCCGCCGATGCGGGCTTGTCGGCCCCATAGGCTGTGCCTTTGCGCTGCCGGTACCGAAGCACGGTTCCTGCAAGCACATGGCTTGCCTGCACCTGCGCCCCGAGTTTGAGGGCATGGGCTTTGAGCGTCTCGGTTTTTTTCATGTACGCAAGCAGCTGTTCAGCCCCTGCTGTTTCATTCTGCGGCGCCACGCGGCCTGACAGCTCTTTTTCAAGGGCCTGCTGCATGTAGCGCGTCACCACCTCCTGCGCTCCGGGATCAAAGATCTGTCCGTCGGTTGTCAGTTCCGTCTCGCGGCAGTCAAGCACATGCCGCACGGGAGCGGGCGATGGTATGCCCTGCGCAAGCGGCATCACAGCCAGCCGGGATATCTGAACGGTCTGGGCCGCGGCCTCCGCGCTGCACCAGACAGCCGCGCACAGCACCGCCAGGGCGCCAGCCGTTCTGAAAAATATTTTCATGCTTTTGCCTTTCCGGGGTCTTCTGGGTTTTTGTACCAAAAATACGTTGAAAACTTCTTTTCAGTATCGGCGAAACGGAGTTTGTAGCGCAGCAGCCTTTTGGCCGTACACTCCCCCTTTTGCAAAGGGGGCGGGGGGATTTGGCTGCATATGAAAATCC
>Ga0209777_10007142_pt1 | contig 12455 bp, 11 predicted proteins | sample FrelakmetHBP12HB_FD_187147 | JGI IMG/M metagenome (GOLD analysis project Ga0209777, IMG submission 187147) | Freshwater lake sediment microbial communities from the University of Notre Dame, USA, for methane emissions studies -HBP12 HB (SPAdes)... | ecosystem: Environmental > Aquatic >... | reverse complement strand
GTATTTCTTGGCAGTCTGCGCATCCTTGGCCGAAACACTGGTCGCAGTCCCGGCCAGCACACCGGCGGTGACCAAACCGGTCGTTGCGAGAAAATCTCTACGCGTCGTCATGGCATTTCCTCTCATGGGGTTGGCTGCGAGCCATCCTACTCTGAATTAGAACCTTGGTATGATCGCCTGACTCAATCCACCTTGATGAGGCAGCCTATGGAGTGCAGAACGATCGACCAGGCCCTGGCAGGGATCAGGGATAGCGCGACCCTGATGGTGGGAGGGTTCGGTCTCGTGGGGATACCGGAGAACCTGATCATCGGGCTGCGGGACCTGGGAACCAAGGACCTGACCGTGATTTCCAACAACTGCGGGGTGGATGACTGGGGGTTAGGGCTGCTCCTGCAGAATCGACAGATCAAGAAGATGATTTCGTCCTACGTGGGTGAGAACAAGGAGTTCGAGCGCCAGTACCTCTCGGGCGAACTGGAGGTGGAACTGGTGCCGCAAGGGACCCTTGCCGAACGATGCAGGGCTGGCGGGGCGGGCATTCCGGCCTTCTACACCCCCGCCGGTGTGGGTACGCCGATTGCCGAGGGTCGTGAAACTCGCACGTTCAACGGGCGGGAGTACCTGCTGGAAACCGCCCTCACGGCTGATTTCTCGCTGGTCAAGGGGTGGCGCAGTGATGCTCTGGGGAACCTGCAGTACCGCATGACCGCCCGCAACTTCAACCCGATGATGGCGGCTGCCGGGCGGGTGACCATTGCCGAGGTGGAAGACGTGGTGGAGGTCGGCGGAATGGACCCCCATCACGTGCATACCCCCAGCATTTACGTCCAGCGCTTCATTTGCTGCCCTCACCAGGAAAAGCGGATTGAACGCCGCACCGTTCGGAAAGGAGTGGGAGCATGAGCTGGACGCGTGAGCAGATCGCCCAGCGGGCTGCCCAGGAAGTCGAAGATGGGTACTATGTCAATCTTGGGATCGGCATGCCGACCCTGGTGGCCAACTACATCCCTGAAGGCAAGCGGGTTGTGTTCCAATCCGAGAACGGGCTGCTTGGGATCGGGCCCTATCCCACCGAAGAAGAGCTGGATCCTGATCTGATCAACGCCGGCAAGGAGACGGTCACCATGACCCCGGGCGCGGCCCTGTTCAGCAGTGCCGAATCGTTTGCCATGATCCGGGGCGGCCATATCGATCTGGCGATCCTGGGGGCAATGGAGGTCTCGGCCGACGGCGACCTGGCCAACTGGGTCATCCCCGGCAAGATGGTGAAGGGGATGGGTGGGGCCATGGACCTGGTGAATGGCGCCCGCCGGATCGTGGTGATCATGGATCATGTCAACAAACAGGGCGAACCGAAGATCCTCAGACGCTGCTCCCTGCCGCTGACCGGACGGAGGGTGGTGAACCGGATCATTTCCGACAAGGCGGTGCTGGACGTGACGGATCAGGGGCTGGTGCTGGTGGAATTGGCCCCTGGAGAAACGGTGGACGGCATCCGTGCCTGCACTGAACCACCACTAAAGGTTTCGCCCGGCTTGGAAGGACGGCCATAAGAAATGGCCTGAGATGAACAGACTCCAATCAGGTGCGGGACGCATTAGACTCGGCGGGGCTGCACCTTCTGAGGCTGGATTCACCGGATTGGATCGTAGCCCCATGGACGCACCCTACAACCGATCACTCCCGCTTCTGGTGCTCATGGGCCTGTGCTTGGCGCTGGGGATCGCCTGCAAACGCCCAGAGACTGCGATCCGCGAGCGCCCAGCGCAACGCGTAGAACTCGTTCAGACGGTGAAAGGCATGACTCCTGAAGAAGAACGGGTCGTAGTGGCCCAATTGGCCGAGGGGCTGAGCCTTCCAACCGATTCGTCGGAACAGACGGCAGAGTCTATTCGCGTCTTCCGCCTTACCCTGAGCGGCAGACCTGACCGAATGATGGGGCGGGGGCTCGGAAGTACCTGCCTGGTCTCCACCGGTCTTGGAGCCCTGGCGGGTGCACTGCTTCCCGGGGTAGGAGGGGCGGTGTGGGCCACCTGGAGATCCGCGGCCATCGCCGCAGGCACCGGGGGTCTTCTGGGCTTGGGGTACGGCCCCATCTGGTACAAGCACAAAGAGGCTCTCCGGCAACAGATGGGCTACCTTCCCTGGGGCTTCACCGCCGAGTGGGAGGTGCTGGAACGTAGACCAGGATTCGCCGAGGAAGTGGTGGCCCGGAGCGGGTACCCCGTGCTGTTCTTTGCCAATCACACACCCATTTTGGACCTCAAGCCCTACCTGAAACCGCTGGCGGCAGAGTCTCGAAGCGAGGCTGATGTCAGGCAGGCCAGTCTGAAAGCCTACGTTCAAGCTCTGGTGATGCATTTCCGGAAGAAGGGCTGAGCGGCATCTACCCCCATCAGAGAGCGACCGTCTTTCTGGTCCAACTCAAATCACAGTTGCGTGGATCAGGCTCCGAAGTAGCCTGCGGCACCGGAACCGGCACCGGCACCGGCACCGGCACCGGCACCGGGACAGGGCGATGGGCGAGAGACAGAAATCGATGGCCGTGGAGTAGAGAGCACAGACGGTGCCGTTGAGGTCGAGTCCGAGGTCCTCCCCGCAGCAGACCCTTCGCGCCCCTCAGTCAGCCATGCTTCACGTAGCCGGATTGGAGCGGTTTCGAGCAGGGACAGCATGGAAGGCTCCCGGTGATCGAGAACCTGCCATGCAGTGCACCAAGAGGCCCGGGGGGACCATCGAAGTCCCCCCGGTTTTGGAGTCATGGAGATCCGCGGAAAGGAAGGTTTTCTTGGATCCACATGATGATTTGAGCTGCCTGCCCCCCCTCCTCAAGGGCGTTGGTTTGGGCGGTTCCGGGAGTTTCCCAAGAGGGAAAGCCAGAGGCAGGCAGCAGCGTTGGAACCGCCCATATTTAGAAGGAAGTGGACCATTTTCAAGCAATACTCCTCAGGGGGCGAATCCGGTCGCAAAACTCATAAAAAAAATGCGTCGTGCTTGAGGAAGATCTTCATTTGGAACGACCAAGGGTGGAAATAACAGAGTGTGTCCGGCAATCCGCATGTCAAGAAATGTTAATGAAATTAATACGTTATACATGGCATGAATATTCCCAGCTCCTTGTGCAAGGCACCAGACGATCAATCAAGGATGGAGCCGCAGGCTCCGGGATCCGGCGAGGAGCGAATCAGCTACGGGAGTCAAAGCACACCACGCTTCTTCTGATCCAATTCGATGGAGTCGTACAAAGCCTGGAAGTTCCCCTCGCCGAAGCCCATGTTCCCCCGTCGCTGGATGATCTCGAAGAACATGGGCCCAATCTGGTCTTCGGTGAAGATCTGCAGGAGGTAGCCGCTGCTGTCGCCGTCGATCTGGACGCCCAGTTCCTTGACCGTGGTCAATGGCTCCCGCACGGCATATCCGTCTCGTGCCGCTCGCCCCGGCAGCAGCTCGTAGTAGGCATCCGGAACGCGGAGGAACTTGAACCCCTGGGCTTGAAGGGTACGAAGCGTGCGGAAGATGTCATTGGTCGACATGGCGATGTGCTGCACGCCCTGTCCGTGGTGCCGATCCACGTACTCCTGTACTTGGCTCTTCTCATCCGTGGGCTGGTTGATGGGGATGATTACCTGGTTGTTGGCGCTCTGCACGACCTTCGAATCCAGGCCGGTTCCTAGAGCACCGCGGATGTGGAACTCTCGGGTGACCACGAATCCGTAGATTCGGTCGTAGAAGTCCACCAGAGCGTCCATCTCGACGGGGCCCACGTTGTTGGTGAGATGGTCCACGCGCACCAGGCCTGGATCACAGAGGGCGGGGGCTGGATCAGGAACGAGGCCCGGCCAGAAGACCCCCGTCTCACCCTTTCGCTCTACCAGGAAGTTCCAGACATCCCCCACGCCCTGGATGGCGGCGAAGTGGACTGTGCCGGCCCCCAGGACATGAGTCTCGGACTGGAGCATGACCTGGGCGCCCCGAGACCGGGCCTGGGCGAGGGCCATCTCCAGGTCTTCCACGGCGAAGTTGAGGGCACAGACCCCTTCCCCATGGGCCTGGAAGTAACGCCCTGCCGGGTGGGTGGCATCCGCTTCGAAGATCAGGACGTCCATGCGCTGCTGCCGCAGGTGGACGAGGCTGCCCCAGGCGTGCTTCCCGCTGGCCATGCGGGTGAAGCCCAGGCGCCGATAGAGCGGTTCCAGTCGCTCCATGGAGCCGGTCAGTTGGAAGTGGTCGATGCGGCTGAGTCCCATCGGGTTGGTGGCAGACTTCCCCCCTGTGGGGGCGCTGAGGGCAAAACTGGGCGTGGACATGGCGGATCCTGAAGAAGAACCGGCCCATCAGTGTGCCAGTGCTCGGGGTGACGAGGATCACGAAATAAGGGTTACTCTAATGTATTCAATATTTGAATACAATTAAGTTAAATATGAGTGAAAATGGGAACGGGCCCGCTCCGCGAGCCCGTAAGTGATCTGTGGGAAGCGCAGATCGGCATCAGCTGAGCGAAGTGGCGATCACCTTCTCCTTGCTGAAGAACTCGAGGACATCCCCTTCCCTCAGTTCGTCAAAGCCTTCAAGGGCGATGCCGCAATCGAGACCGTTCTTCACTTCGGAGACATCCTCCTTGAAGCGCTTGAGGCTCTTCAGGGCGCCCTCAAACAGCACCTCTTCGCCCCGCTTCACGCGCACCTTGAAGGTTTTTTGAACTTTCCCATCGGTGACGAAAGATCCGGCGATAACGGTGCGCCCGATCTTGAAGAGCTGGCGCACTTCGGCCTGGCCGTGGACGGTCTCCTTCTCGGTGGCGTCGAGCATGCCGACCATGGCCTGTTCGATCTCCTCGGTCACCTTGTAGATGATGTCGTGGAAGCGCAGATCCACGCCTTCTTCCCGGGCGAGCTCTTCGGTCTTCTTCTCGGCCTTGGTGTGGAAGCCGATGATGGTGGCCTTGGAGGCTTCGGCGAGCAGCACGTCGTTTTCGGTGACGGTGCCGGCGGCGCTGTGGATGATGCGCACCCGCACTTTGTCGGTGCTGAGCCGTTCCAGCTGGCCCACGAGGGATTCCACGGAGCCCTGGGTGTCCGCCTTGATGATGAGGGGCAGTTCCTTGATCTGTCCGTCCTTGATGGTGCTGAACAGATTCTCCAGGGTGACGCGCTGTTTGAGGTGGGCCGTCTGCCTGGCCTTCTCCTGGCGGAACGTCGTGATGGTGCGGGCCTTTCCCTCGTCCTCGACCACCTGGAAGTTGTCGCCGGCGCTGGGGACATCTTCGAAACCGAGGATCTGCACGGCGCTGGATGGGCCCGCTTCGGTAACCTTTCGGCCCAGGTCGTCGAACATGGCCCGGACCCGCCCCATGGTGGCGCCGGCCACGAAGATGTCGCCGGCCTTCAGCGTACCGCGCTGCACGAGCACCGTGGCCACGGGGCCTCGACCGCGGTCGAGCCGGCCCTCAATGATGGACCCGGCCGCTGGGCAGTCATAGACGGCCTTCAGTTCCTTCATGTCCGCCACCAGGAGGATGGTCTCCAGCAGCTCATTTAGGCCCTGCTGGGTCTTGGCGCTCACCAGGACGGCGGGCACATCGCCACCGTAGGCTTCGGTCTGGACGCTGTGTTGAAGCAGGCCCTGCTGGACCTTGTCTGGATTCGCGCCGGGCTTGTCGATCTTGTTGATCGCGACCAACAGGGGCACATCCGCAGCCTTGGCGTGGTTGATGGATTCCACGGTCTGGGGCATGACGCCATCGTCGGCAGCCACCACCAGGATGGCGATGTCCGTGACCTTGGCGCCGCGGGCGCGCATCTTGGTGAAGGCCTCATGGCCCGGAGTGTCGAGGAAGACCACCTGGCGCATCTGGCCGGTGTTGGGATCCTTCACGTCCACGTGATAGGCGCCCACGTGCTGAGTGATGCCGCCGGCTTCCCCAGCCGCCACCTTGGTCTTGCGGATGGCATCGAGCAGCGAGGTCTTGCCGTGGTCGACGTGGCCCATGATGGTGACGACAGGGGGACGGGGCAGCTTCTCACCTTGCACCTCGCCGGACTCGTCCGCCATGATCTGGACGTCTTCCTCGAAGGTGACGATGTCAGCCAGGAAGCCGAACTCGCGGGCGATGTCCTTGGCCATTTCAGTGTCGAGGGGCTGGTTGATGGTGGCGAAGATGCCTCGGTGGAGCAGCTTTGCGACCACATCCTTGGCGGGTCGGCTGCACTTTTCAGCGAGCTCCTTGACGGTCACGCCTTCAGAAAGCATGACGATGCCGATCTCGTCCTCGATGTATTCAGTGGCCACCTGCTGGGCACGAGACCTGGGCTGGCGGAGCTTCAGGTCAAGTTCTTCTTCTTTGCTCCGGACATAACCGCCCTTCTTCTTCTTGCCTCCTTGATGGAGGCCGCGGCCAGGGCCCTTCTGGCTATTTGGATCGATGGGGCCCGTGGCGGGAATGGATGGACCGCGACCGGGACCGCCTGGACGGGACCCCATGCCAGGACGACCGGGCCCGCCGGGACGTCCGCCGGGACCGCCTGGACGTGTGCCGGGACCACCGGGGCGTCCGCTTAGTCCGCCAGGCCCGCCGGGGCGTCCACCAGGACCGCTGGGCCGCGCACCGCCCGGAGGACGAGCCTGGGGTAGCTGGATGTAGCGGGCAGGTTCATGGGACCGCGGGGCCGGGACGGGAGCATCCGATGTCTTGATGCGGCTGAAGCCCTGGTCGGTTCGCATCTCCGTGATGGCGGGCGGAATGTAGGGTCGCCGATTGGGCGACGTGGACGCGGAGGGTTCGTGTCGCACCTCGCCGCGACCGGTGTTTGTCGCCATCTGGAGAACAGCCTTCTCCTTCTGCGGCATGCCGGAACGCTGGACGTGGCTTGGTGACTGGCCGGGACGCTGGACGATGGGCCGTGCGCCGGCCTCGGGACGGGGGCCGGAGGCCGCCGTCGGGTTCGGGCCGGGGCCGGGGCCAGAGGTCTCGGCCGGGCGCTGGGGCGCTGGACTCGAGGGACGGGCCGGAGGCAGTTGGATGTAACGGGCGGGCTTGTCTTCACGGGAGGCGGGCGCAGGCGAAGCCGTGGCGACCTTGAGCCTGGAGAAGGCCTCCTGGGGGGGCTCGGGAGGTGCAGGGGTCAAGGCCTTCACAGGCGCAACGGCGGTCGGATGTTCGATCACGGGGGGCTTTGGTGCCGCAGGCTCGGAGGGGGTCTGAGGAGCCTCGAGTGCGGTGACCTTTTTCTCCTGAACCGGCTCTGCCGGAGCTTCGGGTTCAAGCTTCGGCTCAGCCTTCTTGACCAGCACGGCAGGCGTGGGCTTGGGGGCCTCTGGCCGGGGCCCGGCTTTGACTTCAGCCTTGGATTCCCCAGGGGAGGCAGCGGGGGTGGAACCCTTGACTACCCGCACAGCAGTGGAAGGCTTGTGCAGGGCAAGGGGAGGAGCCTCATGTGCCCCCTTGATCTTGCCCTGGAAAGTTCGGCGTAGCTGGTCCGCCTGATCATCGGTGAGGTTGGAGCTGTGGCTCTTTCCTTGAAGGCCCAGACGCTTCTCGCAGGCCTCGAGGACCTCCTGATTGGCGACTCCGAGTTCTTTGGCGAGTTGGTTGATGCGCAGCATGTAAGCGGACTACCTCGGCCTGTGTGTGGGAAACGGGAAGGGCTGCAGGACTACAGCCTACTCCCCGAAGTGAGCCTGTACGGCATCGATGAGACGGAAGACCAGATCCTGGTCCATGCCTTCCACCTGCATGAGCTGCTCGGCGGTGACAGTGTAAAGGGATTTGGCGTCGGGATAACCTGCATGGGCCAAACGGTCGGCGAGGACGGCATCCAGCCCCTCCACCTGGAGTGTGTCCAGGAGGGTGGATGCAGGGACTTCTTCAATCGGGGTGGGCTCGGGGCTAGCCGCGGGAAGTACCAGGCCCATGGCGACTTCGGCCTCGCGCCGCTTGTCGGCCTCGCTGCGGACATCGATGTTCCAGCCCGTGAGTTTGGCGGCGAGGCGGACATTCTGGCCCCGCTTGCCGATGGCGATGCTGAGCTGTTCATCGTCCACCACCACCTCGACGCGCCGGGTCTCGGGATCGCCAAGATTCACACGGATGGCCTTGGCTGGGTTCAGGGCGTTGGCGATGAACTGGGCTGCGTCGTCGGAGTAGCGGACGATATCGATCTTTTCGTTCTTGAGCTCGCGGATGATGGCCTGCACGCGGCTGCCCTTGAGGCCCACGCAGGCGCCCACAGGGTCCACATCCGGGTCGAGGCTGTGGACGGCCACCTTGGCCCTGTCGCCCGCTTCCCGGACGCAGTTGCGGATCACCACAGTGCCGTCGTGGATCTCGGGCACTTCGTTCTCGAAAAGTTTGATGAGCAGCCGCGGATCGGTGCGGCTCACCTGCACCTGGGGGTCCTTGGCGCTGCGGTCCACACTCACGATCACGACCTTGATGCGCTGGCCCTTGTCGAAGCGGTCGCCGCGAAGCGCTTCATTGCGGCGCAGCATGGCCTCGACGCGGTCGATCTCGAGGATGATGGCGCTCTTCTCGAAGCGCTTGACCTCGGCCACGACCACCTCGCCGATGCGGTTGGCGAACTCGGTGAAGATGCGCTCCCGCTCGGCCTCGCGGACCTTTTGCACCAGCACCTGCTTGGCGGCCTGGGCGGCGATGCGGCCGAGTTGGCTGGTGTCCTGGGGCAGCCATAGGGTGTCCCCCTCGGCGGCGTCCGGGTTCAGCTGCTGGGCCTCGACCAGGCTGATTTCGAGGTCTTCTTCCTCGACCTCGGCCACCACTTGCTTCAGGGCGTAAACGTGAAACTCGCCGGTCTCCCGGTCCATCTGCGCCTGGAAGTTGCCGTAGAAATCCTGGGCGTTGAAGTACTTGTCCGCGGCCTTGGCCAGGGCTTCTTCCACCGCCGCGAAAACATCTTCCTCGTTGATCCCCTTTTCAACGGCGATCATCTTCACGCTGTCGAAAAACGTCGTTGCCACAGTTGCCATATCAAGCCTCCTCTTTCTCGACGGCGCTTGTCTCTACGCCGTGGGCATCGGGGAATTCAGTCAAACATGCGGCCAAGTGCTTGGGACGGGGGGTCTTTTCCTCGTCGAATGGCGCCAGCCGTGCCTTCTGGATGGCTTCAAGGGGGATGGTCTTGAGAACGCCGTCCTCCTCGAGGGCGAGGTTGCTTTCCGCGACGGTACCGATCCAGCCCTTGAATCGCTTCTGTCCGTTCAAGGGCGAGGTGGTCTGAACCCGGCAGAGCCTCCCGGCAAAACGGCGGAAGTGATCGGCCTTGGCCAGGGGCCGCTCCAGGCCTGGGCTGCTGACTTCGATGCCGAGTTTATCCCGGAGATCAGGGAATTCCACGTCCATCCAAAGCAGCAGGCCCTCGTGGGCGGTGGTGCAATCATCCAGGGTGACCTTGCGGTGGCTGGTCTCGGCATCGAGGTGGTCGATGTAGAGGCGCAGCAACTCGTCCCGGCCTTCGCGGGCAGTCTCCAGGTACACGAGCTCATAGCCCAGCAGGGCCAGCTGGCGCTCCAGGGGAAGCTGCACTTTCTTCAAGTCCACCGAGACTCCGAACAGGACAACAAAAAAGGTGGGCCGAACCCACCCAGTCTTGGCACCCGAATCGGGCAGCCATGGCCGAATTGACCTTGGAGTCTATCGCCTTTTGCCTGGGATCTCAAGGTCGCAGAATCCCTCCGGGGGTTCCTCGCTGCACGAACACCCTCGGGACCCCCAGCACAGAGTCCCGGCCAAGCCGTGCCTCTGCTTAAATTCTTAATGAGAGCCACAGCTCTCCTGGGCTTCAATGGAATCAGGGGGATTTCATGGCCACGATCCTGGATGGCAAGGCGCACGCGGACCGCATGCTGGAATCGGTGCGCACGGGGGTCGAAGACCGCAAGACCAGGGGACTGAGGGCCCCCGGGTTGGCGGTGGTACTGGTGGGTGACGATCCGGCCAGCCATGTCTATGTCCGCAACAAGGCCGCCGCCTGCGCCAAGGTGGGCATCACCTCCATCGAGCACCGATTGGCTGCGGATACGGCCCAGGCGGTGCTGGATGCCCTCATCGACCGACTGAACGCCGATCCTGAGGTGGATGGCATCCTCGTGCAGCTCCCCCTGCCCAAGGGTCTGGACTCCAAGGAGGCGCTTCATCGCATCAGCCCGGCCAAGGATGTGGACGGCTTCCACCCCATGAATCAGGGACTGCTGCTGGAAGGCCTGCCGGGCCTGCGCCCCTGCACGCCCACCGCCTGCATGTCCCTGCTGGCCCACCATGGTCTGCAGCTGAAGGGTCTGCGTGCCGTGGTCCTCGGACGCAGCGAGATTGTGGGCAAGCCCATGGCCCTGATGCTCCTGGAGCAGCACGCAACGGTAACGATCGCCCACAGCCGCACGAGGGACCTGCCCGCCGTCTGCCGCGAGGCGGACCTGCTGGTGGCTGCGGTGGGTCGTCCCGGCCTGGTGGAGGGGTCCTGGATCAAGCCGGGGGCGGTGGTCGTGGACGTGGGCATCAATCGGATCGAGGATCCGGCCCTTGGAGAGCGGATCTTTGCGGCCGAGCCCAGGAAGCTGGAGATCCTCAAGACCAAGGGCGCCGTGCTGTGCGGTGATGTGCGCTTCGGCGAGGCTATGCAGGTGGCTTCGGCGGTGACGCCTGTGCCGGGCGGCGTGGGTCCCCTGACCATTGCCGGCCTGCTGGCCAACACTCTGATGGCCGCGCGCGAAAATCGATGAACTGCCGTCCAATCCTTATGGACACAGCCCCCCGTCCACGTTGATGACCTGACCGCTCATGTAGCTGGCCCAGTCGGAGCAGAGGAAGGCCACTACGCCTGCCACCTCCTCGGGTTCTCCCTCTCGCTTAAGGATGGTTGGTGAGAGCAGTTCGCGACGCGCCTCCTCGGACACATCCTGGGTGAGCTCCGTGCGGATGAGGCCGGGATTCACGGCGTTCACCAAAACGCCGAAGGAGGCCATCTCCCGGGCCAGGCTCTTGGTAAGGGCGATGATTGCGCCCTTGCTGGCGCCGTAGTTGGTCTGGCCCGCCATCCCGATGATGCCCGTGGGGCTCACGATGTTGACGATCCGTCCCCATTTGCGGGCCATCATGCCCCGGACGAAGGCCTTCGTGGCGTAGACGGTGCCGCGGAGGTTCACGTTCATGACCTCTTCCCACTTTTCGTCACCCATCAAGATGAATGGACCGTCCCTGCGAGTGCCGACGTTGTTCACCAGGATGTCCACGGGGCCGAGCTCAGCCTTCACATGATCTGCAGCAGCTTCCAGTTCGGCCTTCATCCGCACGTCCGCCAGGAGGGCCAGGGAGCGGCGGCCCAACCCACGGATCTCCGCCGATACGTCCTCGGCCATGTCCAGGTTCTTCTGTGCGTGGACCACCACGTCTGCTCCCCACCGGGCCAGTTCGATGGCAATGGCCCGCCCGATGCCCCTGGAGGAGCCCGTGACGAAGGCAACGCGGCCGAGCAGGGGTGGGGTGGCGAAGGGCATGGCAAGATCCAGATGCAACGGATTAGGATGCACCAGGGGGGGAAGCATGTCCAAGGATCTGGTCAGCCCTGACGCCATGGAGGTCTTTCTGAGGGTGCATCCGGACTGGGTCGCCCAGGGGGATTCCCACGGACTCACTCTTCGTCGCCGCTATGCATTCTCGGCCTATCCCCGAGGTCTTGGTTTCGTGGTCGCAGCGGCTGAGCACGCCGAGAAAGTGAACCACCATCCTGACCTTACCCTTGGCTACCGGTGGGTCGTCGCCATCCTCACGACACATGTCAGTCGCGGCGTCACCCAGAGGGATCTGGATCTGGCCGAGGTGCTGGATCGGCTATATCAGGAGCACATCTAGGGTTGAGAAGCCCTCCGGCTGGCCGCTAGCCTTATTTCACCAGAGATCCGTTGGGGGGTAGCCGGTTGAAGCGCTCCTGCATGGACTTCACTTTGGTGAGATCCAGCTCCTGCGGGTTGCTCGGATCGCTGGCCATGATCTCGCGCAGCTCGATGGCCTGATTCTTCGGTAGTGGCAGCACCAGGGCCTTGGACAGGCTTTCCCGCAGGGACACCAGGAAGAGGTCAAAGGCCTCTTGTCGCGGGGAGCTGGGCGGGAGCAGATCCCATACCTCCACAGTGGCTTCACCTGCCTGCCGAGTGGCCCTGGGGGCGGGGCGTCGGGAGATCTCCAAGATCAGCCCATCCCAGCAGCCGCGCGGTACCAGGTGAATCTTCACAACGGAATCCACCCCCAGATCCGTTTGAAGATCCAGAGCCATTTCGCGGATCGGAAGCGGATCCTGGGCTGACACCATCAAGCTGACCAACAGGAAGAACTCGGTTCGCATGGGACCAGGTTCCGTGGAAGATGAAGACTAGTTGTCGTTGCCAACGAGGTTGTTCAGCCTTGTGACTGGGGGCTGACCACCCAAGGCCGAATGAGGCCTGTG
>Ga0209777_10007141_pt1 | contig 12458 bp, 11 predicted proteins | sample FrelakmetHBP12HB_FD_187147 | JGI IMG/M metagenome (GOLD analysis project Ga0209777, IMG submission 187147) | Freshwater lake sediment microbial communities from the University of Notre Dame, USA, for methane emissions studies -HBP12 HB (SPAdes)... | ecosystem: Environmental > Aquatic >... | reverse complement strand
CTGATCCCCGCAAACCCGCTCAGCAAGCCAAGTCCTGATCCCCGCAAACCCGCTCAGCAAGCCAAGTCCTGATCCCCACAAACTTGAACCCAACCAGGACAACATCTCGCTCCTAAACTTCCGACTATGCCCTGCAAAGTTGTAACTATTACACGCAAGAAACCATGTTGAAACCATGTATCAAAAACCAATAGTTACAACTAAGCTTTCACGAATAGTTACAACTATAAAATCTAGTTCCTGGCATCACCTTTTTCCGCCGCCTATTTTTCTGCAAGCCCCTCCGGAAGATAATTTCTTTTGAACGTTCTGATCAATGGCGATCAATGGCTCAACAATTGCCAAAAAGTTGCTTGACTCCAAAGCAAACTGTTTCAGGCCCGGAAATACGGTTTCTCCATTGTTCAGCAAACGAAAAAATAATTGTGCGAACAAATCACCAGTCTAAACCTCCATAGTCGCCCTCTGAAAGCTTCCTTTTCCAAGGGAATTCACCAAGCCTTCACATTCCTCAACATCAAAAAGATCGCAAACTTCTGCCGATGGCAACCTTGACAGAATGATGCTGTTCCTACGGGATGGTGGCGTTGTTGGGGTAGCCTCTGCTCTCCCAGTATCCCAGGTAGTTTGTGTTGTCTGAGACTTCGATTCGGGTTACCCATTTTATCCATTTATAGCCAAACTGGCTTTCAGCGACTAGCTGAAAGGGGAAGCCGCGTTCTGGCGGAATGGTGAGGTTATTCATCTTGTACGCGAGTAGGATGTTGTTGTTGACGATGTAATCCATGGGCAGCGCGGTTGAGTAGCCGTCAGATGCGTAGAATATGACGACTTTGGCGCTCATGTTCGCGCCCGCCGCCATCAGCAAGTCTTTGACGAGGACGCCTTGCCAGAGGATAGTGGCGTTCCAACCCTCGACGCAGTAGATATAGACGACTTTGGTGTAGCTCTGATAATTGTTGACCGCGTCTTGATAGGTCAACTGCAGAGGCTGGCTGACCAGACCCGTTATCGCCAGACGATACGTGGAGGCGTTGATGTACTGGGTTCCAGCGATGGCGTTTTCCTTCACGTCACCTATGGATGAGAGGTTTTCACCCTGGTAGCTGCGAACCTCCGAAGGGTACAGCATCTGAGGCGACAAATTCGAAAGACTCACAAGAAGCAACGTAACCAAGAACACGGCAATCATCGCAACGACTACGACGGCTAACACTTTAGAGTACCTGGATTTCGGTTTCTCCATTCAGAATCAAACCTCGAATGGATTCATCAGTCAACTCGACGCCAAATAGATTACGGTAAACCCCGCCCAATCAGACGTAAGGTCAGAAACATCCGCCAACTGCACTGAACCGCCTCCGAACGTGGAAGATGAGTACATAACGACCTTTGTCGCGGAGAAATTGCTAATGCCGCCGTTAACGGAACCAATGGTTGCCATGCAGTTCGTTATTGACACGTTCCCGAAGTCGGCGAGCGGAGAGACGACACGATTCACATCCGGCCTTTCGACTATCCACTCAGCAGACAACTGGCTTGACCTGTAAACAAAATTATTCTGGAAAGATTGACCCGAAGAAACATCCGTCACGTTGATGGTCCACGTGTTTGAGAAAGAGTTCACAAGCTGAATCGATGCCTGCATCTGATCTCCGGGCGAAACAGAGATTGAGCGAATCGTGATGGCGTTTCTAGGAAGCATCTCGTACCAAGCGGAATAAACGGAAGCTCCGCCGACAAAATCTTGCTCGGTGCCGCATTGGATGAGAGAAGTGTCGAATTGGCCGCCTATGCCAACCCAAACTGCTGAGAAAGAATCGCTAATTGTTGCCGTCGCCGAGGGCACGATCCATGAGGCGCTGATGCTTGTCACGGTGGGTTGCGGGTTTTGCATGGCGGAAGCTACGACGTAGCCTGCCCAATTCACGGCTTGACTTGAGTTGATCGGCGGGGTAGGAGTCGGCGTTGGGGTGGGAGTGGGTGTAGGTGTCGGAGTCGGCGTCGGAGTGGGAGTCGGTGTCGGTGTAGGCGTAGGTGTTGGTGTAGGCGACGGAGAAAGCGTTGGTGTAGGAGTCGGCGACGGGGTTGGAATAGGTGTAGGAGTGGGCGTGGGCGAAGGGGTCACAGTGAGTGATGTCGAAGGCGTAGGTGACAGAGTGGGGGATGGTGTAGGCGTGGGAGCGGGCGTTGGCGTTTGAGGCTGCGTCACGGTCGGGCTTGGGGTTGGAGCAGTAAGCGTAGGTGTGGAACTAAATGTTGGGGTGGCTGAAGGTGAAGAAGTTGGGTGTTCAACGTTTCGCAGTGTTCCTGACTGGATAATGGCGTAAGCTGCGAAAACTACGACTACTGCGGCTATAATCAGTAAAACAGCAATGTAAGGTTTGGCGACTGCTTTTCTGTTCAAAATCCTTGTTGCTCCTTATTTTGATTCTTTGTCTACTAAAAGACAGATTCAAGTTGGAAATATTGTTTACGCTATTGGGCTGCCGAAACTCTGAAGTAATGGTCCTTGGCATGCAAGTCCAAGTCCCAAATCTCCTGGAAACGCGATCCACACCATAGGCATTCGAAGTTTTCGTTCTCCACGTCTTCACCTAAAAGACGAATCTCAATTGTTATGTTTTAAGTTGTGTGCTTGTGCCTTTACAGTAACAATTCTGCAACAAAAATCTGCATAACTACGAGTTTTTTTTCGTCGAAAACTGGTAGAAAAAGAGGTGGTGATTAGGTTTTTTCCTCAACCACAATCATGGTGAGTGTTGATCGAACTTTGTCTAATCGTCGGATGCGCCAGGTTACGATTTCCTTTAGTCTATCCATCGTGTCTGCTTTGACTCGCGCAACGATGTCGTACACGCCGTAGACCGCTGAAGATTCCTCAACGCCTTCGACTTTTCTCAGTTCTTTCAACACGTCCGTTTCAGAACCAATTTCCGTGTTAATCAACACAAACGCTGTAGGCATAACTATCCTCACTATCAGTTGGCAGGTCAGCATTAAAATATTTTTCTAAGATCCGCTAGCTGCAGACGCGGGTTTTCCATCAAGTTTGCCAGATTGTTCGCCTCGTCGCTTGCTAAGCATTATGCTTATGCTTGCCCATTGGAAAGTGACGTAGCCCGCGATTAGCTTGAACCAAAGCGTAACTATGCGCGTGAGCAGCGTGACTGAGAAGCTAACTGGGAGAGGTATGGAAAGCACCTGATAAGCAGTGGTCATGATAATCTCCGTTAGCCCAACGAAGGAGACTCCTATGGACGCCAAAGTGCCCGTTAAAGCGTAGACAATTAGAATTTTATCCACGGGAATGGGGTAACCCAGCGAAGCAAATACGAAAAACACGATTGAAACGTCAAAAGCAACACTGACCACGTAGAACGCCACTGGACGCACCAAAGCCCTCTTTTTTTCACTCAGAGTATTGATGCCCTCATGGAATATACTCAAAAAGTGTTCCGCGTCCTTTCGAAACTGAGCCTCGTTGAAACGACTTCGAAGAAAGAAAGACATCAGCGGAATCAACACACCATTAAGCATCGATTTCGTAGCTCTGGCACTTCTGCTCATGTAGAAAACCACCAGAAACGAACCCACGGAGAGCGCCATGACCACACCAAAGAAAATCAGCACCTCCTGCGGCAGCTTGACGTTAATCGCTAAAAGCCCAAATCCTATAACCAATATGAGGATGGTAACTGCCATGCCTATGATTTTTTGGCTAACCACGGAAGCCACGGTCTTGCCCGCATCCGAGTTATCCTTCTTGCTCAGCATGTAAGCCTTCGATATGTCGCCTGACCAGCCGGGTTCGGGCAAGATAGCGTCGAGGAAATAGCCTGTCCAAGTGAGAAAAAGGACTCTGCGAAAGTTGCTCTTGATCTCGAGGGCTTCCAGCAAACTGTGCCAGGTAACGGCTGAGAAGAAAGCCGCCATGAAAAATGCGACAAACGCCGAAGTGTAATAGTACAGGTTCGCGCGCCTAACTTCATCCACAAAGTTGGCGGTGCCCACGTAGTAATAGAGGTAAAGAATGAACGCCGTTAGCCCGAGCGCAATAAATAAGATTAGTTTTTTGGATTGCAGGGACTTGAGAGCCACGGGAATGCGGACCTTTCATAATTGCGTAGATCGTTCCATAGTTAAACCTTTTCAATAAAAGTCCGCCTAAAAGGGAAACAGGGAACACAGGACATTTAATGCGTCTGAATTGGAAGGACAACGAGCTCTAACTGCGGTGTTTCAAGCTTTCTCTTCATTTGCCCGGTCATCGAGCAGACTCTGCGGGCGATGCAGCATTCGCAGTTGAGTTCTGAATTCTTGGTTTGGCACTCGATAATTATTGTGCTGTACATGGATCCTCAAGCTCACCTCCGAGAGTCAACGACTCCGCTCTTAATCGCTTCTTGTAGGATGCAGCATATTCCCCTAAAGCGACGAGTATAGAACCCGCACCCAAACAAGTTAGGAGCAAGATTGCTACTTCAATCAAGGCTTTCATCGTCTCCTCTCAAATGTGCGGGAAATATACCATTTCCGAGTTTCCTAGGCGTTCTTTCTTTTTTGTAAATTCTGTTTTCATTTTTCAACCAACCTTCTTGTAAATCAAAAAGTGTTTGGGCTCAATAAAAGGGTGGTTGAGATTTGTTCATAATAGTTAATACAAGTTAAACAATGTTAAGAAATAGACCGTATGTTCTGCACAATTGACCAACGAAAGCAAACTCCGAAGCTACTCAACGCCCCCAAGCCAGGCGTTAGAAGCGGGTTAAATCCTTGTCTAGCCTCTCCGAAAGTCGCGGCAAGTCATTAAGCACGTAAACGAAGGCTTGCCCCACCCATTTGCCCCACCGTTTGACTGCCTCTCCCTTAAGACGATCTATGGCTTCGCGTGGGTTCTGCGGCACGTTGCCAAAGAACAGGACACTGAAGATTTTGGCGCTCCACACGTCAATTGGAAAACCCATGCCAGGCATGACCAATTCAGCCGAGTACTCGCCTATGCCGCGCAAGGTAAGCAGTTTCCTCTTAGCATCATTTGGCTCAAAGGCACAAAGATCGTCCATCGTGGGAAACCCCGCCTCAAGAGCCTTGGCGATGGCGACCAGGTTTGCGGCTCGGTAGCCCAGCTTGGCTTTAGCTTGCAGCTCCTCGACCCGAGTGCACGCAATTTTCTTTGTTGAAGGCCAGTATCGCACAGCTTTTCCGTCGAATTCCACTAGCTCTCCGAAGTGCTCCATGAGCAGTTCCATCATCTGGTCACTTCTCTTCATCGGCGCCATCTGCAACGTGACCGCCAAGATAAGTGCAGGAAATAGCTCTGGCCACGCTACAGAGTGCATTCCACATAGGTCAACTGTTACTTCGCGCAGAATCTTGTCGCGAGCAGCGAGCTCGTAGAATTCCGCAAGGTCTTCTTCTGTTTGAAGTACTCGGCGGAGCATCCTTTCCAGCTTCATCTGCATAGGCTCGCCGATTTTTCTTTGCGAGAAGACAGTACAATCTATCTCAGTTTTCGAGGTAGTTCCATGCGAGGTTAATTTCAGCCCAAGCAGCTTCTTGTTGAAGCGGATTGCCGTCCAGAGGGTGCCCTTCTCGAACTTCTCATCTGGAGTGCTCCACCACCAGCCAGCGGGTTTGTGGACGGTCAACTCAAAATTGTACAGTGAAACTGGCTTAAGAATCAAGGAACCTGACTTTTTGAGAAGCATGCTCTCCAATTAATCCGTGTGAAGGCGAGGCTAAAAGAGGTTCGGTTCAGAGGACAGCATCTTATCCGGCAAAGGCTCGTGCGTTTGCTCAAGTTGAACGCGCTTTTTCTGGGGTTATCCATCGTCAAGTGGAAGCTGCAGATGATGTTCGAAGAGTAACGTTAAATTCTTACATCCATAAAACAGGTAGCTATGAAAGCAACCACTGTATTGGGTGCAATCGTCGTTGCGTTTCTACTCTTCTTAGGCTTCATATTCATCCTATCCAGCGGAGCAGCCGCGTTGCAGGGGCAGCCTGAACAGCAGACGCTTCGCATAATCGAGGCCGCCATACTGCTCATAACCGGCTTTGCCATAGCCTACGTGACGTATGTGTTCTCACGCAAACCCACCACCATAATTCAGCAGGTGGAGCTTTCGGGACAGATGAAGGCGGCGCCGATAAAGTGCCCCAACTGTTCTGCCTCAGTCGACGCGAACGCGATTAAGATTGTGCAGGGCGTCCCATACGCGACATGCCCATACTGTGGCCACACGTTTGAAGTGACCGAGGAACCGAAATGGTGAAAAAACACTTCGCCATAGCCATCTGCGTTTCGATTCTAGTTCTTTCCGCAGTAGCCATAGGCTGCGGCTCAGCCGTTTGGGCGCAGACGCGAAACTACACGTTTAACTTCGAGTACGCAAAGCTCACGATAAACCAAGACGGCACCGTGGACCTGTTCTACAACGTGAGCTTAACGCTGGTTTCGGGAGCCGACATCAACTACGTTAGCCTTGGACAGCCCAACACAGACTTCACCATAGGCCTAGCGTTTGACCAAAACGGCAACCAGCTGCAGGCTTCCAACACGGGAACAGCCGTGGAAGTGAAGCTGAACTCGCCCTTGACAGCGGGCAGCACCGTTTGGTTCACTTTGACCACGAACGTAGCCAATATGATAAGCCAAGACAACACAAATCCCCGCAACTTAGGCATGGAATTCGCCCCCGAATGGCAGTCCGTGCCCATAAACGACGTGCGCGTGCAAATTGTTCTCCCGCCGAACGTAACCGTGAACGACGTTAAAACCCTCCAGAATGCTTATTGGCAGAACAATCAGACTCAGCCTGACGGCAGACTTGCCCTCTACTGGCAAAAAACCGTCCTGAGCGCCAATGAACAATACGTCATAGGTATTTCATTTCCTGCGCAGGACATCCCCGGTTTTGTGCAGCAACCGTCATGCGGTACCCCATCTTGGATTACGCTTTCCGCTGTTGCTGGCGTTGTCTTTGTCGCCATTGCAGTTGTGGCAGGAATTTTTGTCTCCAGCAAACGTTCCTACACCGCGCCGAAGCTAAGCATGGAAACGCTGGGCGTGCGGCGAAACTTAACCGCCGTCGAAGCATCTTACCTGCTGGATTTGAAGCCCACGCAAATCGTAACCGAAATCCTATACAGTTTGCTGCAGAAAAGAGCCGTTTGGGTGGAATCAGCCAACCCCGCCTTGCAGTTGCGGGTGATGCCAGCATTCCAAGACAAAAAAGGACCCATTGACAACCCACTCAGGTATTATGAAATCGACTTTATCGAAGCCATAAAGCCCGACGGACCCCTCGACGAAGAGAAACTCGCAAAAACCGTCATGTACCTGCGAGACACGCTGGAGCAGAAGCTAAGCGGATACAGCCGAAAAGACACCGTCGACTACTACAAAAAAATCGTAGACAAAGCCTGGACACAAGTTGAACAGGCAGGCACAGGCGACCTGGCGTCCAAAGCGTATGATGAGCAGTTGCTGTGGCTTCTGCTTGATCCGAACTACCGCGGGCGCACGCAGACAACCTTCACTAGCCGACCATTTGAGCCCAGCCCCATGTGGCTATGGTACTGGTACGGCTACACAAACTACAACCCAAACCCAACATATCGGCCAAACATAAACGCGCCCGCGCAATCAGCCAAGCCGCCAACCATCCCAGGTGCCGATTTCGCTAACGGCATTGCAACTTCCGTAGAAAAAACCTCAAACAACATAGTCGTCAACGTAGAAAAATTCGCAAATGCCATAGTCCCAGGCAAGCCGCCACAAGCATCCTATGAACCCGCGCATAACCGCGCCGACTGCGTCTGCGCTTGTGCCGCATGTGCATGCGCCTGCGCTTGCGTTTCTTGTGCCTGCGCGTGTGCAGGTGGAGGAGTAAGGTAAAATGAGCTTCTTTAGCAAAGCATTCCAAAAGAAAGTTCCAGCCGGACGGTACACTCATCGCGGAACAGGTAAACTTGACGGCTTAGCCCTCCAGCTCCGCGTTGAACCTGACGAACGCGGTATCATGGTGATTAACGGCGACCGCGTACTCTACCTGAACGAAACCGCATCCGCTTTCGCCTATTACTTTATGCAAGGCATGCAGGGCACCGATGTCGTCAGGAAAATCCGTGGCATGTTCCGCGTTAGCGAAGCCCAAGCGAAACAGGATTACGAGAAGCTCGTCTACACCATCAGCACACTCGCGCACACGGACAAAGTCTGCCCCATCTCATTTCTTGACGTTGAGAAAGCGGAGCCTTTTAGCCACCAGCACTCCGCTCCGCTGCGCATGGACCTGGCCTTGACGTTTCGGTGCCAGAACAACTGCATCCACTGCTACGCAGGTGGACCCCACGAAACCCCAGAGCTCACTACGCAACAGTGGAAAGAAGTCATGGACCGCTTAAGCGACGTTGGCATTTTCATTTTCACGTTCACGGGCGGCGAACCCGCGCTTCGCGAGGACTTGCCGGAGCTGCTGCTTTACGCCCAGAGCAAAGGCATCGTGACGGGGCTCATAACCAACGGCAGGCGACTTAAAGACAAAGCCTACGTGGACACATTGGAAAAGTCGGGGCTGGACTTCGTGCAGATAACGCTCGAAAGCCATAAGCCTGCAATCCACGATTTGATGACGGCCAGCAAAGGTAGCTGGAAAGAAACCGTGACGGGTATACGGAACGCCGCCGCCTCAAAAATATACGTTAGCACCAACACGACGCTTAGCAAGCACAACGCCGCCAGCTTCCTGGATACCATAGACTTCATCAAGAGCCTCGACGTGGACGCTTTTGGCTGCAACAGTCTCATCTACTCAGGCAAAGGCACCGATGTCAGCCAAGACTTCGCCTTAACAATAGAGGTGCTTGCGGAGCTGCTGCCCAAGGTGCGTGACAAGGCAAATCAGCTTGGGCTCAAGTTCCTCTGGTTCACGCCAACACAGTACTGCGAGTTTGACCCCGTGCAGCATGGTTTAGGCGTTAAGTCATGCACAGCAGCGCTTATCAACATGTGCGTGGCGCCAAACGGCGACGTTTATCCTTGCCAAAGCTACTTCGAAAGCCTTGGCAACTTATTCAAAGACCCATGGGAAAAAATCTGGAATAACCCGACTGCCGTTAAAATCCGCAGCCGCGGCTACGTCCAGGCCAAATGCAAAGGGTGTCCTCAGTTGCAGGTTTGTGGCGGAGGTTGTCCCCTTGAGCTTCAGGCTGAGGGCTACGTCTGCAACGAGTCAATGTAGAAGGAATTTTCAGTATTTGCTGGGAAGCCTTTTTACAACGTCTAAATGTATGGTTTAGCATCAAACGCGTGAATTAGGTTTAAAGTGAAAACTTGACTGCTCCGAACGGTAGAAAGCCCAAGCTCGTTGTCTTCGACGTTGAAGGCGTCCTTATCCCTAAGAACCGCCTTTTCTTCAACGTCGCCAAAAGCATGGGTACGCTGCCGCTTCTGAAGGTGCTCTTCTACGGTTTCCTCTACGAGACGGGGCTGGTGCCGCTGAAGAAGACTTTAACGAGGATTTTCCGCATTTTTCAAGGCGTCAACGTCGATGTAATGACGGAGACACTCCGCAGAATTCCCCTTATGCCCGAAGCAAAAGAAGCGTTTGCAGCTCTGAAAGCTCAGGGCTGCAAGACAGCGCTAGTTAGCTCTGGGCTGCCCACATTTCTGGTTGAGAAGCTGGCGGGTTCGGTAGGTGCCGACTATGCCGTGGGCTTCGAAGTTGGCATAAAAGATGAGGTCCTGACAGGCGAGGTGTGGGGCGACGTCACCGAGAAAAACGGCAAATTCCTCGTCTTCAAAGAACTCATTGAAGCCGAGCAGGTCAAGCCATCAGAATGCGTCGTCGTCGCCGATGACCGAAACAACTCATCCATCTTCCTAAAGGACGTTCAGAAAATCGGCTACAGCCCCGACTTTGTCATACGCTCTAAAGCAGACGTTGTGGTGAATGGAAAGCTCACGAAAATCCTGCCCATCATAAACCAGAATCAAAAACGCAGAGCCTTGCCCCCTAAAGACGAGATTTTACGCGAGTTCATTCACGGCTCAGGTATATTCATACCCGTCTTGGCTATCCGCTTCGGCATGCCTATTATTGCCGTATTCATATGCGCCGTCCTTGCCTTCTACACTGTTTCGGAGTCTGCGCGCGTAAGAGGCAAAAGCATCCCGTTCTTCTCCGCTGTGACGCGACATGCAGCATCCCAATCTGAGTTGTGTCAGTTCACGCTGGCTCCAATTTACTTTGGCGTGGGCATACTGCTTACGCTTGTGCTTTTCCAAGCGCCTGCAAGCAGCGCCGCAATTGCAATCTTCTGTCTTGGGGATAGCGCGGCCTCTCTCATTGGGGGCACCTTGTCCAGGAAGGCTCTCCCGTTTAACCGTGCAAAAACCCTTGAGGGCTCGCTAGGTGGGTTCTTCTTCGCGTTTCTGGCTGGTTCCGTGTTTATCGCCCCTTGGTTAGCTTTGGTGGGCGCCGGCGTGGGCATGTTGATAGAGTATCTGCCGCTGCCGGTGAACGACAACTTGCTCATCCCTCCGGTCACTGGCTTGGCGCTTACGCTGCTAATCGCGTTTCACTAAAAACATTTTCGTGACGCCTTCTAGAATTTTGCTAGGGCTCGTTCGTAATCCTTAACCGTGAAGTTCTTGCCCTTCTGGACGATTATGTGTCCTTCGCTTTCCAGCCGTTGACGCTGCGCCTCAACACCACCTGGGTACTTCTCGTTGAGCAGCCCGCCCGTTTTAAGCGTCCGCCAATAGGGCGTGACCTGCGACGCACCATTCTGCCGTTGCTCTTCCGCCGCATGCGCGGCGATCCAGCTAAAAATGCCCGTCGTTATGGGGCAGCCAACGGTAGCGGAGTGTTTCTTGGCGAGGGCGGCGCGGATTTCGTTGATCGTTGTGACTTTTCCCGTTGGCACTTGCCGCATAAACTCGTCGACTTCGATGGGCGCTGGAATAACTAGGGTACCTTTGCCCCATCGTTTGCTCATTCGTTCGTCTATGAGCTCCACTTTGGGAAGGTCTTTGCTGTCATTCAGCTTCTGAGTATACGTCGGCTTGGGCTTTGGCAAGATCTTCACCCTGTTCTCTATGCCGGCGCGCACTTTTGAGATTTTCGCCTTGTCCGCGCTTTTTGATTTTGTCTGCTTGTATGAGTTAATGATTTTGGTTTTTTGTTCGTGGCTGAGTTTCTTGATGGCTCTTTCCCGCTTCATAGCCTCAGACCGCGTAGCGAACTCTTCAACGTGAACCACTTTTTGGGGCGGATGAGCTTTCGTGTACCTTGCGCCCTTGCCGTTGGCGTGAAGCTTTGCACGTTCCTCCACGTCTTTTGTGAAGCCCGTGTAGAAGCTACCGTCGTTGCACAAAAGAATATACACGAAATAAGCCACGGCTAAGCCCCTGTCACTTCATGAAGCGGTCCAAGCGTTCATCGCCGTGAACCTGCGTGGCAACCGCTTTAATCAACTCGGAAGTAGGTTCCTCTTTAAGCGTGAACATCACGCCTTTGCTCAGTGCACGTTTCATGTAACTTTCAGGATCCATTTCCTGCACTCGGATGCGGTCAACGTCGATGACGTAGATTTCGTGTATGCGGGCGTTGCGGATTTCCTCTTCCGTCACGGGCGGCTTCTTGTAGTACCAGTCACAGAGTGCCTTGATATGCTCGATGTCGATGGCGGTTCGCGTACGCGGCGCCAAAGTCAAAGCTTTCGGGAAAGGCAAAACGTAATGCGGAGGGATTCCTATGGCGAATTTTCCCGCGAAGCTGCTGTACCGAATGATTTTGCTTGCTAGCCTCGCGTAAGTGTAGGTCAGCGGGTCCATGGCATGTTCAGGTGGAATGTAGCCGGTTTCTATTTCAACTATCAGGTTGCCTAAGCCTTTGGTGGCAAACAAGTCACACGTTAAAATCTCGTTCAGCTGATGCTCAATCTGGACCTCGTAGCTTCTCTGGATGAGGTACTTCGCGGAGACCAGCTCCATCACTGAATGGTTAATCTTAACGACGTTCGCCTTCTGAAGGTTAACCAAGTCATCCCTCAACTTGGTGAGCTTGCGCTTCCCATCCATATCCATGTCGCTTGTCAACCGCGATAGGAGAATGCCCAAATCCTCTTCGAACTTTCCCTTGCTGCCGGTCATCTACAGCCAAACCCGCGCCCTTTAGATCGTAAAGAGCATATACTGAACTAAGGATAAAACCTTCTCGGCATATAAACCAGAAAATGTTAAATTCAATTACCCTAAACGCGACTCAAACATGCCTGCTCTTTAAATACCATTCATAATTTCCGTTCAGCCGCGATTCAACATGAAATTCTTCACTTAACTGAGTGTTTGCGTTTTTTCGTCGTTCTGTGTCCAAAGCTTATTTTTGCATTGGCTCATACATGATTGCATGTTCGGATTTATTGCAGGCATTCCCCGTCGATTGAAA
>Ga0209777_10007140_pt1 | contig 12460 bp, 14 predicted proteins | sample FrelakmetHBP12HB_FD_187147 | JGI IMG/M metagenome (GOLD analysis project Ga0209777, IMG submission 187147) | Freshwater lake sediment microbial communities from the University of Notre Dame, USA, for methane emissions studies -HBP12 HB (SPAdes)... | ecosystem: Environmental > Aquatic >... | reverse complement strand
AGGATCAGGTTTAGGTCTTTATTGATTTTCATATTAATCTCCCTGATTTAAATCTCCCTGAAGTATGTGACGGGAAGCCAGCAGGGAGACTGGCCTTTCGGAAGCGATCCTACCCATCACAATTCTATACTAGACTGGCGTCCAAAGATCGTTAGATACTGACCAGTAACCGCTTACAGTAATCTGAAACTCAGCCTGTTTACCGGCCATGCTCACATCGCCTACATTCGTAATAACGCAGTTATAGAACGTGATTGACGGGAACTGAGCCGTATCAGATTGAACGGTAACTGTTCCAAGGCTTGGAGAGTTCTGGATCTGGCTGATCCACTGCGATGACAAAGCCAAACTCTTTACAAGGCTGATTCTGATCTGTGAAGGGACGTATGGCTCTTCAGAATTGATCGTAGAAGTCAGACCCATAAGCTGAGTAGCAACATTACCCTGAAAAGACACAGAAATACCTTCTGCGCCCAAGTAAGAAGCCGTCACATTGAGATCAGGATAAGAAGGGATCGACACGTTAGCCCGGACTCTATTAAGGGGGCTAGGAATTAAGTTAGGGTTAGCCATTATTTACTCCTTACGCGAATTGCGTTGCTTGAAGGTTGAAGACAATCCGCTTAAAGCCGTACTGAGGCACAAAAGATGCCTGAAGACCGCCATACAGACCTTGACTGTAGTCGCTTGGATTTTGAGCCACATAGAATGCAAAAGGAACTGCGTTGATAACGTAGTTTCCAGCATAGAGTCCAGAAGACAGGTTCTGAGCGAATGTGGTTGGATCAAGCTGGGTAAGAACAACCTGACCAAGAGCCAGACCCGTTGCAATACCGCGAGCAGCCGTATTGGCAGCTACGGCCTGAAGCCTATCAATACCATTCTGGTTGTAATACAGAGGATTAATCGTGCTATTGCTACCATTAATCACCGCATTAGAAAGATCAAGGTTTAAGTTGATCTGCTGCCAATCAATTGAGTAAGCAACATTGGCTGGAGATCCGTCAAGGTTGTCACCCTGAATCAAGATCGTATTGCTGATTCCGCCTTCTGCGCCCGTAGAAACGTAATTGATGTTGCCATCAGAAAAAGTGGTGATCAGTGTCTGAGTCAATCCAGAATAAGCCGTTACCCCATATAGATAAGCATAGCTTGATGGAGGAAGCTTGTTAGTAGGCGTAGGTACGATATTCGTAATGAACGCCATGTATGCAATTGAATCAAGCTCTGTTGCTGGGCCATAATTTAATGACTGAATCATTGCAAATACATTGATCAAGCTATTCTCTGCCGCCCAAGTTGGGTAAGTCGTTTGATTAACCGGCAGATAGAATTTCAACAAAGAAGAAAGCGTATTGTACAAGTTGAAGAATGCAAGAGCTGAAACAGAGTCTGCATCAATTCCAGGCAGGAATCCCCAGTTGTAAATGGACTGTGGGTTTTCATCAATATACGTTTCAACTGCCGTTAATACGGTTGCAGCAGTTGTTGCGCCTGATTCAAATAAGAAATAACCAGTTTGCTGGCCATTCTGCGCCCACCAGGTCTGATCTGCAGCTACAAGCCATGCATTAGCGCCAAATACCGCTCTGCCAAAGCTTGTTGCTGTGCCAGGATCAGTAGTAACTGCATATGTGAGCGTAGTAGTCGTAGATGCTGTAGCAATAAATCCTCCGTTATAGCCCGTGGGAGCCATTTCAGTAACAATTATTGGCGTGGTAGACCCAACAGTAACCCCGTGTACGTTACCAAAAGTCAAAGTGACGACCCCAGCCGCCCATGTTGCTTCAGTAATTGGCGTACCAGCAATCAGGCTACTAGATAAAGCAGAAGGGCTTCCAATGTAAGTAGCTGAACCGGCAGCAAAGCTAGTTCCCCCTTGTGATACGATTGCCGCACTCTGTTGCAGTCTATTTGGTTGCGGGGCATATTGCTGCGTAACATTTATTTGTACGATTCTATTAAACGATAAGTTGGACATTTCATTAACCTCTTATATGAGTCTCGGCGTAAAGGTTGCTGTGGCCTTAAGGATGTACTGGATGGCAGTAGTATAAACCGCCTGTTGACAATAGGAAATTTCCAGCACAATTTCCTTTTGCTGCGCGATGGCATTTATTTCCGATTGGATATGCTTTCCATCCGAAACCGTTATGCCTCCCTGCAAGAACCCAAATACAGGATTTAACTCGCAGTATTGATATATAGATTGAACAAAATTCAATGCTCTTTGATTGTTCAACCCATAAACAATAATCCTAACCTTATCCATAACTTGTTGATATAGATTGTAGTCTGGCGTAAGTAATTGTATAGGTTGCAGTGCTTTGGTGTCTTCTCTACCTATATGCACAACCACATACGGTGGGCTTATGTTCTCTGGAACCAAGAATGATGGATACACAGGAAGTTGTGGCGTATTTAGCGCAAGCCAAATTGGAAGGCTATTAGAGATAATAGGATCTGAAGGAAGGTCTTCTATGCTCTCAACAACCTGAGTACGCATCTCAGGGTACACGGATTGTCCACGGTAATGCCATAAGTTGGCTTGCTCGTAGTAATTTCCGTGACTAGAAAAGCTAAATTGTAAATTATCAAATAGGCCTATCCAAATAGTGTCTGGCTGTATGCTATCAAAGTCAGCAATCTTTGTTTGCGTAGTAAAGATCACGTTTTGATATGCAATAGTTTTATCTAACTGTTGCTTTTGGTCTGTTTGATAATGGAACGAACCTGAAACAGAAATTGGATCAATATTTGGGTATCTAACCCAGAACACATATCCATCTACAGGCAATATGATCCGCTGATAAGCGACAAAGGTAATTGTCTGATGCTGGCTTATTGTGCCAAGACCAGTTCCTAATACAGCCTGTAAACTGTTATCTGGAAAATCACCAGTCAAATTGATCATGCAACATCCCTGCTACTAGTAACTTTTGTCCCAAGAGAGTTCAGCATAGTGTCTGTATCTCTAAAGCTTTCGCCTTTCCTTGTCATTCTTCCAAATGCGCCTTTTTTCGTTAAAGCCGCCTTTGTGGGAGTTCCTGGTATAGGCCATTTGTCTTCTACAATCTCTTGTTTTAATTGAGATGTGACATATGTCTCAATTTCACCATCAGTGGCGCCATTAAGGACAAGATTTATCATGTTTGCCATATTCCTTTTGGCAAAGGTGGTAAATAGCTTGTACTTGGCCTCTATGTGAAGAGCGACATCATCCGAGTTCTGGACATCTTTTCTGAATTCGTTTGGGTGTCCTGCTGGGTACGCATCACTGTTAGATGTGATGGTTATCTTCATCAGCAGATTCCCATCAAACTGAGCGATCCAAAGTCCTGCGCTATACCTAAATATGTCCTACCGTATGGGGTCTTTAGGTTTTGTAAGTTAGCTATGGTCATGTGCTTAAATGCATCAGGCACAACCATTGTTGTCTGAGTGCCTTCATCGCCCGCAAACGACACAACGCCCGGAACAAGGGCGTGTAGCTGATACTTTTGCTGAACTTGAGCAAAGAACTGATCTTTAGGCGCAGTCCCAGGAGGATCTTGCGCGTATGTCAGTAATGTATCGGTAGCAAGATTGTATACAGCAGTGATGTATAAAAACTCGCCTGGGATTTGGGGTATGGTGACCAACAAATCTGTACAAATGTTGATCGCCATATTGTAAGAGAATTCGATGACGGGCGCGTCATCTGGCAATATCGTTGAATTAATACCTACAATATTACGCAAAAACGCTATGAAGCCAGATAATGACGGCCCTTCCATCTAACTACCTCTTAATGTCAGACTTAAACTTCTGAATTACACGGTCCTTGCCTTTGCGTGTAGATTCTTTAGGAACATCTTCGATGATTTCAAGTTCAACAGACTTAATTCCTTCATTTAGATCAGGATTCTGCTCAACTGATTTAATCATAGAGATAGCCGTGAGTTCCTTTTCACGTTGAATCTGGTTGGAAACGATTTCCTCGTTAACCTCTTCAGTAATTCCATAAATCTCAGCCGGTAGCGGGCTATCTGAGTAAACGAGACTTACTTTACTACCAGCCGTATTGGCTGATTTAGCTTCTGAAACTGAAAGCAAGCCATACGCTTTATGCTGCTCTACAACATATCTAAAGTTAAAGTCAGTTGCGTCCCTCAACACATGTGCTTGGCTTCCCGCAGGAATAGGCAGACTAAAGATCTTGTGTTGTTCTGGGAGTCTCCAGTTAAAAACATGATCCTGAGTAGTAGTGTTCGCAATAAATAGATTTGCCATTGTTTACCTCTTTTAGAAAATGGGCGAGACTATTATGCCACCGCCCATTAACTTAGTCTCTTAGCTGTATACCATTGAAATAATGGTGATACCCTGACTTCTTACGGCCCAACCAGGAGTCGCTCTCATTTCTGAGATGGTGCTGAGTGCGCCATCTGGCAGAGGAGAAGTGATTTCTTTAGGAGCAGCAAGATCCGTCAGCTGCAGCGTGGTAGCAGAAAGGCCCGGAGTCAACGTAGCAAATACGTTGGTGTTTGGCTCAGAGCCAACATATGGGACTTTAACTTCTGGGATAACCAGAAGAACTGCGTCTGCGCCGCCTGAACCCTTACCGATGAGCGTGTCATCGTAAGCCCATTCAACGCTATCACCGCTCCAGCCGATTACAGACTCAGTCGTCTGTGCGGTAGAAGCAGAACCTGCGCCAGGACGCTGATAAGAAGTTAGCTGTACAATGCTGTACTGCCACTGACCAATTACGCGCTGTGGAGCAACGATAACAACACGAGCAGCCGTGCCAAGCTGATTCATACGAATCTTTGCAGCTACAACCTGTTGAGACAAGAACTGAGCCATCTGACCGTTATCATAGGTGACAACCGTGTCATTGGTGTTCGAGTCTGGTGGCAGGTTCAGGGTCGTTGCACCTGGGGTGTTCAACAGACCTTCGCCTACGTTCTGTGGGTTGAAACCGTACAGAAGGCCGTTACGAAGACCGGTGAAGATACCCTGACGCATTGCAAGACGCTGTGCTTCTGGTAGAGAGAACCCGTAGTTGTTTGCTGCAGCAATGTCGTGGTGATCATAGATCGCACGAGCGCGGAGCAAGTAAGTTGGGGTGCTGATCTGAAGCGCATCAATCGTGCAAGAAGGCAGCTGATTGCTTACGTTCTGGTTAGCAATGTATGCAGACTTGACGTTAAGTCTCTTGATGTAAACAGCAAGATCGCCTGATGCCATACGTGGAGAGATCGTACCGCCTGCAAGTGCGTTGAACGCGCCTGATGGCTGCTGGTACTGCATAATGATTTCAGGCATGGTGTAGTTAGGGTGTAACTGCACGAAGCCGTTAGTGATATTCGCCATGATTTAGCTCCTTAGATTTGAATGACGGCTACGTTAGACGCAGTGTTCCACGTTGCGAACCCAGTTCCTGAGTCGTAAACAACAGTTGCGCTATTGGTGTCAACCTGAATCAGGGTTGCATCGAAGCTAATGCCTGCCAAAGCATCATAAGGTACGAGCTGATTCAAAGTAGCATCCCAAGAGAACTGCTGTGGGTTTGCGGTTCCTGCCAATGCAACAACTGCGCTAGAGCAAGCAACAACAACACGGTTGTTAGTGCCTTTACGAACGAAGTTGAAGGAATTTCCAGCAGATCCTAGTGGAACTGGTGACTGTGGGGTAACCGGTACACTGTAAGAGCCGTTGAATACTGAAAAACCAGCAAAGTTTGCAGTCTCAGTTGCGCGACCAATTACAGAGCCAGCGTAACCGGCAGCAGGCGTAGCAGATGGGGTGTTTTCAAATACTGGCAAACCGCCCCACATAGGAGCAGTTTCAGTAGATTTGATTACGCCAGCAGCTAACTGGAAGCGACCAGCAGGATCAGCCTGCAAATCACCCTGCCAGAAGCCGTTCGACTGAACGGAAAAGCCATCTTGAACATTCGTGACGGCGTAGGGGTTAAAAGTAGTCATTTGTGAGTCTCCTTATACTCGAATTGAGCCAACATAATTGGCCCCATTGCTGAAAACACCCATCCAAGCGCGTGGATCGCTATTCGCAGTTGGAGTGCGAACCATACGACCAGCATCATCACGGGATTCAATCAACTGAACTTGACCTTCTGCCATAGGCGGAGCCTTTGCATAAGCCATACTGTCAGCGTAGATGGCATCTTCGACTGGCGCAAATAACGCTGCATCGTTGATATTGCTTACGTCAACTCCTTTGAAACGCTCAGAGAACTGTGCGAAACGAGCAGCAATACGCTTACGGTAAGAGAATGCACTCTCACCAGCTAAAGGAGAAACACCACCGGTTTCACCAAGAGCCATAGCTACACTGTCGGCACGAGACTGAGCCTTTGCAATTGTTTCACGCTCATCAATTGAACGCTCTGCCGTTAGACGACGGAGTTCGGCCAATTCACGACGCATTTCTTCTAGACTATCTGCACGGGCGGAATCATCTTTCACTTCTTCATCCTCTTCTTTGGATTCTTCCTTTGCTTCCTCTTTCTCTTCTTTGTCTTCGCAGTCAGAGTCAGCTACGGTGTGGTGAACTTCTTCAATTTCTTCCTTGACCTCTTCTTTGACTTCAGCTTTTTCTTCCTTATCTAAGCCTGCTTCATCAGAGTCAGCGCAGTCATTAGCGCCCATATCATGGGCCGCATCAAGTTTATTATGAGGCTCATCGTGCTTCGCATCAATCTTAGCAGCCAGAGCTTCAATCATCTTCGTGAGTTTCTCAATTGGATCTTCATGTTCCAATGGAGCCTCAACTCCCAAATTTTCTTCTTCCATTATTGATACCTCATTCATGGAGTCTATACGAACGCCGTCAGGTGTGCCTTTATCCCACACGCCAACGGCGCAAACAGCGATGTGGTCAACGAACACTGGATTACCTTCTATCAACACATCTCCCTGCTTAACAGCAGATGCTCCTACGCTAACGGCAGGAGAAGTTGATAGTTGGTTTTCTTGCATTAACTTTGCTGCATCTCCATCGTAGATACGCGCAATGGTCCAAACTTCATCTCCATCCACATAAGGGAGAGAAGAGGTTCCTATAATCTGATTCCTGAAAGATTCAGAGTCTAGGAGTTTATTCTTAGGATGTTCCCATACAACAGGTAACCCGTTGCATCGAGATAAGAATTCATTAGTCAGATAGTCGGCAGGGGACTTGTGAGCAATCTCGCCAGTGGGGCGCTCGGCAAGTCCCGTACCTGTCACCCTCAAAGCAAATAGCCACAAATTCCCACATCTCTGTGGGCTGGGGAGTAAACCATCCCTGATTTTTTGCATGACATCCAATTCTGTCATTTCTCCGCAGTCTGGGAACACAGATGCAATGATCGTGCGACAGGCCGGGATCAAAGGCGTGGGCAACTGTTTTAAGTCGAACCACCCGTAATCGGTAGACTCCTCATTCAATATAGGAGTAAATTGATCGTCTGATAGGAATGCATGAAAGTTGATCCCATCAGAATCAAAGCGCCCTATGGGCAATGCTGAAATAGTGTGATGACCTACTTCTTCCCACGTTTCTCTAGCAGCAGCCGCATATGGTGATTCTCCGGGGACAATATGTCCACCAGGAAACGCCCAATAGCCTGCGCGATTAGTGGCTTCAGTAGCTCTCTTGATGAGAAGTATTTTTCCGTTTTTGTGGTGAAGAATACCCGCGGCATCATCTTTATGTTCGATGAATTTTTCGCCCACAGATTTAGGAATGCCTATAGTAGATTTTCCTTTGGCTGCAGCATACATTGCCTTACGTTGATCTTCCGATTTAAACGGCATAACCACATCCTATGTGAATATATATGCCTTGATATACCATATGATGGGTATAGTCAAGGAGTATTAGGTTAGTATTGTAACCCATTACTTGTCGCGTTTGTTGTTGATTTTAGGAGGCTTTTGCTCCTGAACAACTTCAGATCTAGTGGCCTGAGTAGCGCCTGCTGCATTAGGGCCACCGGCATCTTGGTCTAATCCTAAAGCCGATCTTAAAGCTATTTCGCTAGAATCAATCTTTAGTTTGTTAGGGAATAGGTCATTCATTTCATTGAGGTTATCAACAACCCATTGCATTAGATGACCCTTGTTATTGCCCTCAGTTGTCCTAGACAAAGAGTTCCAAACCTGTAAAACAGATTCATAGGAGATTCTTTGTTGCTCAATACGCTCCTTCTTTGAAGGCTCCAAAGCGTCAGGCCAACGTGATCTAAACGAGCGCCTGCATGAGTTAAAGAATTCCTCATAAGACATTAAAGGATCTTTTAGCTGTGAGCGAACGCTTTCAAAGTAAGCGGGGTTCCAGGCGGAATGCATGACCACCATATCCATGAAATCATATAGGTTCTTCATGTCTAGGCGTACACGGTCAATGTAGCTCGTAATTAGTTTAGCGTCTTCAGTGCCTTCACCAAATCCCTGAGACAAAGCATCAGAAGTCAAAAACTGTGCAGGCATGTCAAGAGACAAGGCGATTGTTTCCAGAATGTTCAGTCGTTGTTTCTGGTAATCAAGGTAATGTAAGTCAAGAGATTCAATGGCCTCAGTTGGCTTAATTGCCACTGTGTTACCTGTTCTAGCGCCTTTCAATATAGAGAGCCGGATGGACTGGGCAGCCGTCTGTAGCTTGTCGATGATAGAACCAGGCTGATCTACCTTGGCTACCAGTACGCCAGATTTAACCATAACCAGGTTATCGGCTATCATGGATTGCAAGTAAGACTGCATAGGATAAAGACAGCGATTAAAGGCTGATCGACCTACATAACCGAATGCAGAGTTAGTAAAGGAAAGGTATACGGGGTTTTCGTATAGCTGGATATGTGCGCGTCCTGGTGAATACTGTTTGCCCTGTACGGCAATAGAACTGTACTTTAAGAAGTCAGGTTGGTTAGGGTCCAGTACGCCAACCATAGAGCCAGCAGTATTAAGAGGGTCTAACGAGTTAAATCTGATCTTATCCTTCCATAGCTCTTTTGGCTTGAGCGGTGAGGACGTATCTCCGTTTTCGGGAACAATAGCCAGAGAAGAAATCCCATAGATGCGAGAAAGGCGATAGCAATCAGCAATATAATAATCAGCTTGAAGTTCATCCCATTTCTCATCAAATCTTCTGACAACAAAGTCAGGTTGCTCCAGTACCACGATCTCACGGCGTTTATTCATTGCTCTAGAGATAGGCGCATCAATAATCTTTTTACCGAGGGGATGATAGAGATATAGGTCTTTGCATATCTCATAGGATGGCGTCTGACCCGGAACGAGGGTCTTGGTCATCAGAATATTATAGAGAGGGGTGTTTTCCTCTACTCCGCTACTAATTAATTCTATGCTGCTCATCAATATGCCTCGTGATTACCCAGAGCAAGTGCAATACCATAAGTAAAGGTATCAATCAAATCATCAGTCTTATTATCCATACCGGCCCTAAAGTTGACCACCTGGAAGACTAAATGATTTCTTTCTCGACCTTTATATACTTCTCGCTTATTGTACGCATTTTCTGTCAATTTTACCTTGCCACTATACACATAACCTGAGACAGATACAGCCCTTTCTGTTTTACCGACCTTGGTTAATGGCGAATCAATCGCTCTAGCAGGGAGTCCACGCCTGATGGCCTGCTGTATAAGGATTGTTCCAGAGGACTTATCTTCGATAAACGCTCCCTGAGAACCAAGTCTCGCACCACAGATACTGGAATAGTTTTCGAGTTTTGCGATAACAGAGGGTAGCCATTCTTCGAGCAAGGCTCCTTCGATTTGAACAAGTTCCCAGTCAAGTATGAGAATAGGGTTAGGGTCAAAACGATTATAAGCAAAATATGTACAAGCAGTAGCATCATGTTTGTTACCGTCCTTAGAAGCGGTATCGATTACTGCATAAACAGAATCGCACCATTTTGGGAAAGGCAGAGGCTGACCGTCATTAAGTAACTTAGCGAGGTCAAACTGATTGGATTCTTCTGATCTTGGTCTTTGTTGATAAAGGGAGGCCCAGTTTCTAGGGGTCTGCATTCGCTTGGTGTCCTGTAGCATTTGCAGATCATAGTATTCAGGCCAAAGCGCATCTCCTATCTGTCTACCGAGTGCATCGTCCTCTTGTTCGCATATGGCAGGGAAATTGACAACTTCCCAAATTTCTCCATTAAGGCATTCGACAGGGCCAGATTGCCCATGATAATCGGTGGGTAAGATTCTTCCTGCGAGATCGTCTTCGTGCCATCGGGTTTGGATAATGATGATGGAACCGCCTGGCTTAAGACGGGTTGAGAAGTCAGCAAGATACCATTCCCAGATTCTCTCCCTAACCAACTCTGACTCAGCATCCTCACGGGAGCGAATAGGATCATCAATAAGGCCCACATCAGAACGGCGTCCCGCAATACCTGATCCAACACCGGTTGCTTTGTATTCACCGCCTTTCTCAGTTTCCCAAGCGCCCATCGCACGGGAGTCATTAGCGACCCCAAAACCATATAACTCATAGAACTCCTTGCATCCAACAATATTACGAGTTTTACGGGAGAACCTGTCAGCCAGGTCCTGTGTATGTGATGCTCCAATAATACACTTATCTGGATTTACGCCAAGATAAAAAGCGGGAAAGTGGACAGATGAATAAGTAGACTTAGCGTGACCGGGAGGCATGAATACCATAAGTCGTTTAAGACGGCCATAGGCAACGTCCTCCAGCTTATCGCATAGGAGGCGGTGATGCCTCGCAGGTTGTATATCAGAGATACGAGTACAGAACTTACCTAGATCCTCTTTGGCTTCCTCCCTAAAAAGAAGCTCTTCCAGAATCTCTATTTCATCTAACATAACTCTAAATGGCTTATCCGTTCTTCAAGAATCGTAATCAATTCTTTCATTACCTTAGCCTGACGAACCGCTAATCCCGCCTGGATGGGATCAAGTTCACCAGAATGCGCTGAAGTCTCAACATCACCTAACCACAACTTATTAGTCGCTCGGATAATAATAAGATCTTTCCTTAGTCCTAAAGCTTTAATCATCAGTCACTCAGTATAGTGGCAATAATCATTAGTCCAGCAATAACTACAATACTAGAAATCCAAAATATTATTTTAGGGTCTATCAATGAAGTACCTGCTTAGTGGAGCTACTGCTCAGTGGAGCTACTGCTCAGTGGAGTTCTCTGCTTTGTTCGCGCAATGTTTTTAAGCGCTCTCTGAGTTCGTCAGCAGAGTAATCACGCTTATCCTTATTAGCCACACCTTCTTTAACCGTTGTGGTATCAGCGCCAGTAGCCATACGTCCCACAAACTGAACGTCCTTATGACATCTGGCCAAAGTGGCCATGTCCGTAATCGAATGCTCGTCAGGAGCCGTGATCATCGTATCCAACTTAGAACGAATCATCTCCCGAATACCCTTAGAGATAATCAGGTCAATCTCATTCAACTCAATCAATTCATTGACAGCCGTCTTTCCTTTCGCAGAAACACTCTGATCATAAACCTTGGCTCGATACGCATCTCTCTCACGCACCCATTTCTCAGCCTGGCACTTCTTCTTTAAGTTATCAAACGATACACGCCATTTAGTAGCCAAGTCCTGAAGACTTAACTGCCCAGTCACATAGTCAGCCCTAATGTTGCTCCAATCAGTGGTAGCCATAACAGTCCTTACATACACAGGTTAATAAGTAATGGGTTGACTAATTACCACAAAACACGCGCATGAGTAAAGTACTCCCGCTCAACCTTCTTCCTAGCCTCAATAGCTTCCTCTAAAGTTTTGAACCACCCAACTGATTTTTTTCCGATGCTAACCAAGTACCGATTGCGCTTTTTATTGAAATTAATTCCGGTGTAACCGCTCTTGTTTCTTTTGCTTATTTTCCTGTTTTGAAGATTTTGAGCCTGATTCACGGACCGCAAATTCTCAATTCGATTGTCATTTTTGTTCCCGTTAATATGGTCAATTAGATTAGGCCACTCTCCATGAACCATAAACCAAATGACTCTGTGCGCTAAATAGAGACGTTGTCTCATTAAAATTACTCGATAGCCTTTGGTGTTTAATCCTCCAACAGGCGCATTCATATTCCTTTTCCGTCCCTTTTCCCTCCAGTACAAGAACCCAGTCTCAGGAACGTACCTATACGTCTTTAAGACCTCATCTAAATCAATCAATGACTCAGCTTCTCTGTTAACCATAATCTATAAACCCCGTGTTTTTGGATAAAATTCACCACATTATAACAGTAATTACAGTTAATTATGACCGGCATTTCATACACGTTTATTTTGAGTTTTGAAAATTATTTTGCGGTTAAAGGCTAGTTGGAATCATCTGTTTATTTTAGTTTTTAGAAATTTGTGGGTTGTAAACACACACCCAGGATCATACAGACGTAAAAATAACCCACCCACCAAGCCTGGGAAAATCCAACAAAATCAATGGCTTAGG
>Ga0209777_10007139_pt1 | contig 12463 bp, 11 predicted proteins | sample FrelakmetHBP12HB_FD_187147 | JGI IMG/M metagenome (GOLD analysis project Ga0209777, IMG submission 187147) | Freshwater lake sediment microbial communities from the University of Notre Dame, USA, for methane emissions studies -HBP12 HB (SPAdes)... | ecosystem: Environmental > Aquatic >... | reverse complement strand
CCCGGTGGTCCCAGCGGAGGCGCTTACGATCACCGGGCCTGTCCGGCTTAGTTGTTTTAGGGTCTGAATACCTTCGCTAAACAATTCTGTTGCCTCAGCATCACGGACTTTTTCGTCGTAGAAATTCACCAACAGGTCAGAGATAAAGGTGGGGGGTTTGGCGGCTTGAGTCTTGCGAAGCAATGCGATGACCTGATAACACGTCTCCGCACGGGAAATCACAATGTTATTCTCTAAAATATCATAATAACTGTCCCCCGCCTGTAGCGCCACGGCGTAGATCAATCGCTGGAGGTCGAGGTAGTTCCCGCACACCAGCCAGCGAATGGGAACACGGACGGCCAGCCTGACCAGGTAGCGGCGCAGGTACGTAGTGGTGACAGCAGGAGAACCGATAAGAAGACGAAATCCGCTTAACATAACGTTACCTACAAGCATTATAATAGAACATGTGTTCTATTGTCAAGTAGTATCTACTCACCCCTCTGTCGGGATGGGCAGTGAGAGGGGAACGAATAAGGATTGAACAGCATCGAAGGGGGAATGCCGTGCAAGGCAGACGTGCCGTTCACATTGGCGATGGCAGTATAAGCCCTGGCTCCCAGTCCGGAGCGGAAACAGTCGATGACCTTGCTATGAACGGCCGAGGGTCGCAGATAGCGCTCACTGACGTTGTTGGTCGGACTGACATCTGTGCGATGTAAGAAGACGAACAGACAGTCCCGGTACTTTTGAAACTACTTCAATAACCTTTTGGCTTCTGGTCGTTCCAGAGAACGCTTGAGCAGCCAGTTGTGGATCTGTTCCACCTATTGGGCCTGCGCCTGGAACTCAGGAGGTGTTTTGTTTCGGAGAATGCTATGCTTTATGTGATCATACATCCAAACATTAGGATCTCGAACTTCGTGGCATTTTAGAGGGCAAAAATGCCGGTTTTTCTCACATAGATTGGCATTGTGATTCGCAAAGTAAGACACTATCCATCATTTTGAACATAAAATTTGGCATTATCCTATAGACCCATTATTTGTTAGATACAAAGTATGGCATGGTCCGTTTTTGCGTATCTCCTAAAATTCATAAATTTTTGCACTTTATCCACTCACGGATCTCGCCTATTTTCTAGTACACCCCCAACTTATTCCCTTCCAAAAAGATAGTACTATTAAGAGGACTATCCTTTTCATGAAGGAGACTGAATGGATGAGATAGAGGCCATTGCTCAGTTGAAAGAAGGCAACGTCTCCGCCTTGCGGACACTGATAGAGATGTATCAGGTGCCGGCGGTTCAAGCAGCCATTCTCATCACACAAGACCGGGCAGTGGCAGAAGATGTTGTTCAAAACGCCTTTTTACGGAGCTATCATCGAATTGAGCAGTTTGATACCTCACGTCCGTATCGCCCCTGGCTCCTGCGAATTGTAGTCAACGATGCACTCAAAGCTGTCGCCAAGCAAAAGCGACTGGTTCCCCTCGACACTCAAGCAGGCTCAATATATCATCAACTGATCGAGCGTCTGGATGCCACAACAACCGAGCCGGAGGATGTTGTCCAACGGAACGAGCTACGGGATGAGATTAAGGAGGCCATCAACAAACTTTCACCCCGACAAAGAGCTGTGATCATTCTGCACTATTATCTGGGCCTGAGTGAGCGCGAAATATCCGACAAACTGAATTGCACACCGGGAACTGTAAAATGGCACTTGAATATTGCGCGAGAACGGTTGCAAACCCTGCTATTCCCTGTCGTTGAGTAAAAGGAGGATGAGATGAAAGAAAAAAATCGTACCCACTGGGCCATGTTGGAAATCGCCGAACAAGAAGCACCTGGCAGCACGATTGATCTGTGGTCTCAAGTCGAGGCACAGATGGCTTCAAGGGGGGTTGGAAGAACGGAGAAAAAAAACACCAAACCGGGAGGCCAGTTTGCATTTGGATTTGCTTTCTTATTCCTGCTAATTGGATTGATAGCCTGTGTGCCCCAAGCCCGATCGTTTGCTGAAGACATTATTCAACGCATGGGCATTGCATTTGTGGATACCACTCGGTTAGACCAAAACACACAAGTAATGGAGGTCGAAGCGACGATGGTTTCCAATACCCCGCCTTCCCTTAGCGTTGATGAAGTTCGTAACCAAATTGGTTTTTCTCTGCTGTTACCCACCTGGCTACCAAATGATTTGATTTTTATCCAAAGAAGCGTCACCGAGTATGATTCACAGAATGGGGAGGGAAGCGGGAAACAGTTGACTATCGAGTATGGTCGAACAGCAAATTTTGATTCTGCGGGCGGTTTGTTGCTCTTGCGTGCCAACGATGGTCCAATCGGCGCTCCGCCGTTGCTGGCCGAATCTCGCGAGCAACTGGTAACAGTCAACGGACAGTCAGGTATCTACGTGCACGGTGGTTGGCGAGACGACGGGAAAGGTGATCCGAAAACAAAGCTGGGGATTTTACAATGGGACGATCAGGAAGATAATACCTATCTCACTTGGACTCAGGAGGGAGTTACTTATCTGTTGGAAGCGCACACCTTAGGTTTACAATTAGAAGACTTGCAAAAGATTGCCATGTCGATGACAGGAAAATAGCTGAACCGGGAATCCGCCAAAAACATTAGCAAGGATGGCGTATTTTATTAAACCAGCAACAACATATTCAACACGAATCTTCCTATAACTCATTAGCGATTCACTGCCACTTTTGATTATTCGCTCAGTGCCACAAAATTCGAGATCGTACACAAAACGATCAAATATCCAGGTTTCTCACGCTCTTCGAGTGCGTAGTGATGAAACATTTGCGTCGGTAGACAATATGAGAGCCTTATGAGTACTCCTTTATTGGTCGTATGAAAAGTATTCACCCTACACCAGTTTACAACTCTCATCAATCAGGAAAATTGCACGTAAAAGCCGAGTCATCTATTTTTTAATCGGATATATGCCAAATTCCCCACGGAGTGAATTCGTCAGCAGGCGAAAGCGAGATAGGGCGCGAAGGGTTCCTAGCACACCCTTTGATCCGCCATGGCGGCCAAAAATAAAAGGTCGATAGCCAAGAGTTTGGCTATGATTATCTCCGTGCCCGATTATGTACACAGCACCTGTAAAAGGCAATGGATCCAACGGAGTACCATTATCCGCCAGCATTTCGCGGATAAATATATGGCTGCCAAGCCCACGCAGGATATATTCCCGCCTGACCGTCTCCATTTGCTCTGGCAAATTAAATAAATCGTAGCGGATCACGTGAGAAGTGCCGCAAATTCGTGAAAAGTTAGCTGGGATGTTATACATAAAGTGCCCCCCCTCCCGGTACAAAAAACCCCGGTCCAGAAACCAGCCATTATGTTGTGATGAGCGATTGACAAACTCGACCATGTGTGAGCTGACACAATCGTCAGCATCAAAGAACATGACATACGCCGGGGATTGTGCTCCGGAGAATTCACGCGCACGATATAGTCCAGTTAGATATTTCTGTCCCTTATCCAAACGTACGGCATTCCGCCCATCCTCATTACTTGAACCTAGTTCGTACAGCGGATTTGGGGGCAGGTTGATTGGATGATAGATGACCCCAGGGTGATGGGAACGCAGACTGGATCCTTCGTTATATACTACGATAACCTTAAAATCATTGGCAGTTTGATTACAAACTGATATTAAAGTTCTATCGAGAAGGTCAAGAACATGATCCAATGAAGTTGCGTTCTGCGGATGGCGGAGAGAGGTGATAAAAATAAGCACCCATCGAGTATACCTCTTTACCGCGTATCCCCACGGGGGCACAGACGTAAGGAACCACTGCGAGGCGGTTTGTTATTTCATAAAAGGGAGAAACCGTGATGTCCTGAAGCGAGAGAGTAAAACTTTGATATACAGTTCTTCTGAAATTGATAGGTAAACCTAAGCGCAGCCCCCAGGCACACCGTGTCTGACACGGTTAGTTGTTTAATGACCTCTCCTTGCCTTGTCCTGGGATAAAAGCAAACGCCTCTTTCGAGGCGTGTGTTCACTTCGCTTCCACTTTCTTTCGCAGGTGGTATGGAATCAAAAGCAGGAATCCGATCGCAATCAATGCCTCACCGATCTCCACCCCGGTGGCCTGCCAGGGACCAAAGTAGGGTACCCGTGGAGGCGCCTGGGAGCCAAAGCCAAACACATCCGCCATGCCGGAGAAAACAGCCACCACGTAACCGGTTGCCACCAGCCTTGAACCGAGGTCGGCGGCGATGGTGCGTTTACCATTATTCCAGAAGGACATCAGGCCAATATAGCCGCCCATGCAGATAATTGCCAGCCCAACCAGGAAAACCGCAATCTGTACAAATCCGACAACCGGACTGCGATCCAGGTCAAAGAGCGATGGACGGGCGCCGACCAGAAAAACAAGCAAGCCGAACAACGTCACCAGCAACCCGACGCGGATACGCATCCGGGAGGGGGTGCTCTCGGGGGAAGATTCGGAAATTTGCGATGATTTATCAGAAGTGGTCATAGTAGAGTGTTCTGGAGATGGCGCAGCCAGTTCCCCCCCAGAACCGCTGCAACCTGCCCGTCATTATACCCTTTTGCCAACAGGGCGGGCCCCAGTTTCTGCAGGTCGGCGATGGTGTCAATTCCAGCGGGCGCTGAAGACACGCCGAAACCGCCGTCAAAGTCGCTGCCCAGGCCCACATGCCGGGCATCCCCGGCCATCTGGCAAATATGGTCCACATGGGCGGCCAGCGTATCGAGGGTTATGCTGTCGCGTGAATCACCATTTTTCCATTCCACACTCAGGAATTTACAGAACGGTACCACCCCGATGATCCCGTCCCGTTCGAGAATGCCCCGGATGACTTCATCCATCAGCAGGCGATTCCCGTCATAGCCGGGCAGGAGGGCGGCAGCGTTGGCATGGCTGGCAATGATGGGACCCTGGTACAGGTCGAGGGATTGGCGTGCCGATTGGATGTCCATGTGGCTGAGATCAAGGGTGAACCCAACGTCTGCCATCGAGTTGAGCAGCGCACGCCCGTCATCGGTGAGCGGACCCGGGTCACGTGTGCCGCCGCAGAAGCGGGTACCCGCCCAGGCTGGACCGATCACCCGCACGCCCCATTCCCACCACTGCTCCAGTTCGGAGGGCGTGCGTACACCCTCGGCGCCCTCCATTAATGGGACCAGACCGACGGGATGGCTTTCGACCCCAGGATCGGCCCAACCGGTCAGGACCGCTTCCAGATCGGAACGGGAACCGATCAGACGATATTTGTCGGGATGGTCATCTCCAAGTTTGTGGTAAGCATCCAGTTGCGCCCGGTAAAGATGGTGAGCCTGGTCGTAATCTGCATATGCCTGTTTGTCCCACAGACCTTCCCTGCGACGGATGGGTGTGACGAACAAGGTGCCAAAGATAACGGCCACGCGCCCGCGTTGATAATCGGGCCAACCCAGCAGCGTCTCGCCGTTGTGTTTGAGGGCCGGTGAGTGGCTCTCTTTTTCGATCCAGCGCGTTTCAGCCGCGGCGCGGGTGTAATCCCGTCCGAAGTTCAGGATGTTATAGGCTATATCTTCGTGAGCATCTACAATAATGGGAAGCATGTGGATTTAAAAACCCGGTTTCTGGGAAGAAACCGGGTTTCCCGTTTAGTCCAGTTAATTAGGGGTTTCCTCGCCGGGAGTTTTTTCGTCCGCAGGCGGCTCTTCGATTGGAGCAGGCTCCGGAGGGGCTCCTTCGTCAGTCATTTTATCTTCTGCAGACGATTCCGGGGTGGGGGGCGGCTCCGGGGGGGTTCCCAAGTCAATCCCATCCAGGCTGACGCCTTCCAGGTCGATCTGTTTCAGGTCAAGATCCTTGTATGCGCCTGAATCAACCTTACGCAGGCTCAGACCAATGCGGCGTTGCTCGGGATCGATGCGGATGATGCGCAGGGTTACAACGCTGCCTTCGTGCAGGCCGGCTTCCTTGGGGTGTTCGATTCGGTTCTCGCTGATCTCGGAGATATGGATCAAGCCTTCCAGGTCGCCTTCCAGGCGTGCAAAAGCGCCGAACTTGGTCAGGCGGGTAATGACACCTTCGACCAACTGCCCGACTTTGAATTTATCGACCTTGCTCTGCCATGGGTCATTCTGCAGTGCGCGGATGGACAGACCGATGCGCTTCTTCTCCCGGTCGATGTTGATAATCTTGACCTGTACTTCCTGACCCACTTCGAGTACTTCGGAGGGGTGTTGGACACGTTCCCAGGAGATTTCAGACAGATGTACCAGGCCATCGGCACCATTGACGTTGACAAAGGCACCAAAGTCAGCCAGGCTGGTGACCTTGCCAGTATAAACTTCACCTTCCTTCAAGGATTCGATGACGCGTTCTTTGATGGACTGGCGGGTCTCGCTCGAAGCTGCCCGTTCCGAAAGGATCAGGCGGCGGCGTTTACGATCCACCTCAATGACCCGTACCGTGATCGGCTCGCCGATCATTTTGGCGTAGCGGGCGTCAGGGGTGTCTCCGGTGACGGTCATGCGGCGGGAAATGCCAAGTTGTGAAGCCGGCACGAAGCCGCGCAAGCCATAGACGGGGACGATGATCCCGCCTTTATTAAAGCCATCCACCTTGCCTTCGAAAGAGGCACTGTCCTCGAGCATTTTCTCGACTTCCGCCCAGCCTTTTTGTTCCTGGGCGCGGGTATAGGAGAGCACAACATTCCCGCTGGCGTCCTCGGCAGATAACACATAGACCAGGATCTTCTGGTCCACCTTCAGTTCAGCACGCTCTTCAACAGGAATGGCTTCCAGTTCACGGCCGGTGATCACACCTTCCGATTTCGCTCCAACGCTGACCAGGATCTGGGAAGGACTGATGCTGGCAATCACGCCGGAACAGATCTCTCCGGTTTGGGGGAAATCCAGCGCCATGCCTTCCTGATTGAGCAGGGATTCCATGTTGGTGTGGTTATTGTTGTTTTCGTCGGCGGTTGGATTGCCCTCAGGCGCAACCCCCTGCCCGAGTGGGGTATCATTTTGTTCCATATGTATGAGAAACTCCGATGGATAAGATAAAAAGGATTATACAGGTGAATGGGCTTGTTGGCAACCCTGATACTGCCTCAAAATATGCTGCCCGTTATCCCGCCTCGTTAAAAAATGGCAGACCCATGCCTGCCTTTTAGCTTGAAGACGATCACTTTTTGGATGCGTTTATCCGGCGGAAACCGGCCCCACCCCAGATCATCCCGATCAGCGTCACCACCACCACCAGGATGACCAGTGCAATGATCCCGGTCGTATCGGCAGACTCCACGATGGGGGGTGGAACTGGGGTCGGCGCGGGTGTCTCGGAAGGTCCCGCGGTGGGTACCGGTGTGGGCCCCGGTGAAAGGGTCGAACTGTCGTCCGTATCGGGAGGCGTATAGGTGGGGTTCAGGGTGGGGATGGCAGCAGAAATAATGGCTGCGCGAGCGGGGGAAAAGGCACGCAGGGTCCCGACCAAAAAGGTACCAAGGATCAGGGTCAGGACGAAGAGAATGATCCGGCGGGAGTTGTCGATGGGTTTCATGGGTGAGCATAAGTATATCAGAATCCTGGTTTTTCGCAAAAACCGGCCGATCCCTCTCGGAGCTTATGCAAAGCCCATCGGATGGGCGGGGATGAGGTAGAATCAACCCATGGCACATTATCTGGTCACCGGCGTGGCCGGGTTTATCGGCGCACGCACTTCCGGAATGCTCATCGAGCAGGGTCACACCGTCACCGGCGTGGACAACCTGAACGACGCCTACGATGTGCGCATGAAGGAATACCGCCTGCGGCTGCTGCAGGCCCTGCCCGCGTTCACCTTCCATAAACTGGATATATCCGACCGCAGCGCCCTGGCCGTTTTACCGGCCTTCGACGGGGTGGTCAACCTGGCGGCCCGCGCCGGGGTCCGGGCGAGCGTCGAAGACCCCTGGGAGTTCGTGCAGACGAACATCATCGGGACCTTGAACCTGCTCGAGCTGTGCCGGCAGAAGAACATCCGCAAATTCGTGCTTGCCTCCACCTCCAGCATCTACGGGGCCAATGCCCCCATCCCCACCCCCGAAACCGCCGACAGCGACCATCCCCTACAGCCATACGCCGCCAGTAAAAAAGGCGCCGAAGTGCTCTGCCACAGCTACCACGCCCTGTATGGGCTGGATGTGTCGGTCGTGCGTTATTTCACCGTCTACGGCCCGGCCGGCCGCCCAGACATGAGCATGTTCCGCTTTACGAAATGGATCAGCGAGGGCCAGCCCGTGCAACTGTACGGGGACGGGGAGCAGTCGCGCGGTTTCACCTACGTGGATGACATTGCGCGCGGCACCATCGCCGCCCTCCGGCCGCTGGGCTACGAGATCATCAACCTGGGCGGGCACGAAGTCGTCAGCATAAACGTCCTGATCGGGATGCTGGCGGAGACCATCGGCAGGCAGGCCACCATCGAGCACCTGCCCCCCAATCTCGCCGACATGCTGACCAGCCAGGCGGATGTGTCCAGGGCTCAAAGCCTGCTTAGCTGGCAGCCGCAGGTGGGCCTGCGCCAGGGGCTGCAGCGACTGGTGGACTGGTACAAGGCCGAGCGGAATTGGGTGAAGGATCTCTCCACAAGCTGAGGGCGGGCAGTTGTCAATGCCGGAGAGGTTGCAGAGGGGGATTGATAAAACCATTGTGAAATGGCCGAGGGATTGAGCGGATTTCCCTCCTACCGCCTTTCGGGAATCTTCGGGGGTATGGCGGGAGGGAGTAAAGTAGTTGATATATTGCGGTTGAAGCGGAGAGGGGTATATACCGGAGGTGGAAAGGGATCCCATTGGAAGGTCTATTGAGATCGAATCAGGGAACGTAGCCAGGTCAATCTTTTTTAAATGAGGTCAGCAATGAAGCACACTGTTTCTTTCATTATATATCGTGGCATCCTTGCACTGAGTTTATTAACATTGATCTCGTGTGCCCAGGCGCCAACTGTGACCGAGCCAAATCCTTCAACCACACCAGTTGCAGTACACACGGATACCCTTGCGCCATCGGCTGCCACTTCAACCATATTCTATAACACACCGACACCAACTGTCACTCCTGTCCAACCTGCATACGTTACAGCTTTTTGTACCTTAATCAGCAAGGATAAGAAGACTTATGTTTCTCCAGATGCGCCTGTAACCCTTTTATGGGGATGGGATGCAAAAACAGAAGTGCAAATAAACAATTTTTTGGAAAACACCATCACGACGAGCACCCTGGATGGAATTATCATCACCACAATGGAGAAATCTACGACCAGGAAAAATCCGGGGGGACTCTATGAGGTGGTTTGGTCTTCAGAAGTTGGTATTCTGGGTTCTGGACAACACATCATACTTTATGATGTGAAATGGAAAAAGATGATCGAAGATGGTACGAGCACGTATAGGCCCGGAGGAAAAATTGAGACCAAGCATGATGAATGTGAAATAATGTAAAGAAGAAAAAGCACATCAACACAACGTCCCGACGGTTGGGCGTATCGGTCGGCACACTGCGGATCAATCCTTTATTCCCAGCCATAATAAAAGCATCCCCCGTGAAAAAAATAACAGGGGATGCTTTTATTTCGAGTCTTGTTTCAGGGATGCAGGTTAGTTCTTTAGAATGGTTATCCTAAGCATTTCTAGTTCTGAAAAACAATCAAACATAAGGATTTTCATGGTTCGGGGTTTTTATCCCGCCCAGCCATGCCCGTTATGGCTGATGCCAACCAGATTGCACCGGGGAGGGTGGATAACACTATCAGAAAGCGCGTGACCAGTGCAAGAGTGGAGGCCTGTTCCAGAGTGAAACCGAGTGTAGTGTAAAGCGCCGTGTAAGCCACTTCGCGCAGCCCATAGCCATTGACCGAAATCGGCAAAACCGAAAGAAAATACGTCACCGTTTGAACGCCAATCACCTGCCAGTAAGTGACATTCATGCCCAACTGCTTGGCAAGCAGGTATGTCGCAGCCATTGGGAGCAAATTTGAGGGCCAGGCCGCCAGAAAAACGTAGATAAAAGTCCTTGGTTTTGAGCCCCACAGCCGAACAGCGGAGACAACTTTCGGTAAGTATTTCTCAAATAGTTTTTGCAATCCCTGCGGAATAAATGTCATTACCAGCCGCCCTTTTGCAGTGGCGTTGCAAACTCCTCGTATTGATAATAAATCCATTGAATGGGATTTTATTTTGGGCCAAAGTTGTCCTCGCAAGAGTAGTGACGTACCAAAAATTAACAGCGGCGCAGGTAAAAGACAGGCCATCGCCGCCATGTTGAAGATTCGGTCGAGAACCACCGAGCCAATCGAAATGGTTTTCCGCCCAGTATATCGATGCACCGCTAGTATACGGAACCCATCACCCCCGATGGTACTCGGTAGGAAATTAGAGGCAAAAACACCTGCCCAGTTAAGACAATATGCCCTCCAGAACGAGATCTTGACGCCCTGAGTCCACAGCAGGATGCACCAGCGAAGGGTATTGAACCCGTAAGAGAGCAGATAGAACCCGACCGACAGAAAAACTGCCCAAATGGCAATCCTGGCGGCTTCGTCGAGCATCAGATCCCATTTTTGGCGGGAAATTAGCCAGATAAAGAGTGCCGTGCTGACAAGTGTCCCCGCCAAGCGGATGGCGAAAGAGAGGTTTTTTGAGTGGGCTGACGACATTCTATTCACTAATTATAGAGGCATAGCATTGCTACACCCCCAACAGTTTTTCAAATATCGGAAGCAATGTCGATTTCACTTCATCCGAAGTTTGCGAAAACGGCAGCACCAGCCGGTACGCTGGAGTCTCGACCAACAGTTTGGTCAGCAGAGTGCGCTCAGTGTCTTTCCAAGCCGCTAGCCACTGCTTATCGAGCGCACCAGCTTTTTGGAGCAGCCTCAGGAAATGCCGCGCCTCGCCAAAGTTCACCTCCAACAGCTCATTGACCGCCTCATACAGGTCATCCATTGAGATCAATTTGGGCGCAGGAACATCAGCACGCTTCAGCAGCAGGATCGCCGCTGGATTTGCTGTATCGGCGATTATTCTCCCCGGCCAAAGACGTTCAGGGTCGAGGCGGACGGCCCATTTAATCCGTTCACCACTGTATTTTCGGAGTGCACCTAATAACTCCAGCCTAATCCGCTCCCAAGGCGTCAACCGTGCGCCGATTTCAGGAACCCATTTCAACAGATCGCGATATAAATGCGAACGCGTTACATAGGCTTTGCTTTGTTCACCACCCAAGAAGACATAATCGTCCGCGTGGAGCTGCCAGTCATTTTGTAAGGGCGACCTGCTGTGTTCTCCGCCCGATGCCAGGATCAACGAGGTTGTCGTCGTCTTGCCCGCCCCACCTTTACCGGTCAGGATCAGGCTTCTACCGTTTTTGACAACTGCCCCTGCGTGGAGTAGAAGCGTCCCTTCACCAGCCGCCAGCCAGCGCAGTGAGGGATGCACCAGCATGTGATGCACCATTGAAACAGCAGGCCGATTCCCGTAAACACGGATGTCGATCTCACCCGGATTTATTGTCAGCTGGTAGCCCCAGCGCGCCAGCAGTTTGTGGGTGAAACGAGTGAAACCTTTGGGCAGGGAAGAATCCAAATGGAAATCGAGAAAGGCGTGGGGGAGTCCATCTGGCAGCCCCTCCACACGGTGGTAACCATATTCGGCCTCGAAAAAAGCTCGCACAAACGGGGAGTCGCTCCAAACCTCGACCGCCGCAATGTCATGGAACTGAAAAACCTGTGGAGGAAGGGCCATTAAAGGGAATTTCCTTGCGTTACGCACAGCATATAGAACTCGATACTGCTTTCATCAACTTTTGATGTAAGTAGCCGGCCCGGTAATGGTCGCTCTCGAAACCGTTTCATAGTAGCACAGGAAATACAACGATACACGCCAATTCCAGATATTTTTGCCCCTAGCGAAGGCGCCTTCATCCTTGCTGCCCACATTTTGCCTGCCGGCGATAATGGCAGCAAAGGATGATTGCACAGGTCGCGATAGAACGAATTTGGGATTGATGCGTCGGAGAGAGAAAAGGTTCGAAATCCGGTATATAGCGCTGCAACATCAATCCGAAATTGATTAAGCCGTTTTTGGAAGGTCGCGGAGGCGCCTGGGGATTAAGTACGACAATTGGTTCAAGGCTGACCCAAAATACAAATCTGATAAAGGGATTATACAGGGAATTTGCTTGCAGGAGTAGATATTCGTAGATTGAGGCCTCAGGGTGTCACATCATCCCAATGCCATAAATAGATTTCTCCCATAATTCCAACGTAATGAATATGCCTGCCAGCGTAATCAAAATCCGAAAATTGCAGTTTGGAATATTCTGGATGAGCATTTGGGCTGACAGCAATCCAACCTTGTGGATACTCCTCAATAATAGCCAAAGGGTCAGAATTTTTGAACAGGAACCCCTTCAGCGGAGGGAACTGACGACCGGAA
>Ga0209777_10007138_pt1 | contig 12465 bp, 12 predicted proteins | sample FrelakmetHBP12HB_FD_187147 | JGI IMG/M metagenome (GOLD analysis project Ga0209777, IMG submission 187147) | Freshwater lake sediment microbial communities from the University of Notre Dame, USA, for methane emissions studies -HBP12 HB (SPAdes)... | ecosystem: Environmental > Aquatic >... | reverse complement strand
TTCAGTCCCAGATCTTTGGGTACGGTAAACTCTCCCGCCAGGATTTTCTCGATGGAAGGGATTTGTTCCTGCAAGCGCATAAACCCCATAAACTCCGCCGCGGCACCGGTGCCGATGGTGCCGTCCAATAACTCGCGCTGTAGCCCAGGACGAAAACAGTTCATAATCCGGCTGGCAAACTCCCAAGAGCGAGGTGTAGCAAAGGCTTTGTCAGTGCTTTCCGGCTTGAAGTTAAAGAGAAGTTCGCCGCCGCGCCACGATAGGAAAGCGATGATATTGGGGTTAAGCTGGTTGTCCCGCGCCCAGGCCAGCCAGTCATCGATGTTGTATTCAAACTGGATGTGACTGAACCTGTTCCTTAGTGCCGTGCTCATTGGATAAACCACGGCTCTATCGGTCAGGTTATTACCCGCGGCCATAATGTAATAACCGTCGGGGACTATATACTCCCCAATCCGTCTATCCAGCGTTACCTGGTAAGCGGTCGCCTGCTGTAGCGGCGGAGCGCTGGTCAATTCATCAAAAAACAGAATGCCTTTACCGTCGGTGGGCAGCATCGCCGGCTCCAGCCATTTGGCAATCGTCCGGATGCCGGTACCGCCGCAAAGCGGGCAGCTCCGGTTCTCTCCACCGGTACCATTACAGCGTGAACAGGACTCATCCACCACCGCCGGAATCCCCCGCAAGTCGGTAGGATCGAGTAAACTCATCCTGATGTCCACCAAGTTGATCTGCCGCTCCCGGCAGATTTCCCGGGGTACGGCACTCTTGCCGATGCCGGGCGGTCCCCACAGGAATAAGGGTTGCACTGACTCGGGACTGTCCAGTGCATCTTCGATGGCCAACTTTACGTCTTTCGGTCGCACTATTTACCTCCTATAATCCTCTAATCTGTCGTTCATAGTCCTTGTTACTCCTTTAGTCGCGGAGTAGTGTTTATCACTCCCGGGTCTAGTCCGCTACTTCGATAAGAATCCGGGACAACCGCTTATACCCGGCTTTCGCGTACCACTTCTTCATCCAGTTACCGACCTCTTTCACCGGATCGGGGGACTGATTGATGGTCTTGATATCCAGGTCATTCCTGGCATTTATGGCGTCGGCATCCATTTTGGCGGCGATCGCTTCTTTGTCCATTGTTTCTCCTCCTTTATTTCTTCCGTGGGTTCATCCCATCCCGGAAAACAAAAAGAGCGAGTCGTCTCGCCCCTCTGGACAAGATGCTCGCTCTTTAGTTACTGTGGATCAATTTATTTCTTCGGGAAAGTCACTACGATCCCGAGCTGGTTGGCTTTCAGGATAATATCTTTGATTTGCTTTCCAGTCATCGTTTCCTCCTTATTACAGGATTGGTTTTCCATGTTCCTTCGCCCAGGCAACCACGTCCCGCATCCGTTCTTCATCGGTCATCGGACGGGGCTTTCTCTTGGGGGCCTTATTGGGATGCTTGACCTTGTGGATGTCGGACCAGACCATTGCTCCCGCGGTCCAGTCATCGATGTAGAAGATACACTCCTTGCAAAACCACTGCTCGTGATACCTTCCACCCAACTTGCTTTTCGGATGCGGTTCGGAGCAGTTGTAACAGGTGAATTGTCCGGGACAGGCGGACAGTTCTTCCTCAGTGGGTTTCCGTTCCGGATTAATTATCCAGACAGGGTCGTTAAAGTCCCAAATCACGAAGGTCTTCCGGACTGGCATATTGTGTTTACTCCAGACAATTTCCATCATCGTCATTTTACGGAAACAAAAACAGGCGGCCTTCTCGGGTCGCCTGTCCTGTATCCATTGCTTAGGATGCCTGGGTCGGGTAAACGTGATTGACGGATTTACCGTCTTCGGTCTTGATCTCGATGCGGAACTTGGTCGGGAGACTTTTTCTCCCTTCACTATCCAGCTTGTCCCACTCAACCTGGGTGATGGGATTGGTGATAGCGATCACGGCACTCGCCCGGCCTTCCATTTTCCAGCCCTTGTCTTTCGCCATGGCTCCGAAGGAAGCAAAGTGTATTTCCTTGCCGTCTTCGGGATGGAAAATCACCTCTCCGTGGCTCTTGAAGCCATTCCCATTACCGGAGCGGCTCTTACCGCTTCTCCCGGATGGGATGACCTCGACTTCCGGACCGAAGCTGACCAAAGGGTTGGGATTGCCTTCCTTCGGGGCGGATTTAAACACGACCGTGACTTTCCTACCGGAAAAGTCCACCTTATGCTTCCGGGCGATGTCCGCCAGCACTTTCGGGAGGGATACCGCCACTTCCTCTTCCGCCGCCGCCAGTCGCTTCGGGGCTTCCAGTGTCTCGTGAGCCGTCTTGAACTTCAAGACTTCGGCTTTCGCGTCCTCGGAGAGGCTGACCACCTTGCCCTCGGCCACCGCTTTGAGTAATTCCTCAACCGAACCAACCACTATCGTGGCCGGTTCTATTCTCGGGGGTGGTGCTGTTATGGTGGAAGCGTTGATCGGAGGCAAGGTCTGGGTGTTCGTGTAGTTTCCGTTGTTTCCGTGTTTCATTTTGGATTTCTCCTCCCACTTTTAATTAGCACGACCCCCGGATTTAATCGCGACGGTTAACCGTCGCTCCAGATGTCGGTGCTGCTATTCAATTATTAAGGTACTCGGCTGACGACTGCCGTGTGTCGGAACCGAAGCCATTTTCATCCATAAATTCAAGTTAAAATTGAGCGTGGCTCAGGCTCAACACAGGTTAACAGCAGTTGTGTCGGTTGTCAAGTGTTTTGAAGAAACAATTGATTCTACAAAGTTGTCAAAAGGCTAAATTGTTAAGTAAGACTGTCGGGTGGCTGTCGATTTATGATTTTATTATCCCCGGCTGTCGGGTTAGCGGTTGTGGCCGTGTCGGTAAGAGGTCGGGTTACGATTGGTCTATCGCTAAGGGGTTTCCTTGAGAGAGTTTTCTATCGGAGTCGATAATGTTGGAAAGCTATTCTATCTGAACGTATTGTTTTGGGGCAGTTCGAATCTCCCAAACTGGGCTATTCGGAACAGTTCCCGAACTTCTGTTTGAGAAGAAAGAACTTATATTAATAAACTATGTTTTTTTGGGTGTCTTCAAATTCCTGATCGTGTCCTATCTTTTCCAAGATAACCCCAGTTATTGCTTCAAGTTTAACGGTAAAACGATTGTAAAGAATGCTGTTACCGTTTTTATCCGTGCCGTTGCATTCTTGACCAATCCATTTATCCCCCAGGTATTCACCATCCGGCACAATAAGTTTCATGTGCGTTACATCTGGGTATTTGGTACTTCCCCACATTGTCGGTCTAGCAGCCGGTAAAGAACTGGTAAACCCATTTGCGAAAAAGGAATCTATTTCAAACTTTACTGAATCTCCCGGCTTCCCGATCACTTTAGCTAGATATAACCCAGGTCCCATTGCCATACAGTCACTTTTATTTAATCGCCAGTCATATTGAATAATATCTCCAATCTTGGGCGCCTGCTGAGTATCTACTAATACAATATCTCCCACTTCATAACCGTAGCCACCTGTAATCAAGGTTATTTGCTTGAACTGTCCTGAGGCTGGTGCATAAAAATCTAAGCCGCGTCCTATAGCATAGGCTTTAATATTATCGACAATATCCTGCGGTGGAAGTGTAAGCATACTGCCGTTGAATACGAACGCTCCGTCGCGCCAGCTTATCCATTCACCGGACCGAACCTTGCTGAGGGCAGTTTTAATAGCTTCCTCACCTTCACAGCATATATTTACCCATCCTGTTTCAGAGATAAAATTTTCGCCGGATGTTATTTCTTCCAAGGTCTTATTACGGTTAGTGCCGGTAATCAGGGTAAAGTGCCATCCGTCGTTTTCCTGCCACGAATAAAGTTCGTACCCTTTCATAGAACTGGGCAGGACAGATACATCGGATATTGTTAAGGCGGTAATTAATTTGCCGGCTTTCTTAAAAGCACTGATGATTCCCGGTTTATTCCTGGGGTCTTCACCACCGTAAAAAGATGATGCAGGATAACCAAGCTCAAGGGTTACAATGTAAGGTGCTGATGAACTGTACGGCTTCCAGATAGTAACACCATCAAATGATTGGGAGGACACCGGAGTCCAGAAAGCACCCCAATATACTGGGTTCTTATCAATACAAACTAAAAAAGACTTTCCGCTGGTGGGCACTTCGAGTTGAGAGAGGCGCTCAAAAGCACTCTGAGTAAGTTTCAGTTCATGGGTTTGCTCATTGTACTTAATAATGTCATTTATGCCGATAATAGGCTGGTCCGCAAGCTCGACATGGCTTAACGCCTCCATTTTTGAGGGTGGCACATCATCTTTGGTTAAGTAAATCGCAAAGCCTTCACCTTTTGTAGCCGTACAACCACTTGATACAAGAGGAAGGCAGACTATAAAAGCCATGATTATTACAATAATATGGCCTAAATTGTTTTTCATTAGATCTTATTCACTCTTATTATATAACGCAACCAGAAGCCTGAGGTTATTATTTCAGACAAGGCAGTCTGTGAATGTCGTGCTTAATCCCGATTAATACATCCGAAACGCGGCTTACTTGGATTCAAAACGGGAGTGGTTGCCTGGTTTAGTTCACTATTTAAGATCTCTAATAAACTAACTACTGCGTTTATTTATTACGGCATCCAACCAAATGATCATTAACGATCCCAACAGCTTGTAAATGCGCGTAAACGATAGTGGAACCGACAAAGCTGAAGTTTCGTTTCTTAAGGTCTTTACTTATCATATCCGACAACTCCGAAGTGGCAGGTATATCTTTCAACGACTTCGGTTCGTTATTAATAACCTTCCTATTAGTGAATCCCCAAAGATAATTGTCGAAAGAACCGAATTCCTTCCGTATTTCGATGAATCTTTTGGAGTTGTTGATGGCTGACCTAATTTTCAGTCGGTTGCGGATAATCTGGGGGTCCTTGACCAATCTGTCCACATCGCTTTCGGTCATTCTAGCAACTTTATCCCAATTGTAATTATCGAAAGCTTTTTGGTAACCTTTACGCCTATTTAGGATTGTCTTCCAGCTCAACCCTGCCTGCGCACCTTCGAGTATCAAGAATTCAAAATGAACAATGTCAGAATGATTGGGTTTGCCCCATTCCTCATCGTGATAATTCTTCATGAGTGCATCGTTTCCGGGCCAATTACAGTCAGTCATAGTAATTTGGATCAAAACGTTTCTTAATTTGTTTGCGAATTCCCACTTTTTCCTTGGAGAATTGACCTGCCCCCGATAACGCTACCACTTGTTACATCGTAGTCCCTGTTAAAATAGTCTCTGGTGCCGGTGGTTGGTAATCCTTGGCACTGTACGGTCGGATTTGATTATATTCTCTCCGATATCTATTTATCAATACTCACAACTGCACACCAGCACGCTTAGATAGGCATCACTGTTAAGTCTTGCGTAAATACAACAGACGGCTTTTGCGAAGAATAGGTAACACTTGTGCATATCAACCAAATGTAAGATTATTAACATCTTGCTGCGTGTTAATAATAGTTCCAATCCCCCTTAACTGGAGTAAAGCTGACTAGAGACCAGTTACTCCACGCTGAACGAAAGCCATCACTGCCATGATAAGATACATTACATACGTCAGTATGTTCCAAGGTTTACCTGCCTGTATCGCTACACCAATCATACCTCCAGTCGCACCAAAGAAGAACATAACGTAGGGTATCACTGCCCACTTGACACTACGGAAATCAACCTTAAGAATATCATCCACTATTAATTCGAAAAGTGTGAATAAAATCATTAACACAAGCCATATGAAATAGATGAGATGCCGGTCTGTCTCAAGCCCAGTGATGAATAGGTATATCAGAGGAATGAGAACCAGAGAAGAGGCGATACCAATCCAGCGACCAATATCTAACCATCCTAAAATACGTGTGGCGAACATAGCTATGATCAGAAGCATGTATACATTTGCCGCTATTGCCCCAACTAGGTTAGCAATCCTTGCCAATACTACCTCCATTTTTTCAAACGTAGCTTTAACTTAACCGACACTGCATTCAAGAGCAGGAAGAAACTGTACACCCCACAGCCAGTTTGGAAGTATTCCGAACTTCTGTTTGAGAAGAAGGTGATCCCATCGCTTCAACAAATACTCGTTTCTATTTGCTAGAAGTGCGATCTAATAGTTTAAATCCAACGCACTAGAGTGGGGTCCATCAAGGCCTGCACTATTTAGGTCTCAACTTATTCCTCTCCATTGCTCTTTTAAAATGTCAGTATTGAATAGGTACTCCCGCACCGCTACTGCTTTACCGCACTTGACTTGGATTATGGTCACACCGCTGTTAAGGAACACCTTCCCTTCGGGGTTTGTCTCCGTAATGTCCCACTCCACTGCGATGTTGTTAGTTGCTCCGAGGGCAAATATGTTGGACACAAATACCTCTTTAATTTTGAAGTCTATTTTGGGAAAGTGCTCCATCCATTTAGCGAAGCACGCTTCAATTGCTTTCTTACTTTTCGTCTCCCCGCTTATGGAGATATTGCCAGGGAAGGTCCAAGTAGCATCTTCTGCCCAACCGGCCATGCATTTAGCCAGGTCGTGCCGATTAATCGCGTCAAAACTAGAACACGCCTTTTTTTTCGCCATTACCGCTCCAATCATTTTTGAATACCTCCTCTAGCATGATTTTCATTCGTTGGCAGTCAAAATGCCTTCTGGCCAAATACTAGCACTTAATAGAGAATGCAACAATAGCTTAGGTTTCTGAGTTCAACAAAATCAAACAACAATAATTATGTTACTTCTTTCGGCGTCTCATGACCATTACCAAAACCACAGCGATGATAAGAACAACAACACTAACAATAATAATTGTTAGCGATGAAGATGATGCCCCAGTTTCTGTTTGAGTTGTAGCTTTAGGGGTCAGGGTTGTGGTTATCGGTATCGTAGGTGTTGTCAGCAATGTAGTCCCTAAGGTGAGGGATATGGTCGTTGTCACTGCGGTTGAGGTTGTTCCCAGGGTAGTGGTCGGTGAGATGGTAGGTGTAGTCGTCACTGTGGTTGCGGTAGTGGTTGAAACAGGCTGGTTTCCACCAATGACAAAGGTATGTACAACGGCATATCCTTTGGTCGAATTCCCCACTGCTTTCCAGTATTCCGTATTTGAGACGATAAAATCTTCACTTAGGGTGCCGTTCGAATCTTTCGCACGGATATGGATAGAAGCATTTACATTGTCAGGTGCTACCTCGAGGTACACTAGACCATCGGAGCCATGCAGATCAACCTCATAGCTATAGCTGTAAATGTCCTTTGGAGAAGGAAAGACTACATCGAAGGTCATTATGCTATCCACCGGATTACCTGCCGCATTGGTCACGGCTAGTTTGAGGTAGGCATTAGGTATCAATAATGTGCTCGGTCTATCTGGTTTCCCTCCCCAACCAACTGCCTCACCATCATATGCCTGGTTCCCCTTATCTGCAAAGAAACCATGAGAGATGAAGAGTTCGTCCAAGTCACTGATCCCATCAACATTGGTATCGGTCAGGCCAACTTTGGCAGCTTTTAGAGCGACATAGACCTGGTACATGTTTTGAAGTTGTGTGGAGCCTATAATTTTCCATAACTCGCTGTTGGTCATTATTATATAGTCGTATTCTGAGGAATTCACCGGGTCAACAAGGTCTACTAGCAAGCTAGCGACAGCAAATTCCTCCCTGCTATATTTACCTTCTCTGTCCCATACCATCCAGTTTTGTTCTAAGCTTGTTCTTCCCCAGAAAAGATACCAGTCTTCGACCTTCAGGCTCCGCGCGAGGGCACATGGCCAGAACTCCGCCCACCCTTCAACCCATGAATCACTGGTGTAAAAATTTTCATAGCCTCCATGAGAAACATCGCCAGTGGGGAGAGGCGGTATTACCACAGTATCATCCATGAGTTCATGGAACATCTCATGCCAATCAGGAGTCCAGGGTTTGGTGTGGGTATTACGGTCAGACCGGTCTACTCCGATGTATATGTCTCCGCCATTACCATCATAATATGCTGTCTTGCTCTCGTCATCCTTGGTCGTTGGGTTATCTGTTGTGTATCCATGTACTCTTATTGGGAGGCTGAGGTCCAGTGTCACACCAAGCTCGGACCGATCAAAATCAACGACTTGTTTTATGTTGTAGTATATCAATGCCAAATCATCCAGACGGTCTCCAGGTATACCAGCTGCTGGGATTAGAGAACGGTCGGCGAAACTAATGTCACGAGTAACTGATCCAGCAGGTACCTTGAAAACGGAAGTCTGAGCTGACACTGTCGTCTTTGCATCATAGTCTATTAAAAAGGTAGCAGTATCACCGACTACCTGATGACACTCCAAGGTAACGATTAACTGATAGTCTCCGGGTCCGATATCGGCGAACGAGTATTTGCCATTATTATCGGTTATCGTTTCCCCTGTCGACTGGCCAAGCAGAGTAACCTTTACGCCGCCAAGAGCGTTTTTGTAACCGTCTTCTACTGAACCAGTGATTATGGATGCACCCCACTCTACGTTGACTCCTCTCGCTTGCAGCTCTGGAATCCAGGTTTCGATAGATTTACTACTTAATGGACACCCGTTAACATCAACCCAGTCATCGTAACCTATCGCCAGGTTCTTGACTAGGGGCTCAATGTCGCTTACCTGGGTGGCTTCAAGATCCACAACGTGTAAGCTGGAGAGACCTTGAAGAGCCGAGACGTCGCTTATCTGGTTAAAGCCAAGCCAAACATTCTGTACATTGGGGGGTATACCAGCAATATGGATTATCTTGTTGTAGTCAAGGCGCAAGACAATCAGTTGTTGAAGACCTGAAAGTGGGCTTAGATTACTAATAGAATTATGGTCGAGCACCGCCCACTGTAAATTGGTCCACTGCTCTAGACCAGTGAGATCTACAATACCTCGGTTAGAGCCTTGAAGAGGCCCCTTTGATTGGTCATAGTTAAGAAGATCCGATTGGTGGATATCTCCACTGGATTTCCCTATCGTGTATCTTACCGCAACCTCGAGAGCTCGGTCGGGAAAGTGAACTACCGAATCGGCCTTGACTATTGAAACCGGAATAAAATCAATCAGCAAACTGAACAGTGCAATTGCAATGACAGAGATTAACCTTGTTTTCATTAGACTCCTCCGTTTTATGCTCAACTCACTCTTCAGATATAGGTTCATCCTCGCCTAGGTTAATGGATTGACCACTTTGAAGACAATGTTTGGCAAAGAATGGATTGGAATGAGAATAATAGCTATGGATAATCTCGGCTTGTAGCTTTTTGCAGTCTAGTATGCAAAATTTGGCATTATCTGGCAGATCAACCTGGCAATTTGGACACTTAATAAAAGCACCTCGATGGCCAGTAAATGCCAGTATTATAAATATTCGATTGTTTTATGTCAATGGCCAGTTAGGGAGCAAAGATCGGCGAGTACGTTTCCACACGCTTTACATTAGGAGCTTTTGACAAACCAGTAAGATGAGTCCAGCACTTGTCTAAACCGGCGACTTGAGTATAAACTTGGGGCGTGATTCAAATAACCAGCACCATTAAGATTGATGAAAGCGAGATACAAGAAGCTTTCGTTCGCACCTCAGGACCGGGCGGGCAGAACGTAAACAAAGTAGCAACAGCAGTGCAACTTCGCTTTGACGTTGCTAACTCACACTCCCTACCTGAGGAAGTTCGAAAACGTCTCATATCGTTGGCTGGTAACCGGATCACCGAAGATGGCATCCTTATTATCGAAGCTCGGCGATTCCGTACCCAGGGACGAAATCGCGAAGATGCAACTGCACGGCTTATGGAGTTGATTCGCAATGCCACCCGGAGACCAAATATCCGTCGTAAAACAAGTCCAACCCTGGCATCAAAGGTACGTCGGTTAGAGGGCAAGCATCGCGTTGCCGAAAATAAACGTAAACGAGGGATTGTCCATCAGGATAATGAATAACTACTGGTTGATAAAAGCATCTATTGACAAACCAATCCGGTAAAAATGTCGGCCGATTTTCGCGCTTGAATAATGGGATCATTATTGTTGGGGAAAAAGGATAGATTCGATATGACCCGACCATTCTCAAAAAATGCGCCAGGCATAATATGTTTCCAATTTAGTCTTCCATTTGTACTGACCTGCCCCCCTAAAACGATACCAGATATAATATCGTAAAAAGGGGGCAAAAATGCCGAAGAAAGGGTACACCCCGGAGCAGATCATCAACAAACTCCGGGAAGCTGAGATTCTGCTCAGCCAGGGGACCACGATTGCCTTAATCTGCAAGAAGATTGGGGTCACCGATCAGACTTACTACCGCTGGAGAAAAGAATATGGCGGTATGCGGGTAGAACAAGCCCGCCGTCTCAAGGAATTAGAGCAGGAAAACTCGCGCTTAAAGAAAGTCGTCGCTGAATTTGCGCTGGACAATGCGATACTCAAAGAAGCGGCACGGGGAAACTTCTAAGCCCGTCCCGGAGACGTAAGATCGTCCATCAAGTCTGACAGCAACTGGCAGTTTCGGAAAGACGGGCATGTCAGGTACTCGGCCAAGCCAGAAATACTCAGCGGCATAACCCAACCCCACCCTACGATGAAAAGCAGTTAACCGCGGATATCTTGGAGTTAGCCACTAAGTTTGGCAGGTACGGCTACCGGAGGATCACGGCATTGTTAAACAATAATGAGGGATGGAAGGTTAACCATAAGAGAGTAGAAAGGATCTGGCGGAGGGAAGGATTGAAGTTACCAAAGAAGCAACCGAAGCGAGGCCGATTATGGCTCAATGACGGTTCCTGTATACGGCTACGGCCGGAGCATAAAGACCATGTCTGGAGTTACGATTTCGTGAAGGAACATACTGATAATGGTAAGGCTTTCAGGATATTGAATATTATTGATGAATACACCCGGGAATGCCTAGCGACACTCGTTGACCGCAATATCAAATCAGAAGATGTCCTGAACCAATTATATAACCTGTTTGTTTTCCGTGGGGTACCCGAACACATCCGTTCGGACAATGGCCCTGAATTTACCGCCAAGGCTGTCAGAAAATGGCTTAACCAAATGCAAGTAAAGACGCTATATATTGAACCCGGCAGTCCCTGGGAGAATGGTTATATTGAATCATTCAACGGTAAGATGAGAGATGAGCTGCTGGACCGGGAGATTTTCACGACTCTGGCAGAGGCCAAGGTTTTGATAAATCAATGGAAGAGAGAATATAATCAAATTCGACCCCACAGCTCCAAGAATTACCACCCGCCAGCACCGGAGGCTATTGTGGCTGAAACTACCACTTAACAAGTGGCATCGTTACTGGGGGCGGGTCAGTGGCAACCGGCAAGAGTATTGTTTCAATAGCCAGAAACCTTAACGAACGATGCATCCCCACCAAAGGGTCAAATAGCAAAGAACGGAAGCACTGGCATAGCCTTACTATCAGGCGAATGATCAAGAACACCTCTTACATAGGTAAAACCTATTTTGGCGTAACTTCTCGCCTGAGCAAATCAAAGACCGTGACACACCCTCGAGAAAAATGGATACTGTTAGAGAACGTAACGCCCCTGATAATCGACGAGGAATTATTCAGCCAGGCCAATGCGGAACTGGATAAACCAAAGGTGGTGACTGGTTGCCCGAAGAATGAATACCTGCTAAGAAACCACGCCTTTTGCGCCATTTGCGGAAAACCGTTAGTGGGACATTGTCTCGGGAAGAAGCATCGTTACTACCAGTGTAACAGCGCCAGGGCGTACGAAAATCACGGTAAGATGTGTAACGCGCTCTATATCCGGGCTAACGACCTCGAGGAACTGGTATGGGCTAGGGTTAAAGAGGTGTTGAGCAATCCGGAGATCGTATTAAAGGAGCTTTCGAATACAACCGACTCTGATCAAACTGACTTACTGGATGCCGAAATAAAGACATTGGAAAAGAATTTACGTAATTATGAAGAACGCCGCCGTAATTTGCTTGAGGCAATGGAACTTGGAGAGTTCGAGAAGAACGAAGTTCTCGACCGGCTGAACAAGGTCAAACGGCTTCAGGTTGACGACGAAACTAAATTAAACGATCTTAAAAAATCCAGAGCTCACATAGAGAGCCTAGCGAACGCCAGTGTTAAAATCGACGAATTATATGACCGGGTGATGTCAAATCTGCAAAATTGCACACCGGAACTTAAGGCGTTAGCCCTGAATGCCCTAGATATCAAAGTTTTTGCCGAAGGAACTGACAAAGTAGAAATTCAGGGTGTCATTCCACTTGAGTTAGCCTTACCTACCACTGAACAAACATCGGCATGACCACGTGGATATAGCTGTCCGTGCCAACTGGTCGGATGACACCAGGGCTGGAGGGATTGGTGGTCTCCAGCGTGACCTGTTGTTCCTTTAAGACACTTAATACATCAGTGAGGTATTAAGTGTCTTAAAGGAA
>Ga0209777_10007137_pt1 | contig 12466 bp, 4 predicted proteins | sample FrelakmetHBP12HB_FD_187147 | JGI IMG/M metagenome (GOLD analysis project Ga0209777, IMG submission 187147) | Freshwater lake sediment microbial communities from the University of Notre Dame, USA, for methane emissions studies -HBP12 HB (SPAdes)... | ecosystem: Environmental > Aquatic >... | reverse complement strand
TCCAGCAGCATATTCAACTAAAACTGCTGCTCCACTTCTCAAAGAAACTTTATAAATTACATCAACATTAGCCCCGGCAGCAATAACTCCAGTTGGCAAACAAATTCTGTTTGTAGAATTATCAACGTATCCATCTGTTCCTTGAATGTAATAATTTTCTCCAGAACTAACATCTATAACACTAACTGCAGATATTAATTCTACTAATCCTTCATTAAATAGATCCTGAACTCTATCAGCCTGAACATAATCTCTACCACCATGTTGAACTGTTGAGCCCGCTTCTTCTACGGTTACGCCCAATGGGTTTAATGTAATAGTGTCAAGAGAGGAACTAGAAACAATTGCTCCTTCTCCAAAATTAATAGGATCAAATTTTGTTTTTAAATCGGTAACTTGAAATATTTTACCCAATCTAAATATATCATTTCTAACAGAAATTTTCAAATCAGAAGAAACAACTATAGGATCACCATTAACATCTTTATATTCTCCAGAATATTGCAATCCTTCAACTTCAATTAAACTATCTTCAATATTTGAGACTGCAAATATTTGTGAATTATCCAGAACAACAGATGCGCTTTTATAAACATCATTAACTCTTATTACATGATCATTTCTTGTTCTAATTTTTCCAAATCTATAAGAAGCATCTCCAATAGTAGTGCTTGCATTTGGTAAAACCGAAAGATAAACTATTCCTAGCTCATAATCTATAATATAATCTCCAACTGCTTCCAATCTTGACAAATTAACATTTAAGTTTACATCATGATCATAATACAATTCACGAACAAATATTGTTTTATCAGAAAATTCAATAGAAGTATTAAAACTTGTTCCTAAGAAACCACTATCAGCAGAAATTAAATTACTATGTTCAAAATTTATTTTAAAAATAGAAAACGGTTTACCAATATCAATTGTATCTATAATTACTAGTTCTGACTGTGTAGATAATTCAAACTGAGCAGGTTCTCTAGCAACGTCAAAAGTTTTTGGAGGATTATATGAATTAAAATAAACCTGATTATCTGTTATTCTAGATGGGGAGTACAATTCACCAGTGGATTCATTAAAAATTCTAAATACTTCTTTGACTGGCCCGTGTAATGTTATAATCCCAATATTATCAATCAATCTATTTTCAACTCGTTCATTTGAAATTTCAATATGAGAATCAAAAATAAAATCTGTTCCATCTGCAAAATTATCTTCATAAAGAAAATCTATTGTTGCAGGGTTTCCTCTTAAATCTCTAACAGGAATAGAAGCAACCTCGTTCAAGTCAGAATAAAAAACATAATCCAATCCTTCACTGTAAGTTTTTTTATACAAATAAGTTGCAACAGGAGGAGTAATTGTTGTTCCATCGGAACCTGTTCCATCTGTTCCAAAAACAAAAACTTGTCCTGTTTCATAATTTACAGAATACTCTCCAATTCTTTTCGGAATATTTGTTGGATTATATCGTAATTCTACAACGAAAGCTGGATGTTTTATTGAAGGATCATAGTGCGAAGTATCTAGCCATGTTATTCCATTTATAGAAGGAACATCTCCATTTTGTGTAATAATTGGAGCATGCCCAATAAAAAATGAAGTAGATACTGCCGGGACAGCTTCTCTTACAACAGAGATCTGAGTAGAAATAACAACCGAATTCACATCTACCTTTCTTCCTACTTTTCTATAATAATAAGATATTGTCAAATAATCATTAGCTTGCGGCATTGGAAAATCTGGGCCAATTGCAGAACTAGTTAATTTAATTTGATTTTCTAAAATATCCAAAAAAGTATAAGAGTTGCTAGAATCATATTTACTATCTAAAATTCCATAACGATATTGTTCTATGTTATAAGTGTAATCAATTCCATTTTGGGTTAAAACGATAGAAGTTACTTTAATAATTGGGCTGTTAGCCAAAGTAATTGTTAGCCCACTGAATGAATTATTATCATTAACTACATTAGAAACAACTTCATTTGAAACAAAAATTTGCTGTAAATTAATTGGATCTTCAGGAAATTCAATATAAGAAATCCTACCTTCTTGTGTTGCCCCTGTTTTATTTGTTCCAACTCTTAATAATTTATATACTCCTTCATTTGCAAATCGATCAGTTGCTCCACTTCCTCTTGTCATAACCTCGTCAATAACATCGATTGATACATATGTAGCACTTCTTGATTCTCCAACAGAATGCTTTGCATCCATAATTTTTCTTGCGCCAGAATCAATAGCATCATATAAAAGCGTGCCGGATTCTTTATTATAAATATCTGGTAGATCTACAATTATAGCATCACGAACTTCATTTTCTTCTTCTTGACCAATAAAGAAAATAACATTCGTAGATCCATCTTCTATAAAATATTCTCCCTTAGCTCCAACAACTCTTTGCCCATCTATAGAAAATAACGTGAATTTATAATAGGCTCTTGCTACCATTGGCCTAACAGAAATGCTAAATATTTTTCCAGATACAGATGTGGACAATATTATAGGATCAGGAGATGTTCCATTAATACTAACAAGACTAATATTGTTCATGTCAACGGAAGTGCTTAAATTATCAGTAAAGGTAACTTCTATTAATGTGCTACTTCTTACAGACAATCTAACAATACGTATATTTGCCATTATCGCGCCTCAATATTAACAACAATGTCGCCAGGTGCTAAGTATTCATTTTTACCAGCCACAATGCTCAGTTTTGTTCCTATTTCTCCATGTTTATTAAACCTTATGATTCTAACTCTATCAACACCAGCAACTGAATATGATGCATTTATTAAATCCGACGAGTCAATTGTTGTTGCTAATGAACTTGCATTAAGAGCTGAACTTAAAGCATCGGACACATCTTGTTTTACAGATTCTGTATTATCAGAATAAGCAGATGTAACTACAATTGCAACTTCTACATCTAATTGAATTTTTGTGGCAGCCTTAACTAAAATGTCTGAAGTAATAGGTCTTTTGGATTCAATTGCGGCGGTGGAATCAGAAATTAATTTATTAAACTCAAAATTAATTGTAATTCTTTCATTTTCCTTTGGAGCAATATAATCATAATCAACACTAAATGACGTATTACTATCAGGTTGATTAACCGAATCAACCATTATTCTTCCCGAAACAGTTCCAGCAGAATCTTGCATTCCATAAAATCTATTTATAGAATTGATATGCCCAAATGTTTTATTAGTAATAAGCGAACCGTTTCTAGAGAAAAATAAATCTTCATAATCGTTTTCTTTAGCATAATAAAATATAACCCTCAAAATAGTACCAGTAATAATAGGATTTTCTTCATTTGTTCCCACATCCGAAAGCTTAAATTGAGTATATCCTAATGATGAATTTTCTAAAGCCTTTGCCCTATCCCATTTAGAACTTTTAATACTATAATTCGTTAAGTCAAATGTGGTAATAGTAGAAGAAAACTCTCCAGTTGCACTCATTGTTCCCGACTCAACAGATACCACTCTTGCTAAATAAATGCTACTAGTCAAAGACGACAATCCTTCTGCCGCTTTAATACTAGAAGACAAATCAATTGTTTCATTAGCCGTGGCAACAAATACGGATTCTATTTTATTAATTGTTGTGCCAACAAATCTAATTATTCCTGAATTTGGAATATTACTTACTGTTAATTTCAATTTTGACGGAGTTCTTCTCTGATTAGATACAACAGTATTACCAGAATATATATTTTGAACTGGTTGAAATCCAATTACTCCAATGAATGAATTCGCTCCGTCACTTGAAATGGGAAGAGTAGAAATATTAGTTACTGGTATTAAATTGGAAAAATTAGCTACATAATTTACTAATACTTTTGTGCCAGAAGGAATCAAACTGGAAGGAGTCAATGTAATAGTATTATTTGTATATGTTGCTGTTCCCCCTACCTCTCCAATTAGATTTGACAGATTATAAGTTACTTTTACTATATCTCCAACAACAGCTAAAGTATCACTTGGCAGAATTGCAACTAAATTTGAAAAACTTCCATCAGCTGCTCCTGTTTTATAAACCTCTGGATTTCCAGAAATACTTAAATCTTTAACTGTATGAATATTTTGAATCGGATAAGAAACTTGGATAATACTTCCTAATGAACTGCCAGTTACAGATACCGTTTCAGTCATATAAGAATCAATTGTCAACAAACGACTAATATTGTAATGCGTGGTAATGTAAAGGTTACTATAAATATCTGAACTTACAGTACAAATTTCCTCTCTTATATAATTTGAGAATCCCCAATCAATAGAATCTTGCGATTGGTTAAGTTCATCCATAGGATTCAAATTATCAATTTCATAATATTTATCAAAATCTCGTATCCAAACATAATCTACCTGTAATACATCACTTGCCGTTGGCAAAGTTCTTCCAGAAATAATAATTCTTCCAGTCGTATTTATGGTTCCTGTATCATCAGGAGTTTGATCTTCTACAATATATCTTTCCCCAGTAGATAAATTATAAACTCTGTTTACTGTTCTTACAGGTTTATGATTTAAAACAACATAATTTCTAGCCGAACCAGAAACATTAGAATTTTCATTAATAACTTGAACATCTTGTTGGATGGAGTTTATTTTTGTTACATCTGTAAAAGCCAAACCATCAACACTATTTAAATTCCCTTTAGTAACTGATTCTCCAGACAATTGAATTCTGTCTGAAGTCCATGCAAATTTATCTAATCCAAAAGAGCTTCCACCTGCAGATCCTGTATCTTTAACTAATTTATAATTTCCAATTAAAGCGCCAAATTCATCTGTATATTGCTCGATAAACCCTGGTCCTGAAACACTTCCAGAAACAGAAACTATTTTTGATACAGGCTGATTAGGAACATCCATTGTTCCATTAAATACCGCAAGTCTCCTTGAATTCAATGTTAAGGAAGAATCTCCGGTTCCCAATCCAAGAACATAATCATTCAAACTATTAACAGGATTGTTCGTTCCACTCTTATCAGAATAAATAAAACTATCTATACTCGATGAAGCATTTTCACCCATAACATAAATGTCTACCTTGCCACCAGTTCCAGGTTCAGAAACAATATTGTTTCCATTGTCATCTGTTATTACCGTAGACCCATCTCTTGTCATTAAAGTGTCGCCAGGCTCAACTACAAGGGCATCTACAGCCGAAGCTAGGCTTAAAATAATACTTCTATAGGCATTGGCCGTACCAACATTTGTCCCAGCAAATGTAGCCAATATGCGTGCTCTAAAAGAAGAATCTGATTCGGCATCTGTCCCACCAATAAAAGCGACAATATTTGTAACAGAATTTACACCAGACACATTATGATTTATTATGGAATATTGAGAAATGTTTCCAATTGAACCAAGGCTTTGCGCCTCTACAGATATTTCTATAGCAAACTCATCATTGATTCCGGCCGTATATAGGTTTTGCCTCATTCTTAAAGCATTCGCTCGAAGAGAATTTGCCTGAGTAGGAGAAATATAAACTGTTGATACTGAAATAAATGGAATCCCATTCCTGGTCCTAAAAATTGAACCAGCAGGAATAGAAACATCCATTGTTAAACTTCTAAATGTACATACAACAGTTCCTACAGCTTTAGTTCCAGATTGTCTACTTACTCCAAAATTGGTCCCATAGTTTGTTAGGTTTTGTCCAGATACATTTGCAATAGATTGCAATGAAGAAACCTCTTGCAATGCATCATATATTTTTGATACCTGAACGGCTTGTGCATCAACAAATAAATCTCTAGCAACAGAATTTGGTTTAATATCTAAATTTGGTTGCGTTAACTTTAAATAGTCCAATATATCTAAAACAATATCATTAAAACTTTTATACTTTGCCATTGTTACACCCTCAACTGAAACGTAGTTTCTACTGCTGTCAATTTCTTTGTTAAAACCGATACAACTATAGAATACAGTCTTGGATCAGAATCTTCTCTAGTTATATCTATATAATTAATCCCAGCCAAAGTTTCCGAAGAAGAAATATTTTGATATAATGCTTGGGATTGTTGTAATCTCATAAGGTTGTTCAAAGAATCCTCGATTGCTCTTTTAATTTCAACCTCAGTATAATATGAACCAAGTACCTCGCCAATTACTCTTTGAGTAATTGTACTACCATACCATCTATAAAATTTATTAGTTCCTTGTGTAGTTAATAAGATTTTAATTACATCTTGAATTAATTTATCTGTATTTATAACAATATCAACCTCACCATTTGGCGAAACGGAAATATCATTGTTTACAATTTTTAAGTCAAATGACATAATTATTCTCCATTAATAATCTTTCCATTGTGGTTGATTGTCATCTTTGGTTTTTGTAGTTTTGGCAACAACAGTTGATCTTTTGGTTCTATCATTAATAGAATCCAATGTTGCATCTATATAATCAAAAACCAAACCTACATATTTTTGCAGTTCAACTATTGCGTCGGCTGCATCTTTTACTTCACTTTCGCTAACGGCCAATAATTGGCTTTGAACTTCAACATTAGAAGAAAAAACTGGTTTGCTTGCCATTAAATCTCTTGACTCTCTATCTAAAAGCTTTACTAGATTCTCTTTTTTTATTAAAAAAAGCCCAACAATTACAGCCACAACATCTATGATGGAAAGACCACTAAATTCTCCAGTTAATAAATCTATCTCAACTCTTAAAGTATCTGCCTGAACAGAAATGTTTTTATAAAACTCTTCTTGATTTGCGATCTCTTTTTGTATTGCGTCTCTATTTTTAGCCAATATATCAACAAACAAGGAAGACATTGATGAACTTGCAGAATTATTTGTACCAGAAGAAAGATTTATAGATGAATCACCATTTAATAAAATCAAATATGCTTCTTCTTGTGCCAACCTCTGTTTTAGTTTTACAAGATTATATCCTATTTTTGAATCATCGGCAAATTCACTTCGTGTAGTAGGAGATATCTTTTTACCAAAAATATTTTTAGACGATTCCGTCTGAAAACTCACTGTGAATTCTCCACCCATAGCCGCTAACGCATTCTGTGCTGCAACTAATGATGCATGTTTTATACAAATTTGCTTTAATGAAGAGAATATTTGATTAACAACAAAAGCTTCTAATGCATCACCTTTTTGTATAGCATTTAATATTTTAGATAATTTACTAGCTTGATCTTCCGTAGTAGAGGCCATAAGATTATCTATACTAGTAGCCGTATTCTCATTTCCCTTTTGTGTGCTACTTGATTGCCCAAAAATATATCTCATAACTAAAACCGTTTCTAAAAATGGCTTCTTTAAAATAGTGTCTCTATAAAGTTCCTGTTCATCAGAAAAAGGTCTGGTAACATTTCTACTGACCGGATTCACTTTTACAAATGATGGTACCAATGGAAACAACATTTTAAAAACACTTCTTGAATCTTTACCATTAGAAGAAGACATGGGATATCTACCATATCCAACTGTATTATCAGGCAAATTTGGTTTTAATGGAATCATATTTTTTAATGACAAAGTCATTGCAGTACACTTATCATCATCTGTTCTATTTTCTTCCTGAATATATGAAGCTTCTCTATTTACCAGAGAAGAATTTAAATTATCAACATCCGTAAAACTTGGCACAGATTCCATATTTGTAAAAGATGTTGCGTTCGTATACATATAAGAACTATATGAAGTGTTTAAGATTGTTCCGCTTGGTTTATCAGGATCAATATTAACAAACATTGGAAGGCCAATGAGCCTAAAAAAAGCATTTACTCTAGACTCATTGTATCCTCCATTTGCAACACCATTGGTGCTCTTTTCATCACTAAATGAACGAATACTATCAACTTCATAAATGATCTTCTTTGCCAAACCAAGAAGATCAAAGTTCCCAGAAGTTCCTGAACCAGAATCAAAATTCGACATCTATTACTCCTTACGACCAACACCCAAAGGCTCAGCAGAAGTATCAGTAATTCCACGTCTACGTGCCATTTCAAAGGGCTCAACAAATTCTACTTCAACAACTCTCGGAACAAGAACACTACCATTAAAATCACTAATAAATCTTCCTAAAATGGTTGCAGTTATATTAGCTTTTAATGGTATATTGCTATTTAACACTGCGGCAAAATCTCCATTAACCGCACCATTAGAATCTAGAATCTCAACAGTAGAAGATATATTTCCAGCAGTTGTAAGTGCCTCTGCTGTTACCAAACCAGGAGGTAAACCTTTACCAAGTCTATCTCCAGATCTATCATATGCAATAATATTAATATTAATTGGGTCTCCAACAAGCTGTAATTTTGGATTTGCATCTAAAACAGACAATTCTGGGTTAATGACCCTTGGTAAAACATATTTAACATAATCTAAACAATCACCTTTAAATGCATTTAATGCTGCTTCAATCTCTGGATACATATATGGAATAGCTGCTTCAATCTCTGGATAATGTGCTAGTATATAATTAGTATCTGCATTTTTTGGACAAACCTTATCAACCGCAGCATTTACATCTGCTATTAGTTTATTCACATCAGGAAGAATTGCTTCAGGAGGCATTCCCAAATTAGGCTCAGAAGTTATTTCCGGGAACCTATCAGCAGTAGCTTGTATTGATGCTTTAACTGCCGGATGGCATCCAACACTAATCACATTACGTCTAATTAATTCTTCATAATTTATTGTAAATACATATTCTTTATTTTCACCAGGAGAAGGAACATAAGGTGCCAAATTCCAATATATATAATCATGGGCATCTACAGAAGGATTCCTTGTCAATGTGTTTCTCGCATCCAACCATTTTCCTTCTGGATCTGAAAGTGTTACCTTTACATTTTTTGCATCGTATACCTGGGTTATCTCCCAAGTGCCACTGTTTTGTCCATGACCAGCTCTTGCATCAGACATTATAATATAATTTCCAACATCTTTTTGTGTAAATGTTCCGCTTGGAGTTCCGATTCTAGCTTCTGGGTCTAATATGTCTCGCTTATAACCATCAATCATCACAACAGATGATAAATATCCATCTGTGTTTTCAGTTTGAGCAAGAGTTTGTAAATGAGCTTCCCCATGTTTATTTGTACTTGTTACCGAATAATAACCATCTTGTTCTCCTAAGGTCTTATTTCCTACAAATTTTATCGAATAAGGAGCATTCAATACATCATCAATGTTATCATAGTTTACACCAGATGGAAAAAAATCTTTTACAGCTTTAAGAGCACTTTTATTTTTTTCACTGGAAAAAACAATCTTATAGTCAAGAGGTTTATCTGATTTATAAACTACACTAAGAATTCCATCTTTCCCACTATAAGTAGACTCATTAAATACTTCGGGACATTCTGGATCATCTTTGTCTTTTCCACGGCATGGAATGCCCATACCCATCATTAATAGATTTTTAATCATTTCCATAATCGGAGCTAATAATGCCAAAATAGCAAGAAGAGATCTAAGTTCTTCAAACAAACTTGTCAATTTAAAAGCAATCGCCATATATGCTTCAACATTTCCTTCTTCTATTCCTCTTTTGATTTCAAGAATATTATGTACAATATCTGCGATCAAGGGAATCAAAACCGTAAGAATATAAATAATGATAGAAAGAATGATTTTAATTAAACAAATAATAAATAATAGAATTGCAAATTGTGGGAATAATTCCAATAACTCTGGCATACAAATCATAAAGAATTTTATAATAGCCGCAATTGTTTTAAATGGATTCATTAGGGCACAAAAGATCTCTATAATACAACCAATTATTTTCAATATTCTTGCAATGATCTTATAAATTGAAGTAAACACTCCTAGAAATTTAAGAATGTCCGCAAGTAAAGAACCTAAATCCAGAAACCCAGAAAAGAATGGGGAAGGCGTAACTAATGTTCCAACAACACATGAACAATTCATCATATCAAGATAATCACCATATGTTTGTGGCTGATTGCCTTCTGGTGGCAAATTTACTTGAACTGGAATAATTGGTACTGACATAATATTTCTCCTTAACGAGCGCCACGAGGACTGCGCCTCATGTGCCATGGAATAGTTGAATTTTCAAATGCAACAATATTTGGAGCATTAAAACAAATGTTTGCATCACTCTGCAATGTCATTGTTTGTTTACTAATTAAATTTAAAGAACCAGCTGACTGAATCGTTATGCCGGTATCATCTATAATTATTAGATGATCGTTTCCACTTGGATCTGGTTTACTTCTATTGTTTGAATCGGTTCTTCTAATTCTAATCGTTAACTTTCCACCCTTAAACCTAAAGGGATCTTTCTTTAATCCTTTACTTCTTGAAATACCTTGACCTACAAATCTCGTATCAACAGAGTCGGTGCCATCTTCCCCTATAAAGTCCCATCCACCAATCTCTACAGCAACATACCCATCAGCTTGAATAATTGCACTACGGCCCTGTCTATCTCGTCCTAGACGTGCTATTAAGGCTCCAGCAGTATCAAGTGTCCATGACACTCTGTCAATTGTATTTGCGCCAATGGAAGTTTCTAAACTTCCATCAAGATTCAAAACCACACTTCTACCACCAGCATTTGGCAGTTTTCCTTTATAATAATAAGAAACTAAAATTTTATCCCCAGACATTGGCATTGGAAACCAAGGAAAGTCAATAGGATTTAAATTTAATTGAATCTGAGAATCCGATAAATCATTCCTTGCCACAGCATAAGGATCATAAGAATTTATTATGTCTTTTATATAATATGTTTGTTTTGGAATATCATAATAATATTTTTTTTCTTCTTTTGTAATTAAATCCGTTCTAATTAAAGAAACTTCAGATACTTTAACAATTCCCTTGTTTTTTACCCTAACTATTGAGGACACTAAATCAACCAAGTATTCTTCATCCTCAACATAAATTTTCTGCAATAAAGAAGGGTTATTAAAATCAGGAACAGAAGCATTGATTTCTGAAGATACAGATTCTGGATCTTCAGGATATACTGCAGTTAAAGGATCAGAAGGAAAAATATCAGGATCTGACTTATGAAGTTTAGCTGCCATTTCCGGAGATAACGTTCTCATACCAACGGCTTTCTTATTTATATCTTTTTCCAAAACCAATTTTGCAGTCTTTCGAATATCATGAAATGCTGTGCCAGCTTGTATAAATTCAGGAGAAAGTTTTGCTTTACTTTCATCCTCTACCCAACTAGTAGAAGCATTTTTAGCTCTGTTAACAATCTGTTCGCCGACAACATCTATTCCACCAGGCCCAATTTGTTCCACAAAAATATCTTGATTTTTTGCATTTCTAAATAATTTTTTAGCATCTTCTTCTGTTCGTGCAGAACCATCTAGATTTCCTTCTTTATCAACAGATAAAACACTTGAGGTCTCATATCCAACCAATCTAGGAATGGTTCCTGTTTCAGAAGTAGCAGGAATATTAATTACTGTTAATCCTTCTTTGTCTACGTTAACTTCCCATTTGCTTCTATCTTTTGCATTGTTAGAAAAATCATTTACTTCAGGAATACTACTTGGTAAAAGATTTATAGAAAAAGACATATCTTCATCTTTTTGAATTCCATCTATTCCATATCTATAAGCCCATCCTTTTCTTGCATTCATTGCCATATGATATGCAACAGAATGTCTCATATTCTCATATACATTATTTAAAAATTCTTTTTCACTATTCCCAAACGGATGAGGCAATCTGTTTTTGTTTATATCTAATATGTTTCCAAAAAAATCAACTACTGTTCCGTAAAACTTTTCAATAAGTTCATTTGGATAGGTCAATGACAAACTTAAAACATTGTTTCTTCTTTCTCTTCTATCTTCTTCTCTGGGAACAATATAAGAAGGGGAAGTTATTAATTTAAGTTCATCGTTAAGTGTGCCAATATAAAAATCCCTTCCATATTCATAAATTATCTCTCTATCTTCTACAAGAACAGGATTCCTATAATTTTTATTTCTTGCGACAAGAGTTACACTTTTACTTGGATCCCAACCAACTTCTTCTAAATCAAATTCTGCAGATGTCTCGGTTAATCCATAATGTTCGACATCTTTACCTATCCATATATCTCTTCTTACATTTCCTCTCACCTTAATTCCAGATTGAGAAACTATATATTCTACAGGCGAAGAAGTCTTTATTGAGAATCTATTTCCATCACCACTATATAAATTCGTTCCCTCATGATGTTTATTTTCTAAAATAATAGAACCAATACCATCGAATTTTAATTTACTTCCATTAAGACCTTGTATAATAATATCTCCAGATGATATTCCGGGCGATCCGGAAAAATCATAAGATGCTTCTTTTTGAGCAGCCAAATTTGCAATATTATTATATAAAGAAATTGTCCCAAGGGCAATTGGTCTTTCATGAGATAACATTCCTACCGCAACCAATGATCCTTTTTGCAACCCAACAAAAATACCTTCT
>Ga0209777_10007136_pt1 | contig 12467 bp, 10 predicted proteins | sample FrelakmetHBP12HB_FD_187147 | JGI IMG/M metagenome (GOLD analysis project Ga0209777, IMG submission 187147) | Freshwater lake sediment microbial communities from the University of Notre Dame, USA, for methane emissions studies -HBP12 HB (SPAdes)... | ecosystem: Environmental > Aquatic >... | reverse complement strand
TAGAAGCCCCGGTCTAGACCCGCCTTCGGCGGGCGAAAGCCCCTGAAGGGGCTTCAACAGCCGAGGACATGCGCCCCAGGCCACAGAGATAAATGTGGGTAAGGACAAGGGCTCACGCCCTGGGCTACCATCTGACGCCCCTGTCGGGGCTACAAAGGCAAGACAGCGCTGTCACGCTAAACACGTACCGGCCCTGCATCCGAAGGTATCCATCATGAGAGGTCACCGAGGTTTCGGCCTGGCGCTGGGGGGCATCGCCCTCGTGGCCGCGGCGGCCTGGGCCGCCACGGTCGGCCTCTGCCTGGGCGAAGAGGCAGCCGCCCCGAAGTCCGTCCCGGCGGCGCCGGCCGCCGCACCGACCCCTGCGCCGGCGGCCCTCGTCCGGCCGACCGGGCGGACCCCCAACTGCACGGCGGGCGACTGCCACGCCAAGGAGAAACAGTTCAAGTTCCTGCACGGCCCGGCGGCCGTCGGGGCCTGCGACGTCTGCCACGCCTACGCCGACGAGAAGAAGCACACCTTCCAGTTGCGGCGGGCGGAAAAGGACCTGTGCAACTTCTGCCACGTCGGCATGCAGATCGGGAAGTCCGTCCATAAGCCGGTCCAGGAAGGGCAATGCCTCAGTTGCCACAACCCCCACGGCTCGGAGGACCGCCAGATGCTCCGGGCCAAGAACATGGGCGCCCTGTGCGCTTCGTGCCACGCCGACGTGACCAAGGGACGCAAGGAGGTGCACGGGCCGGTGGCCGCGGGCAACTGTGCGACCTGCCACAATGCGCACTCGTCGGACCATCCGCGCCTCCTGGTCGCCGAAGGGCGGGCCCTGTGCCTGGGCTGCCACAAGGACATGGCCCAGCAGTTGCAGACAGTCAAGAACATCCACAAGCCGGCGGAAGGCGAGTGCCTCCAGTGCCACGAGCCGCACGCGTCCAATCAAAAAATGCAGCTCAAGGCGCCGCCGCTGGACCTGTGCCTGTCGTGCCACGCCCAGGTGAAGAAGGCGGCCGAGGAGTTCCCGTTCAAGCATTCGGCCATCACGCAGGGCCAGGCCTGCCTGAACTGCCACACGCCCCACGGCAGCGACCTCGCGCGGCTGATGAAGCGGGACCCCGTGGCCTCGTGCCTGACCTGCCATAACAAGGCGATCACGAAGGCCAACGGCAGCGTGGTGGCCTCGATGGCCGAGGTGGCCCAGCCGGGCTTCGACAAGCACGGGCCGATCCGCGACGGCAACTGCTCCGGTTGCCATACCCTTCACGGCGGCCAGTTGCCGCGCCTGCTCACCAAGCCCTACCCGGAGACCTTCTACCAGCCGTTCAAGGCCGAGGCCTATGCCCTGTGCTTCGGCTGCCACGACCAGCAGCTCGTGCTGGCCGCGCAGACCGAGGGGCTGACCCGCTTCCGAAACGGATCGACGAATCTGCATTTCGTACATGTGAACAAGCCCGAGAAAGGCCGGACCTGCTACGCGTGTCACAACACCCACGCCAGCCGCAACCCGGCCCATATCCGCGAATCGGTGCCCTTCGGAAACTGGGAGATCCCCATCCGCTTCCAGGTGACCCCGACGGGAGGCGCCTGCGAGCCGGGATGCCATCGGACCGCCGTCTATGACCGCGTGAAGGCGGCGACCCCGCCGATCGCGGCCCCCACAACCCCGACGCCGCCGGCCGCCACACCCCCGATCACGCCGCCGCCCGCAACGACTCCGCCGCCGAGCACGCCGCCGCCGAACCCACCGCCGACGCCTGGGGCGACCCCGGCGCCGGCCCCCGCGCCGCCGCCTTCGACGCCGGAGACGAATAAGGAGAAGAGCAAATGACAAGCAGGCTGCGAACGTTGACAAGGGCCTGGCCGGCCGTGCTGGTCGCCGTGGCGGCCCTGGCTCCCGCCCTGGGAACGGCCGGCGCTGCGGAGCCTCCCGGCCCGGAGGCCGCCGTGCAGATGACCGCCACGGATGTCGACGGCAAGGCGGTCAAGGTGCCCGAGGCGGACCGGCCGACGCTCCTCCTCTTCTTCATGGCCGGACAGCCGCAGAGCCAGGGCGCCCTGGAGCAGGTGGCGGCCGCGCTGGAGCCCAAGCCGACCGTGCAGGTCGTGGCGGTCGTCACGGGCCAGCAGGTCGAGGCCGCCGCCAAGGCGATCAAAGGGAAACTGCCCGGCGTCGTGGTGCTCGACCCGGACTACGCCCTGGCGGGGAAAATGGGGGTCCGCGCCTGGCCGACGACCCTCATCATCCTGCCGGACGGCCACGCGCTGGCCCACTTGGCCGGGCTGGCCAAGTCCTTTGCCAAGGACCTAGCCAGCTATCTGGATTTTGTCGCGGGGAAGATCGACCGCGAGACGCTTCAGAAGCGCCTCTCGACCAGCCAGATCATCGAAGACGATCCGCACCAAATGGCTCGGCGGCACCTGGAAGCGGCCCAGCGGGAACTGGCCAAGGGCCTCCTCGGCGAAGCCCGCCAGGAACTGGAGCGCGGCCTTCACATCGAGCCCAAGGACCCCGATCTCCAGTTGGCCAACGCGACGCTCCTGCTCCTGGAAGGACAGCCCGAACAGGCCTTGGCCGCCTTGGACAAGATGGACCAGGCCTCGGTCCCGCCGTGGAAGGTCGATGCCCTCCGCGGCCGCGCGCTCGTGGCCCTGAAACAGTACGACAACGCTCTGGCCGTGCTCCAGCGGGCCGTGCGGCTCAACCCGGAACCCGGCGAGGCCTGGTACGCCCTCGGCCTGCTCTACGAGCAGCGCGGCGAGTGGCAACAGGCTGCCAAGGCCTTCCGCACGGCCTTCGAGGCCACGCCCGCCGGCCGCCTGATCAAGACCCCTGAGGCCCCGGCCAAGCCTTAGTCCTTGTAGGGGCGAGATATATCTCGCCCGGCTGTTGTTGCAGTAAGGGCGGCCCTGGCTGGGAACACCCACGTCAAAGGCCGGGCGAGATATATCTCGCCCCTACGAACACCTGCCAGAAACGGCTGGCTTCCCCCGTCGCCTTTCCCTTCAGGAAGAAAGTGTTGCTCCGGCCAAAATCAGCCGATAGGCTGGACGGCGGAGAATAAGGAACTCCCCCTACGGGCATCCGCACCTTGAGCAGGGAGCCGTTCATGCGCAAGAGTTCATGGGTCTGGGCCATCCCGTGCGCCGCACTGATCGGCGTCCTTGCGCCTGCGATGACGGCGGGCGACATCCCCTCGCAAGGCGTTCCCGGCACCACCGGCGTCAGCCTCAGTCCCCACAACCTGTCTCGCGCGGGCGTGCAGGCCGGGAATGGCGAGGTCTGCCTGCCCTGCCATACCTCGCACAACGCACAGGCCGGGCAACCTGCCTTGTGGAACCACCGCGTGAACACCGGGATGGCCTATTCGCTGTACAACACAACGCACTCCACCCGGTTCAGGTCCAACTACGTCGGGCTTGATACCGCCAGCAAGCTGTGCCTGTCATGCCACGATGGGGCCATCGCGGTGGATAGCTTCAGCGGCATGACCAGCGGCAGCCATTTCGTCACGGGCACGAAGGCGGTCGGCCAGAACGGGGACCTGGGGAGTGTCCATCCCGTCGGCCTCCGGTACCCCGGATCGAGTTTCGATGGGAAGACCTGGAGGCCGACCCCCGGCTACAACGATCCCACGTCGCCGCGCTTCAGCGCCGAGGGCGTCGGCGGCAACAAGGGCGTTCAACTGATCGACCTGGCGGATGGCAGCAAGGGGGTCGGATGCCTTTCCTGTCACAGCAGCCACAACAACACGAACGGCCGCTTCCTGCGGACCGACATGAAGTACAGCTTCCTGTGCCTGAAGTGCCACGATACATAATCCTGCCGGCTGAGATCAATAACTCTTGTTCAGATGTATGCTATTGTGGCAGCTCAGGGTGCACGACCCGTGGCGGCGGCCCAGGTCCGTATAGGTCAACTGGCCCGTCGTGGGGTGGGGCAGAACGACGGTCGTGTCGAAGTTGATCAAGTGGCTGTTGTTGCGGACGTTGGCCTGGGTCGACGAGGCGCCGTGGGCGTCGTGGCACACCGAACACGGGATGTGCATGTCGGCCACGTGAAGCTTGTGGCTGGGGAAGGGCTGCTGACCGCTGAGGATCGCGTTGCGCTGGTGGCAGCGGTAGCACAGCGCATACGCCGTCGCGCTCTCCGAGGTGTTGTCCGTGGTCTCGTAGCGCGCGATCAACAGAGGTCGATAGGTGGAGCCGTGAGGGCCGTTCGGCCCGCTGCCGCCGGCCAGCCGGCTCGTGTCGGAATTGTGGCAGTCGGTGCAGTAGATCAGGCTGCTGACGTTCAGGCCGGGTAGGAGGCTGGGCACGTCGCTGTTCTTGCCGGGCGCCTCCACGGGATGAAACGAGGGCGCGGTCGGATGGAACTTGAACCGCAGGTTGGGCTGAACGATCTGGCGGCTGATCGCCGGGGGAACGGCGCTCTGGTCGCCGTGGCACTTGAAGCAGACCTCGTACTGGAACCGGGCGGCGGCCGTGGCGGTGCCGCCCAGGGTGACGCCGGAGACCTCGCCCAGGGGGCCCGAGAGGGCCGGCGCCGTGGCCGTCGTCCGCCTCATCGTGTGGGGCTCGTGGCAGTCGCCGCAACTGACCGAGCGCGGGATCGGGTTGGGCGTGCTCACGCTGCTGTGCGTTTCGTGCAGGCTGACCTTGGCGAGGTCGGCGGCGACGTTGGACGCCTGCCCGCCGGTGCCGTGGCAGGTGGTGCAGGTCTCGGCCACCCGCACTTTCGTCAGGAGGTAGGGCCCGCTCGGGGCGGTGTGATTCTTGTGACAGCCATCGCAGACCTCGTGCTGGGCCACGTCGGTCCTGCCCAGGTTGTGGCAGGTGTTGCAGAGTTCGGAATGCCGGTTCTCGATCACCAGGAACCGGCCGAACACGTTGTTGTGGGGATTATGGCAACTGGTGCATTGCACTTCCGAATTGCCGTCCAGGTGGACGGCGTGCGTCAGCGCGCGGGGGTCTTTCAGCTTGAGGTTTTTCTGGAGCAGCGCGGCATCATAACGGAAGGAAATCGGGTGGTCATCCGACAGGTCGGTCCCCAGGTTGGAGGCGCCCGGCGGGAGGGTGGTGATCCCGCCCGCCATCACGATGGGCTGGCCTCGCGAGAGCACGCTTCCCAGGGCGATCGTGCCGTCGTGGCACGACAGGCACAGCTTCGAGGTCCCGGTCGGCTGGCCCGGCCGCGACTTCAAGGAGTTGCTGGAGTAGACCCGGTAGGCTTCGACCGGGATGCGCCGGTTCCACAACGGCTGGGTGGCGGATGCGTTGTGGGGTGTGTGGCAAAAGATGCAGACCTGTGCCTCGTTGGCGGCCCGGATGCGGCCGGGCCCGCCGGTCGAGAGGTTATGCGGACTGCTCAGGATGCTCGTGGGCGACTGGCCCAGCGCCGTCGCGGCGCCTGCCAGGAGCAGCGCCGCGACCGATAGCAGGTGTCTCATGGCAACTCCTCCGGCAGATATTCGAAGACCTGGACGCGGCGGTTGTAGGAATCGGCCACCCACATCCGGCTCTGGGGGTCGATGAAAAGGCCCGTGGGCATCCAGAACTCCCCCGGCTCGTGGCCCTCGTTGCCCAGGGTCAGGAGGAGCGTGCCCTGGTCATCGAAAATCTGGATGGCTTCGAAATGAAGGTCAATCACATAGAGGTGGTTGTCGCGGTCCACGGCCAACCCGCGCGGCTGTGAGAAGGTGCCCGGCATATCGCCCTTGCGGCCGATCTGGCGCAAGGGCTTGAGATCCGCGTCGAAGAGCTGGACACGGGAGTTCAGGGCGTCGCTCACGTACAGGCGCCCGAGGCGATCCACGGCGACATTGGTCGGGTAATTGAACTGGCCCAGTTCGCTGCCGCGCTCGCCCAGCCGCGACACCAGGGCGCCTTCCGGGGAAAGGACCACCACCTGGTGGGCGCCCGTGTCCGCCACATAGACGCGCCGGGACGTCGGGTCGACGGCGATCCCGCAGGGGCGCCGCAGAAGGTCGGCCCCGAGTTGCCCCAGGGGCTTGCCGTGGGCGTCGAAGGCGAACAGGACCCCGGCGACCGAGTCCGCGACCAGCAGCCGCCCGGCCGGATCGTAGGCGATTCCCACCGGCTGGGAGAACCCCTTGTCGGCCTTGGCCGGGCGCCATTGCGCATAGGCCCGTGTTTTCATGTCGAAGACGTGAACGCACTGGCCGTTCGAGTCGGCCACGAACAGGCGATCCTGCCCGTCGGTGCACAAGGCGTAGGGCGAGACCATGGCGTGGAGGCTCCCCTTGCCGAGGATCGTGCGGGCGAGGACATCGCCGAACGACTCGGCGGCCTTGAGGTCATCGCTGGTGGCCAGTTGCCCGACATAACGGATTCGAGGCTCTTCCGGGGGCGGAGGCCACCGCGGCGCGTCGGCCACCGGCGGGAAAAGCGGCCCTGCCGGGCGTCCGCAGCCCCCGGCGGCCAGCATCGCCCCGGCGATCAGGGCCGCCAGCACGAGGCCGGCGGGCCGTCGGAGGCCGCCGGCCAGAGTCTTGTAGGTCATATCGCGCTCCTTCAGCCCTCATCTTATCAGAAGTCCCTGCGGATGCCCAACTGGATGGACTGGAACTGGCTGTCCTGGCTGGTCGTATTGAGTTGGACATTGCGCAGCATCAGGAAGACGGCGGTCTGCCGCCGTTGCCATCGCAGCTCGAACTGCTCCTCAATCCCCTTGGTTCGGTCGTTCTGCCGCAATTGCTCGTCGCGCCAGTTGACCGAAGCGTTCCAGAACAGCTCGCGGCTGAGCTGCTGCTCGAGCCTGGCGGAAAGGTCGGTATAGGACGACTGGCCGCCCGTCAGGTCGGTGTATTGGATCTTGGTTTGGGCGGCGCTCAAGCCGATCGTGAGGCCGTTCTCCATCCGGTGGCTGAAGTTGGCGCTGGTGCGGTTGGCGTTGAAGGGCGAAATGACACTGTCGTGAACCTCGTTCTCGGCGCGCAACGTGAGGTCCCATAAGCGGTATTCGGCGCCGAGCGTTCGGTCCGTCAGCGAATCGGGGGGAGGGGCCTTGGGATCCAGCGGGGTAACCGTCTGGTCCTGTTTCAGTGCCCGGGCATAGACGGACAGGCCGCGCAGATACCACTCTTCGAAGGAGTAGCGGCCCCCCACGCCCACCGAATGGGTCTTGACGAGGCTGCCGGGCTCGGGCTCGATCGTGTAGTCGATCAACACGGCGTCTCCGTCGGCGATGGCGCCGGCGATGAAGCGGTGCAGTTCCACCCGGTCCGGAAAGGAGAGGACGGTGTAGTCCACGCCGGAGGCGAACATGAAGAAGCCTTTCGCCGCCCTGACCACGATGGAACTGACAATGATATGGGCATGGCTGAGCACCACGGGGTTGGGATCGGTGAACGAGTGCGCCTCGCCGGTGATCAGGGTGGGCGCGGTGCGCACCGTGTTCTCCTGCGTGTCCGTGGCCAGATCGAGGTTGAGGGACAACCGCCCCAGGGGGACCTTCTTGGTGTAGGCCCAGCCGAGGTCGGCGAAGACCTCGTCCGTCTTGGCCCCCTGGTCCAGGCCCAACTGCGACGCGCCGACGTGGCCCGTGGTGATGAGGCTGCTGAAGAGCTGGTGCATGAACCCGGCCGTCTCGCGCTGGAGGGTCTGGGAGGACGTCGACGTCCCGGCGGACGCCGTAGCGGCCGGCGACGCCCGGGAGGAAAACTGCGTCTGGTCCTGGTTCAGCACGTAATGGTAGTCCGTGGAGAGCTTCGGGGTGTGCTGCAACCGGAGATCTTCGTTCCACCGAAGACGGTCCGCCATGAGGTCCCCGGTCTCCTTGAGGACCGTGAGGACGGAATTGAGGCTGTGGACGTCGCTGGGGCCGAACATCAGGGCATGGGCGGCCGTGGCCTGGTCCGTTCGGAAGTTGCTGGTCGGGGCCCCCACGCTGCCGTTGGATTGCGTCAGGTCGTGCATGCTGTAATCCCACGAAAGCTGCTGGTGCTCCGTCGGCTTGGCCTCGCTGTGCCACTGGAAGACGTCCTCGGTCAACGCGTAATTGCTGAGGCTGCCGAAGCCCGGCGCCGTCGAAGTGCCGAACGCCGTCAGTTGCTGGCTCTGCCGGTAGAACTCGAACTGGGTCGGCACGCTCCTGGAGCGGATGTCCCACCGGCCCCCCTCGGTGGAACTCACGTTGCTGAACGAGCCGCCGAACGGCCGGGTGACCACGTCGTCCGTACGGCGCAGGTAGAGGGTCAGCGGGGCGAGTTCCTTCCGCAGAATCGTCGCGCTGACGTCATATTGCTCGACCCGGCTGTCGATCTTCTGGGACCCGCTCCCGGGCACACCCGTGGACGGCCCCCCGCCCGTCAGGGACTCCTGCTCCAGGCCGAAGGAGCCGCCCAGAGACAGATCGACAAGATTAGGATGAATGATATAGCTTTGAGCGGACAAGCCGATGGTTTCGCGGAGCAACTGGTCGGTCGTCTTGAGGCCGCCGGTGCCGTTGCCGTTGCCGGTCGTCGGCTTGGCCTGGTCGGTCTCCCGGGACGTGTAGAACTCGAACCATCCGGCAACGTTCTTGATGCCGACGGGAGGGAGCTGCTCGCGGCGGCCGAAGACGATCTCCTCCTCCTCGGCCAAGGCCCCGGAGGGGGCGGCCAACAGCAGCAGGAGCAGCAGGAGCCCTAGCGCTATGACGACCGGCGCACGCCCGGTGATGTGGCGTCCGTCGGTCACGGATGGGCTCCTGGAGCCGGCTCGGGAGGGGCGGGCTCCGCTCCCGCCGCCGCGTCACTCCTCAGGTAGCCGCGATCCGTGCCGCCGTGGCCGGTATGGCACTCCAGGCAGGCCCGGTTGGGATCCTGGTGGGCGGGAGGCTTGGGGCCCAGGAGCTCGCCCTTGTGGCATTGCGTGCAGACGGCCTGCGATGGGCCCTTCAGCAGCGCCGGCCACAGGGACTCATGGGGCGTGTGGCACCACAGGCACGCCTCGGCGGCCACAGGGCTGTGCATCAACGGGTGCTCCGTCCTGACCTTGTCGTGGCACTGCCGACACATGGTGGAACTCCCGGGCTTGATGTAGACCCCGAGGACCCCCGAGTGGCAGGCATCACAATGGTTTTCGGCGTAGGGCTTGTGCGTGTAGTGGGGGGCGGGTTTTCCACCGGGGGAGCCCGCCTCGCGGCCGGCCTCCTCGGTCCCCGCTTTGCCTTGTGACGGGGCATTCGGGTCGGGCACATCGTCAAAAAAGAAACACAGGACCTCGTAGCGTTTCTCGGGAGAGCAGCCGGCGAACATGCCTATCAGGCTGAGCCACAGGCCTGCCACGAGCACCCATCTCAGGCTTTCTGGAGGCCGCATGGTCATGGGCTGGCGCTGCCGGCACGCCTGGAGGCCGTGCCTGCTCGGTTCGACCTTTCCTGGCGACGGGCCGAAGGATCCCAACGCCGCGCGCCGGCTTGGCGGTTCACTTGTCGCCGATGGCGTCCGGCAAGGTGGCCCCGACGGGCGGGGGCGGTTCGGGAGCGGTGGGCTTGACGCTGGGCACAGGCGGCGGCGCCACGATGGCGCCTTGCCCCACGCTCATGCCCTCTCGCTCGTGACCGAAGGCATAAACGGCCACCTTGTTCTTGCCGAACTGGTTGGTCACGATCACGAGCCGCTCCGCCTCGAAAGCCGGGTGGACATATTGCTTGAAAAGATCGAGATCCCCCTCGTGCACGCAAATGCCGGCCGGCAGGTCCATGTTGCCGGGGTGGGTGCCCGTCCCACCGAAGTCCATCAGCAGCCGGCCCTCTTTATCGAACATCTGGACGTTCTGGAACGCCGCATCGACCACGTAGATGATCCCTTCACGGTCCACGGCGAGCTGCTTGGGCCGCGTGAACGTTCCGGGGGCGTCGCCGAGGCTGCCGATCGCCATGACGAACTTGCCCTCGGGGTCGAACTTCTCGACCCGGCAGTTCAGGAGGTCGGTCACGTACACATTGCCCTGGGCGTCGGTGTCGATGCCCAGCGGACCGGTCAACTGGCCGGCCTCGCGGCCCGTGGCCCCGATGGTGCGCAGCGTCTGGCCCGTCAGGCGATCCATCACCTCGACATGGTTGGCGGCCAGGTCGGAGATGTACAACAGGTTCTCATGCACGGCGACGCCCACCGGCTTCAGGTTCGGATGGCCCAGCGAGGCGATGTGCCGGTCTTTCGCGTCGTACACGAAGATCAACCCGCGCACGGCGTCGGCCACGTACTTCATCCCGTCGGGCGAAATGGCGATGTCCACGGGCTTCGAGAGCTTCCCCGTGCCCGAGGTCCCGATCAGGCGCACCTCTCGGTTCTTGATGTCTATCACAGCCACATTAAGGTCGTGCGTGTCGCAGACGTAGATCTTGCTGTCCCACGCCTTCACGCCGTACGGCTTGTTGATCAGCATCGCGGGTGTCAGTTCCTTGCCGAAGATGAGGGCGTCCAGGCCGGACTTGGGCTTCGCGACGTCTTCGCTGAATTCGTAGGAGACGAGGAATTGGACGCGGGGCTTGCTTGGAAACGGGGGCCAGAAAGAAGGGACCTTCGGCATTTCAGCGGTCTTGGGGGCGCCACACCCCGCCAATCCCATGACCCCGAGCGCCACGGCCATCAAGGCCAGCCGGACCGTGATACGTCGTCCTGTTTCGCGCATGCTCTCGTCCGCGATCACTGGGGCGGGGATCCCGCGGCTCGCTCCCTCCGCGCTTAGTATATCGTGTCTCGGCAAGCGCCGGGAACAGAAAAACGCGCGAGGGCCGTAACCCCTCCGTAACGGACCTTGAAACCAAAATCCCTGCCGGGCCGTACCTCTCCGTTCGGCCCGGCAGGGATTGACAAGTCCTTCCAGCACTCTTACCGCGCCACGCCTGCTACTTGTTGTGGCACTTCAGGCACAGGAAGCTGTACTGCATGCTGGTCCGGAGGAAGTTACCGTTGGAGTTCACGTGCGGGTTGTGGCACGTGCCGCACCCGATCCCCTTGCTGCCGTCAGGGAGCGTGGCCAGCCGGAGGCCCGATCCGCCGTTGGGGCCGTCGGCGCCGAAGAGGGCCGCCGTGGGATCATTGAAACTGGTGCTGGGCACGCCGTTGGAGACCGAGGGCGTCCAGGTCTTCCCATCGGCGCTGAAGGTGCCGGGATACTTGACGCCGACCGGATGGTCGTCGCTCAGGTCGCCGTTCAAGCCGACCGCCACGCTGCCGGAAAGGAAGTGCGTTCCGGTCGTCTTCCCGCCGTAATTGTCGACGGCAATGGCGCCATCGTGGCAGGAGAGGCACAACTTGCTGCTGGAGTCAAGCCCCACATACGAGCTCGACGTCTTGTAGAGCTTGTACGTGGCGCCGGTGTTGACCTGGTGGTTCCACAGGGGTCCCAGAGTGGTCTGGGCATTGTGGGGGGTGTGACAGGGCCGGCAGACTTCCTGGTTCTCGACCTGCACCCCAAACGCGTTCAAGTTGTGCGGGCTGACGCTGATTCCAGAGCCCTTCGGCGTCCCTACCGACGGGACATCGGCGCCAATCGACACCGCCGTCATCCCGAGCCCTACCATCAGAGCTGTTACCGCCACCATTGCTCCCACCCTGCCGCGGTTCATAATGTTACTCCTTTTTCTTGACCGCCCAGCGCCCGTGTATCGGACAACCCATTCATTGCCAGGACTTGCACCGCACCCATACCCGCGATACACTTTTCGCCCGTCTGAGTAGAATGAATAGCAAACCTTATGCCATCCTGTGCGCGTCCCGAAAATGGCGTCTGGGAACGCGCAAAGCCCTCTGCGGCACGGTTTAGGAGCGGGTTCTCTCTCAGAGATGGGAATTGTGGGCCTCGGGCGGTCTCATCTGGTAGAATCTCACGCGGCCCGGTTGAGAACCCTATTCTCAGGGCTGAGATGCACTCCGGGGTAGGGCTCCGCAGGCCTTTTCCGTAACCCACGTGGCGCACACTACTTATGCGATTGCCCGGCCGGCCTGAGAGTCTCGCTGGTCTGGCACGGCGATTGCACTGGATACTACGGGAGTTCCTGGTCAGGGTTCCGTCCATGAGCCACAAGGGTGCGAAGATCGCCATTGCCGCCGTCGTGCTGGCAGCGGGAACCGCGTTTCTGGCTTTCGCCGGCATGCAGAAGGCGCAGATCTACTATCTGGAAGTGGACGCTTTCCTCGCGGACAGCCTGCATCACAACCAGCGCGTCCGGTTGTGCGGCACGGTGGCAGAGGAGGGCCTCCAGACGGACCGCGCGACATTGACGACGCATTTCGTCCTCCTCGGGCGGCAGGGCCGGCTGAACGTGGAGTACAAGGGCCTGCTCCCGGACATGTTCAGGGCCGGCGGGGACGTCGTGGTCGAGGGCAAGGTGGACGAGGGCGGCACGTTCCATTCGACGCAAGTGATGACCAAGTGTGCCAGCAAGTATCGGCCGGCCGACTACCCAGGCGCGGAGCGCCCGCGATGACGGACACGCTGGGCAACTACGGCCTGATAGATCGGAA
>Ga0209777_10007135_pt1 | contig 12467 bp, 12 predicted proteins | sample FrelakmetHBP12HB_FD_187147 | JGI IMG/M metagenome (GOLD analysis project Ga0209777, IMG submission 187147) | Freshwater lake sediment microbial communities from the University of Notre Dame, USA, for methane emissions studies -HBP12 HB (SPAdes)... | ecosystem: Environmental > Aquatic >... | reverse complement strand
CTGGGGCTTTATGAATTTGCGCATGGAATATCCTCCTTATTTGTTGTTGCCACTATATCACATGCGCTCCCCAGGAGGTATTACTTATCCTGTTTCTCTATAAGAAAATTTCAAATCAACAGCCTGAATAGACCTCTTTCAGATTATGTGCTGGTAGAGGTCTTATCTTTTAAAGGGGAGGGCAAAATGAAAAAAGTAATAATGTTTTGTTTGCTGGCAATATTTTTCCTGCATGGGTCTGCTTTCGGTTCTTTTAATTTTATTGATAATGGTGATGGCACGGTAACCGATGGGAGAACAGGTCTTGTCTGGCTGAAGAACGCCAATCCGTGGGGATATATGAACTGGTATGATGCCGGAACATATTGCAGCAGCCTTGCAAGCGAGCAGACAGGATTAACAGATGGTTCAACAGCCGGCCAATGGCATCTTCCCACTATACAGGAGCTGGAAGGAATTGGAACTGACCCGCCTCTTACGTGGGAATCAGGTTCTCCTCCTATTACCTGGACAATGCCTGGAACACCTTTTACAAATGTGCAGCAGTCCATTGACATGTGCTGCTACTGGTCAGGCACGAGTTGGGTTAGCAATACCGACTTCGCATGGGTCGTGAACATGAACTTTGGCATCGTGGGCCACAACGGTAAGAACGGCAACGACTACGTGTGGCCGGTTCGGGAACCAACCACAACTACTACCACTACCACTATATGTGATGCTGACTATTGGAAAACGCTTTATGAACAATGCCAAGCACAGCTTACCTCTACAACCACAACAACAGTTCAACCAACAAATATTGAACTCTCTATCTTAGATGCCACCCCTTCAGATAAGCAGGTAATTCTTAAATGGCAGACCGAGACAGAAACCGACAACGTTGGCTTTAATGTGTGGAGAGCAGATAACTTTGTAAAAATCAATAATGCCATTATTCCTGCGTTAGGTTCTTCTGTATTAGGTTCAGATTATGACTTCGTTGACCAATGGGTACTAAACGGCAAGCGATACTTCTATCTGCTTGAGGATATAGATACAAAAGGAATTAGCACATTTCATGGACCTGTTAAAGCAACACCGAGATGGATATACGGGGTGGGGAAATAGATCGAGAGGCATCTGTCAGCGTGCGAGCTGGAGGGTAATCTTTCACAAGGGATAGTAAAATGCAAAGTAAAAAGTTCAAAGTATCGGCAATACTATTTTACTCATTCATTACAGTATTAGCCTTGGCTCTGCCTAATATGGCATTTGCCCTGCAGTCGGGAGATTTTACATATACGGAATCAGGCGGCACTATAACAATCACCGGATATGGCGGTTGTTCTACTACCGAACCTGTAATAATCCCATCTGTAATAAACGGTATGCCGGTGGTAGGCATTGGGGATTGGGCGTTTGCTGGTTGTACAGGTTTGACAAGCGTCACCATCGGAAACGGCGTTACAGACATTGGGTTTCATGCGTTTGAGGGTTGCACCGGTTTGACCAGCGTCACCATCCCCAACAGCGTTGTGGACATTGCGGACCATGCGTTTTATTGTTGCATTGGTTTGACCAGCGTGAACATTCCTAAAAGCGTTACGAACATTGGGACTTATGCGTTTGCTCGTTGCACCGGTTTAACCAGCATAGTCGTTGACGCAAGTAATACCACCTATAGCAGTCAGGATGGTTTGCTTTACAATAAAGCCATGACAGTGCTTATTCAATATCCATGTGCAACGGCTGGCGTCACCATCCCCGACAGCGTTACGTACATTGGGGATTATGCGTTTTATGGTTGCACCAATTTGTCCAGCTTCTCCATCCCCGACAGCATTACAAGCATTGAGAATGAGGCATTTGAGGGTTGCACCGGTTTGACCAGCGTCACCATCCCCAACAGCGTCAGAAGAATTAAGTATGAGGCATTTGAGGGTTGCACCGGTTTGACCAGCGTCACCATCCCCGATAGCGTTACGAGTATTGGGGAGCTTGCGTTTGCTCAAAGCAGCGGTTTGACCAAAGCATATTTTTTAGGAAATGCACCTTCGATGGGGTCAGATGTTTTTTATAAATGCTCCAGTAATTTTACCGTTTGCTATACTGCAGGAAGCACAGGGTTTACAAATCCGTGGGATGGCTATCCTGCGGCGGTGTGTGAAGAAAAAAAATGCGCAGCAGAAGCAATTTACGGCCGTAATAGCGAGGAAACCGAGTTGTTGCGTGAGTATCGAGATAAGGTATTGAGCAAATCTGCAACGGGCCGCCAAATGATCAAGACCTATTATGAGCTACCCCCTGCGGTTGTAGAAGCCCTACAGAAAAACGATACGGCCAGAGCAAGCGCCCGTAGGGTATTGGATTCATTAATGCCAGCTATCAGGGAAAAGGTGAAACAGTGAAAGCGGTGCTGGATTTATAAATATTAAGAAATTAGAAAGAGTAAATTTTACCGTTACTGCATGAGAGGGACTGTATCACGTTTAAAGCTAAGCCTGTTTTTGCCCCCACCCAGGGGGTCAAGTTCAAACTCTTTCAAAATTCCTTTTTCTAACGCACTACAAGCGGCAGGGATGCCCCTAAAATCGACGATCAGCATTAAGGTAATGGTATGTTAAGGGTTAGTCCAGCCTTTGTCGTTCATGCCCTTTGCTCTCTCCACAATGCGGGAAATTATCGGACTTGTTTTATATATCCTTTCCCCTGACCTCCCCCCCCATTTTCAATAAAAAGGGTATCAATAGGGTAGCATGCAAGAAAAAAGCACTTAACAGAAACTTGCTAAGTGCTTGATTTTATTGGTGAGCCGCGCGGGGCTCGAACCCACGACCTACGGATTAAAAGAGGCTACCAGCGAAAAACTGACAGATAACAAGAGAGAAGAAGAAGAAACAAAATAGAAGATAAAACAAACCACTGTAATCAATACTTTTATTTCTACTTCAATGATGTTATATCGTGATTTATAGTGGTTCTAAAAAAAAGTGGTGACAAAGTGGTGACAAGAAAAAAAGTTTTTTAGTGAGTTGATGCAGTAAAATTTCACAACTTGGAGGGATAGGCAACGCGAGCCGAAAAAGACATGGCCCCCCCGCCGTGTCCTTCCCTCTTTATTCAAAACGGGGTTTGTGCCTGGGGGGCACTATGAAACAAAATAATAAAAAGAAACCGCTCAAAATAAAATCCAGTAAAATTATTTCCTCTCCCAAAAAAGCCACTGCACCAGCATTAACCGCAGGGGCGCCCAAACATCTTTCCCCACTATGGGAAGTTTCTTTAAAAAAGATCGCTGAAAAAATATATAGTGGTTCAATGTTTGGTTCGCCTGATGAGCTAAAGGATAAATTACTATCCGGCAGAAAAACAAAAGCAATGCACGCCTTGTTATGTGTAAAAGATTTAATGATCTCTTTAAGGTGTGAGAATGAAATATTTAAACTTGATAAAATAGAGCAGAATATAGATCGGGATTTTAAAAGGTTCTTATCAGTAGTGGAAAGCAAAGCAAACTCTTTCACATCGGAACAAGCGATAGGTGCAGTAGAATCAAGGCTGAATAAAACCATTTCAAGAATAGAGGCGTTGTTATTGCCGGGGTATGAGTTACCAGGCGATCCCATGAAACTTATTGACGATCTGTCTGCGCTGCACTTCTATTATTATTTATTCCCATTGTCAAAAACAACCTATGTAATTGATCAAATACTTGACGGGGTATTGCTCGGCTTGTTAAATTTGGCAAACCATTCTATTGATAAAAACAAATATGAACTGCCGCTTAAACATCGAACGCTTAGAATGAAAACAGGATATAAATCTATAACTGACAATTTACTAAAAAAAGTTGAAAGCATTATAGTGCAGAGAGAGCAAAAGGAGCCTGGCTGGATTGACAACAGCAAGCATGGCAAGAATGTGTATGTTAAAAAAGAGCTAATAAAAACAGACCCTGCCTTTTCATGTGATCCAAAGACGCTTAGAAAATATATAAAACTGGCAATAGAGGAAATTAAAAAAGGGAAAGCTTAAAGGTTTTCTGTCTTTTTTTATGAAAAGGGGAAACCTTAAAGGCTTTCCCTCGACTACGGTGTTTTTTGGTTGTAGTTAATGGACATCATTCGCAAGTGATGTCCATTTTTATATTTTGGAGGTGAACATGAAAGGCAAACCCGAAGTTGTGGAAACGACTAAACAGTTTGAGGAGCTATTAACTCTTGCTGAATTGTCACAACACTTGAAGGTTCCGGCGTCTTGGATTTATTCCAGGAGCCGCAGCACTGCGGAAGACGCAATGCCCGTCGTGCGCGTGGGAAAATATTTGAGGTTTGATCTGCCAGATGTGCGCGGCTGGTTGCAGCGGCAGGGCAAGTGATTTATTGTAATGAAAAGGACTTTCCCCTTTCCCCCCTTGTAAGATGTCCTGGCAAGCTCTACAGGCTGCCAGGGGACAGCGGGTCCTTCCTGAAGCTTTCAGCTGCAGGGGTAACAGGACCCCGGTTTTTGGCTCCGCGCAATTTTCACGAATGCCGCGGAAAAGGAATTTAATCAGAAAAGAGATCCAAAAACATCCAAAGTCCATGAATGAAAATGACTGAAAATATTGAACAGATCAAAGTCCAAGTTGCTGAACGGGTTGCAGCAGAGGCGGCAATCATGCCGCCGGAGCCCGAGAAATCAGAGGTAACGTCGAAGCTCATACAGTGGGCTGCTACTGATGGAGGCATTGCCGGAGCTGGTTTATTGTACTCAATGATTAATGCTGGCAAAGTTGTTTTAGTCTCGGAGTGGAATGAGTGGCTTTGCTATCAGGTCCACTTTTGGGAACGTGACATAAATCAACAGGCACTGGTTTTGGTTGAACAAGTTGTTGAAGTTTTATTTAAAGAACTCCGGCGTGTAGATCAAGAAATTTATGGGCTGATAAAATCAGGCGAGCAGGACGGGGCCAAATATTTACAGAAGCTGCGCCGCGATATACTGCGGCTCATTAAGCAATGCAGGACAGAAAGGGGCCGCCAGGACGTTTTAAAATTTGCCGCTGCGGGGCTGCGATCCATGCGAGTAAGCGCCAGCCTTTTTGATAAAAATCCCCTACTAATGGCCTTTGCAAATGGCGTGGTATGCCTTATCACTGGACGGCTCCGGCCTGGGCGTCCAGATGATTATATCCTGTTGCACTCTGATGTTGAATATCCAGGACTCATGACACCAGCGCCACTTCTGGAAAAGACCTTACCTGAAATGTTAGATCGAGACATACCAAAAATTAATTATTTACAACGGCTCTGCGGTTATCTTCTAACCGCAATTATAACAGAAGCGATTGTAGTTTTTTTTATAGGTTTAGGCAGAAACGGAAAATCTCTTTTAATAGAAATTATTAAATCTATTTTGGGGCAGATGGCTGTTGTTATTCCCACAGAGATGTTACTTGATACAGGGTTAAGAAGCTCCTCAGCGCCGACGCCGGACATTCTTTTATTGAAAGGTAAGAGGGCAGTATTTGCCAGCGAAACGCCTGCAAATCAAAAAATATCTGAGCAAAAAATCAAACTACTTACCGGCTCAGACACCTTGACCGCCTGCGGAAAATACGAAAAACATTTTACAGAATTTTTACCCACACACAAACTAATTTTATCCACAAATCATTTGCCGCGGGCTGACGCTGATGATTATGGATTTTGGCAGCGCGTCCACGTGTTGCAATTCCCTCTGTCTTTTGTGGATAGGGAGCCGCAGGCCGATTTTGAGCGCAGGGCAGATAAAGAGTTATTAAAAAAACTCAAAGAAGAAGCTCCGGGGATCGCGGCCTGGATGGTGCGCGGCTGCATTCTCTGGCAGCGGCAGGGGCTTGATCCCCCGCCGGTGGTGCTTGAAGCGGTGAAGCATTATCGGCGGCAAGAAGACAACCTGGCAGACTGGATTGATCTCTGCTTGGTTCTTGATCCGAAGGCCAAAGCAGGTGCACAAAGTCTTTTTGATTCATATAGGGGATGGTTCACAGAAAATATTTCTAAATACCCGCCCTCTCCCAGAACCTTTGCCCGATTGATAGAACGGAAGTTTACGAAACGGATAATTTCCGGCTGCCGGAAATATCAAGGCTGCTATTTAAACGCAGAAGGTGAACGCTGTGAAGAACTTATTAAAAACAAATAAAAGCAATCTTTTTGCAACAAAAAATGGTGAGCATGGTGAGCACACGGCGGCAAATCCCTATATATACCCCTATATACCACTTTACTATTTTTCACTTCACTTTTTTATATATAGCTCACCACACTCACCTTTAATAATAAAAAGAGGATTAAAGAATAGAAATATTAAAAGGTTAAATCGAGAGAACTTAAACGGCATCCTTAAAAATATGGCTCACCTATGGCTCACCATGCTCACCATTTTTCTTAGTGAGCCTGTTTCCTGCCGGGCAGATGGGGGGAAAGGGATTTAAAATGAGTGATCAAGAAATTTTCAAAAACATTGCCGCCGCTCAGCGCTATCTGCAACAGCGCGGACACAAAATCAAAAAGTCCAAACTTTATGCTGACAGTAGGCAGGGCTTGATCCGCGTACAGGATAACGGATCGGTGTTGCTGGCTGATGTGCTGGACTACTCCCGAAGCCTGGGACCATGTCAAACACCGGCAGAGCTGCGGTTAAAGGCTGCGCTTGGAGAACTTAGACGGCTACGCAGTTTATTCGACATTACAGAGGAGTTGATCATTGAAAAGCTCAATCATGGGGGTGAATTATGAGCGATCCGAAGGTTTTTAAAAACATGCTGGCAGTGCTCAGTTATTTAAAAGGCAGCGGGTTTAAAATCGCAAAGAGTAAACTTTACAGCGATGCAAAAACCGGCCTGCTGCGGGTGCAGGAAAATGGCTCTGTATTCCTTGCCGATGTGAAAGGCTACGCGCAGACATTGCAGAAGTTCACAGGTAGGTTTTCCACACCAGGAGAACGCACCATAACGAAGCTTGATGCTGAGATCAATAAGCTGCATGAACAAATAAAAGCATTGCAATGGACCCGCGAAAAAGACAGCGGCAAGTATATGCTGCGCTCTGATTTCTGTCTGGAAATGGCGGGGCGTGCTGCCGTCCTTGACTGCGGTTTAAGGCAAATGATCCGCGTCAAAGCCCCGGACCTGATAGCCGCAGTAGGCGGCAGGGCAGAGTTTGAGCCGGAGCTGCTGCGATTATTTGACAGCATCCTTGACGAAAAATTAAACGAATATGCTTCAATGAAAACTTACCAGGTATTGATTACCAGTGAAACAGGTGAACCAGTACCGCCGGGGCCGCCGGGAGCTGATGAAACTCAAACCGATAACGCAGTAAACTAAAACAAACAGGAGAAAAAGATCATGACTGAAAAAAAATCTATTTTTGACAATCTTAATAACAACATCCCCCGCGCTCCGGGTGTAGTGGCGGCTGTAAAGAAGCTCAATGAGATGAGGGGAAAAGCCGCCGCCTTCACCATCCAGCAAGAGAATTTTACACAAAAAGTAAAAATCATTGAATCAGACATTGCCAGGTTGCGAGCGCAAATTGATGCGGTGTTGAGTGATGCAGGTGATCCGCTGAAATTAAATGAGGAGTTGCGCAAAAAAGAGAGTGAGAGGCAGGACCTTCAATCCTTTATAAATTCACTCGATGGCAAGGCCGCCGCCTTTACGAAGGCAGCAATACCAGCGGCAGAAAAAACCTTATTTGATGCTGTTACTGTTGAACTGTTGCAGGCCCGTGTCAGCGAGGAAAGAGAGCTTGTCACCCTCTGCGATATGCTTTCTGAAAAAATGGAAGGCTGGAATAATGCCAGCCACGAAATTTATACAAAGTTTTTCCCTGACGGGCGGAATAATCACGGCGCTGTTCATTTGCCTGTTCCGCAAAGATTTCAAAGCTCATTAATCAGAAAAATGATATTTCAACAGGAATAACCGGGCAGCTTCACCAGGGGCAGCACACAACAATAATTTTAAATTAATTTAAAAGGAGACACACAATGGAAGCAGAAGAGATTGACTATAAACAGGCGTTTGAAAAACTCCGGGCTGAGAATGAGCAATTAAAAAAAGATCCAAATTATCGGGCTGTTCTGCTGCGGCGGGACTATGAAGCCAGCCAGGCGTTACAGCGGGAGTTTAAGGATGTGAAAACGTACCTGGCTTATATGCACGCGCATGAACGCGGCGCGGCGAAAATCACAGGTCATAAGTAAGCGGCGGATGTTCTAACGGGGCCGGGGCCGCCGGGGCCGCCTATCCATCGGCACACTCCTTTCCCCCGGCTCATTTATTTGTCGTGAAACTGGCGGGCGTTATTGCGCGCCGTGGCCGCCAGGGGGTTGTTTTCCCCGTCCAACCACGGTTCGCACGAAGGGCGGCGGCGGTTTTTGCATCGTTTCCGCTGCCGCCTTTTTTATTTAACATGGGAAATGGTGAATTATGGCAATAGAGCATATTTATAAAACAAAAGACGGGACACAAGCCGGAAAATTAACGCCTATAAAGGCAATCAGGCATAAGTGCCTTGACTGCTGCTGCTGGCAGATTAATGAAGTTAGGGCTTGCAGTGTCAAGACTTGTGCCCTGTATTTGTATAGAATGGGGAAAACTGGCAGAGTGTGCAGCAAAGGTGCTACCGATGCTTTGCAAAAAGCGCGCTCAATGCAAAAAACCCTGTCAAATAGAGGGGGTTTTTAAGCTATCTCAAATTGAGGCTACCTTTACCCTGGGGCAATGGTGCCCGTCGATTAAACAGGGCTTAAATTACTAATGAGGCAAAAGGGGCCGTACAGAGCGCCGCAGGCTCACGACGTTGGCACAGGATCGACGACGGGCACCAGGGCAGGGGTATTTGTAAGAGAATAATTAACTTGACTCCATAAATACAGTGTATAGAATGAAACCATCTAAAACTCAATACGGAGGCCGAACCCGTGAGCATCGGTTTTTTTGCGTCTAAAAACAGAATGAAAACAACTGCCGGAGTGTCCCTATATCGTGAGGTATGGGGCAGCCTTTATTGAGGGCTGAGATAGCGCTCCGGCTTTTTTTATGGGGAGGTTGTATATGGAAGCTATAAAAGAAGAACACGCAAGAGTGCCGTATAAAGATGAATGGGGTAGGGACATACCGGAGGGGGAAATAAATGTTTTACCGCTTGATCCGGGAGAGATTTTTACACACATATTTGACGCCTTAGAATATATGGGCAATGATGAGACGTACCCGTTCACGACGTTAATTGCGGTATTAGTCAGGGATGCCGAGAGGGAATTAAAACAGATTATAGATATTGTTGAGCGTGATGTAGGAAAAATTGAACTGGTGTTTGATAGCCGTTTGAATAAGCTGTGTTGTAATGATGATCCAGTGGCAGCGCGGTTGACAGCGATTGACTGAGAACAGGGAAAAAACAAAACATTGGCCTAAACGGGGGTATTATGAAAACATCAAATCCTATGTACAGATCGCAAATGAAATTCAGCCGGGCATATCATAAGGAGGGAACTTTTGACGCATGGACAATCATCTTTGACCCGGATAATGACATTTACTCAATGTTACACAATGCAGACATGCCAAACGGGGTTTGTCTTTACTATGGGACGCAATGCAATGAGACAGAGCACGGCAAGCCGGTGAAGTTTGACGATCTGCCTGATGGGATAAAGAGACAGATCAAATCTTTAGAGACACCGCAGCGGCCTTGAAGCTTTTCCTTGCAAGGCGCTATTCCCCGGAGGGGTAAGACTGCGGGGGCTGGATGAGGTCGCAACCTGGGGCAAGTATGGAAGCCAATAGCTCCACAAAAGAGATGAGGGAATATCATGGCATGTATAGTCAAGAGACGCGGTAAGGTGTGTATAGATTTCTACGATCAAAACGGCAAAAGACATTTAAAGACTCTGCCGGAGGGAATCACTAATAAAGACGCACGCCGAAACTTATCCGAAATAGAAAGAGCCGTGCAGCACGACATTTATATTTCCCCGGTACAGGTGCAGCAGTTTAAAACAGTGGCGAAAGATTGGCTGGCATACCATCGGCCACGGGTAAAAGAATCAACCATAGATGGCAATGATGGTCATATCAGAAACCATTTAAACCCGTTTATGGGGGATACTGCCATTACTAAGGTTAACTTTGATCTGATTGAAAAGTTTATGCAGTATGCCCGGCGGCATGAAAGGAAAGTGGGCAGTAAAAAGAATCCGAAAAAAAAGAAGCTGGCAGAAGCAACAATAAAAAAAATGCTCCTCACCCTGGGACAGATATTGCAATATGCAGTGCGTAAAAAGTACATCCCGTTTAATCCGGTGCACGAAGTAGAAAAGCCGAAACAAAAGGGTAAAGACATGTTTGATTTTTTGCAGCCTCACGAAATCCGGGCACTGTTAGAACATACAGAGGGCGCAAAATATAAAACACTATTTCTAATGGCAGTAATGACCGGCATGAGGCAGGGGGAGCTGTTAGGGCTTCAATGGGGTGATCTGGACTGGATCAATAACCAGGTATGCGTCCGCCGGACATATAACCACAATAAATTTTACCCGCCCAAAACAGAGAAATCTACACGCCGGATTGATCTTGCACCTATGGTTATATCAGAGTTGAAGGCGTGGAAGCTGCAATGTCCAAAGGGTGAATTTAATCTTGTGTTTCCTAACCAGCTTGGCAATCCTGAAGATTGCATGAACCTTGTCAGGCGAAACTATCAACCGGCATTGAGAAGGGCCGGGCTGCGGCAGATACGCTTTCACGATCTGCGGCATACGTTTGCCAGCCTCTTGATTGATCAAGGTGAGCATCCAAAGTATATACAAAGTCAAATGGGGCATGGCTCAATAAATGTCACCATGGACACCTACGGGCACCTGATGCAAGACACAAATTCACAAGCGCCTTTGAAGCTGCAAAATGCAATTTTTAAAAAAAGTGGTGACAAAATGGTGACAAGGGGGGTGAAAACTGATGCAGAGGAGACGATAAAAGCACTTACCCATGAGGATAAGTGCTTGATAAATGGAGGGAATATTTTGGTGAGCCGCGCGGGGCTCGAACCCACGACCTACGGATTAAAAGTCCGTTGCTCTACCAACTGAGCTAGCGGCTCACTGTATTTTAACTTTCAGTTTTAATTATTACAAAAGTTTTACAAATTTACAAACAGTAATTTATCAGCAGAAGATAAATATACTGTCATATTAATGAAACGGATTTTTCAGTATTATTGCCTCATTGCGGCGATGACCGAGTGAAAGGATGGTCACGGGTATTTCAGTCTGTTTTTCTATGTACCTGATGTAATCCTGTGCTGCCTTCGGTAAATCCGCTACCTTTTTTATCGCGCTGATATTCTCGCTCCATCCAGGAACTTTATCATAAACCGGCTCACAGTTTTCCAGCACATTAAAGTTTGCCGGCATTTCAGTTAAAAGTGAATTTTTGTACCTGTATCCCGTGCAAACCTTTATGGTCTTAAGTCCGCTCAGCACATCAAGCTTGGTCAGGGCAAAACTCGTCATGCCGTTTACCCGTATGGAATGACGGGCAACCACTGAATCAAACCAGCCGCAGCGCCGCGGCCGGCCGGTTGTTGCGCCGTACTCACCGCCCTGCTCACGGAGATAACTGCCCATCTCATCGTTAAGCTCGGTAGGGAAGGGGCCGCTGCCAACCCTGGTTGTATAGGCCTTAGAGATGCCGATAATGGTATCAAGACAGTTAGGCCCGACGCCGCTGCCTATGGCTGCCTGACCGGCAACAGTATTTGACGAGGTAACAAAGGGATAGGTGCCATGATCAACATCAAGCATGGAACCCTGCGCACCTTCAAAGAGGACTTTTTTACCCTGTTTCAGTGCGTTGCTCAGGTACAGGGAGGTGTTGGCAACATACTGTTTAATGCTTGAGCGATACCGGGTAATCTGACTTATTATCTCTTCAGCATCGAAGGTTGTTTCTTTCAGGTATTCACGCAAATACCAGTTTTTCTCTTCAAGGTTTGATTTTATTTTATAGCGCAGCGCCTCATCATCAAAAATATCCACCACCCTGATACCGCGGCGCGCTGCTTTATCCTCATAAGCAGGGCCGATACCTCTGCCAGTGGTGCCGATTTTGTCTTTCCCCTTTAGAGATTCACGGGCAACATCGATGCGCTTGTGGTAGGGCATGATAAGATTTGTTTCTTCACTGATAAGCAGTGCCGCGTCGTCCGGAAAATACCCCCGGGACTTTACTTCCTGCATCTCAGCCATAAGGGTTTCGATATCAAGCACCACACCATTGCCGATCACGCAGGTTTTTCCCTGGTGGAGAATACCTGAGGGGATCTGGTGGAGAATTATTTTTTCATCGCCCACCACCACGGTGTGGCCGGCATTGGGGCCGCCCTGGAAACGGACAATGATGTCTGCATCGAGGGCCAGGATGTCCACAATTTTACCTTTTCCTTCAT
>Ga0209777_10007134_pt1 | contig 12468 bp, 9 predicted proteins | sample FrelakmetHBP12HB_FD_187147 | JGI IMG/M metagenome (GOLD analysis project Ga0209777, IMG submission 187147) | Freshwater lake sediment microbial communities from the University of Notre Dame, USA, for methane emissions studies -HBP12 HB (SPAdes)... | ecosystem: Environmental > Aquatic >... | reverse complement strand
TTAAGTCACGATCTTTCATTCTACAAAAACACAGGGCCAGTCAAATCACGTTCTACAAAAACTACTAAGCGGGCTCCGCCTAGACAGCTGAGACGCGCGCGACCGCGAGAGGCACGGATAACACAAGTGCCACCTGAATACGCCGAACATCCTGAAAGATATATTGAACAACATCCTGAAGAAGGACTTATGAGTTTTAAACAAACTCCTGAATGGATCAAAAAGAATCCAGAGTTAATGAAAGCAAAAATGGAAGCAGGCGACGGTCGAAGAAAGTTCAGGATTTTTTACTAATGAAACATAAACAAAAAAAGAGGGCTCTAGTATCTGCATTCCAGTTTTGGAACATAGCTCCAAGTTCTACTTTTCATAGGCATTCTAGATTTTCACAATTCTCTTTAATACCAAGATATAAAAAACCTTTATTGTATAATCTTAGAGGTTATGGAGATGGGAGAATACTCCGCCCAAAAGAATCTGATAAAGGACATTTAAAGAATGTCTTCGGATCTATACTCAAGGAATCGCAAGTGCTTCCACAAGAAAAAAAGAAGTATATGCCCAAGAGAAACATTATAGAAAAAAGAAAGAAGTATCATCAGGATCTTTCACAAATAGAATTCGAAAGAAATGAATCAACATTAAATCCTGAGACTAAGATACAAAGATACGAACTTGCAAAGGTTCTTACTGGAGAAGATCACAGACACAGTTGGGTATTAGTGCCAGGGACATTCAATAAAGGAAACATGACTCAAATTCAAACATGCCCTCTTTGCGGAAAGAGAAGGCAGATTACAATTAGGGAAGAAGAGGTAGAAGAGGAATGAAAAAGAGAAAACAACAACCAGTAAAAAGAGGATTTGGATTCGGTGGCTTTGTACCTAAATATAATTCTAATCCTTTTTTTAGCGGCCATGCGAAGGTGAGAATGCGTGGAGACGGCAGAACCCAAGAAGGAGCTATGCTAGATCTAGAAAGGAAAAACGCAGGGGTTACTTTAAAATTTATTACTCCTAAGGCCGGTAAGAGAATGCACAGTGATCGTGGAGAGAGAACTGAAGTTAAGTTGATACATCCTGTAGGAGCTAGAGAACCCAAAGTTTTAGCAAGATCAAAGAGCTTTGGATATAGCTGTCCAACATGCGGTCAGGAATTCGAAACCTCTGCCGCGCGCGGAAGTCATCAAAGAGTTTACCATAAAGGAGATGGAAGGATCGCATTCGAACATCCATCAATATTCAAAAAGAATATTCCTATGATTAATAAAAGTTATCTTATGAAGAATATGGGAGGAGAGCATGTTGTTAAAACTCATATGAAAGGTGACGGTTATGTTCAAATGATAGCAAAGAAATGTTCATGTGGAAGAACGATACGTCATTTTAATAAAACTGGTTTATGTAATAGTTGTTATGAAAAACAAAGAAGAATTAAAACTCCTGTTTCAATTCGGATTCCTGGAGATGGGGCACTAGAACATAACTGGAGTCGTATGATTGCTTTTAAAACAAAACGACAAGGAGATTCAATTGAAGATTCTATGATGGCTAATAAATTCATGAGATTTGGCCCCGAAGAAGAAGAGATTAAAGTTAAGAGAGAATGGGAAGATCTAGCTGCTTTAGAACATGATAGAGCTGAACATAAAAAAGGTGACGGAGACATTGATATAATATATTTCACTCCTAAAAAGAAAAAGAAACGTAAGACTCCAGAAACTCCTGCAGAATTATATTCAGGTACCGAAGGCGAAGGCTATCGCGAATCCTGGAATGAATCAAATGGCGGAGACGGCCGATATTCAAAAAAAAAACTTTAATTCTTGGGGACGGTTACCGTCGCCATATAACTGAACAAGAGAAATCTACTCGAAGAGAAATGTATAATAAATTAAGGGAAGCAGGTATTGATCGCGATGCCGCAATTAAACTTCGAGATTGGACTACTCCTAAGATAGACACAATCATTCAAGGTAAATCTAATCCTATTGCTTTGATGGGTTATCAATTTGATCCGGATAAAAAAAAGTGGATTGAGAAAGATCCTGGAAGTCAAGAAGTAGAAAAATAAATACCATCGTTTAAATAACCTTACAGGTAATAATATTCAAGGAGGTAAAAGAGATGATAGCAACACTAGTAGGAGGATTTGTAGCAATACTCGTTGGAGTGTCTTTGATTGGACCAGTAGCAACTACTGTAAATCAAGCAACTGTAACTAACGGAGCATTAGCAAATACTTCTAGTTGGGGAGTTACTGTTCTTAATCTAGTTCCAGGTTTCTTCGCATTAGGAATTTTGGGTATAGGTTTGGCGGTCACTTATTCCAGCTTACAACAAGCAGGCGTACTTTAAGAATAAATTTTTTTATTTTTTTATACCTTTATTATTTATTTAAGGTTTATATACCATCATTTATATAACCTGATTCTTTACTTCTCGCAAGGAGGGGTGATTATATTTAACAAGAAAAAATGATAGCAACACTCGTTGGTGGATTTGTTTCCATCTTAGTAGGAGTTTCTCTAATTGGTCCAATTGCAACACAAGTTAATCAAGTGTCTGTAACTAACGGAGCATTAGCAAATACTTCTAGTTGGGGAGCAACTGTTCTTAATCTAGTTCCAGGTTTCTTCGCATTAGGAATTTTGGGTATAGGTTTGGCTGTTTGTTATTCCGCACTTCAGCAAGCTGGAGTTCTTTAAGAAGAAGTTCAAATTTTTTAATTTTTTATTTTAATTAATTCAGAAATAATTGGAGAAGGATTAAAATTTTTCCGTTTAATCCATTCAGGTAGTTTATCTAAAGGAGTTACTCTTTTAGAAGCATTACAAGACCAACAACATCTTACAGCATTATTTAATGATAAAGGTTTATTGGGATCTAAATGATCTATGGTTTCTTTTTTTCTATGAACCTTCTCATTAAACGGTTCTCCACAGTATACACAAACGTTATCTCGTTCTCTTATAAAATTTAAAATAGTAGTATCTAATTTGTCTAAAGATTTTCCAGTCAAGATAAGATTCTTTTTTCTTCTACGTTCATTACATTTTAAAGTATTTACTTTTCCTTTATCTGTTTGTTTATAACGGAGTCCTTTAGATCTATTATTTTCTGGATGTTTTTCATATTGTTCTAACCAATATTTTTTATCGCGTCTCCATTTATTTTGTATGTTTCTAAATTTAGGAGTACGTTGATATTTTTGTTTAACTAATTTACCCCCTTTAAGATACCATCTTTTTTCCCTACGACGTTGTTTAATTAAATATTCAGGGTTACCTTTTCTTTTATTGTGGTATCTAAATTTTTCTCTGCAATTATCGGAACAGTATATTTTATTCTTTCTTCCTTCATATATTAATTTGCAATAGATACAAATATGTTCCATAGATATTCCAACTCCATAGATTATATAAATGTTTTTATAAAGGAATCATAGTTTACTAGTAGTATAGAAAAAACCAAGGTTTAAATAACCTTTTCAACACTAATTCTATTAAGGAGGGGTGATTATTTAATAAAAGAGGAAAATGATAGCAACACTTGTCGGTGGATTCGTAGCAATCCTTATTGGTGTTAGCCTTATAGGCCCTATTGCATCTCAAGTAGCAACAATTGCTAGTACTACTAATACAACTGGTGGTACATGTACTGCAGCTCAATCAGCTACAGCAACAGCAAATTGTCAGCTTTATCTTAGTGCATCATGGGGAGCAACTGTTCTTAACCTAGTTCCAGGATTCTTTGCTTTGGCAATTCTTGGTATCGGTTTGGCGGTTACCTATTCGAGCTTACAACAAGCAGGAGTATTGTAAACTCATTTCCTAAAAATTTAAAATGATAGCAACATTAGTTGGTGGATTTGTATCTATCCTTGTTGGAGTAAGTCTTATAGGCCCTATCGCAACTCAAGTTAACCAGACTGCAGGAAGTTCAACTAACCCTACAGCTCTGTACAACGCTTCGAGCTGGGGTTCAACTGTTTTGAACTTAGTTCCAGGATTCTTTGCTTTAGGAATTTTAGGGATCGGGTTGGCAGTTACATATTCGAGCTTACAGCAAGCTGGTGTACTTTAAGGAGGCTTAATTGACTCTAAAAGTAGATACTAATAGAAAGTCACAATACTTTTTTGATTTAATTAGTTTGACTTTTTTTTCAAAAAAAAGGAGTGTGGGCTTCCAGTTACCATGAAAAACAAAATGAATTTTTCTAGTGGTAAATGGAACTACACAATCTTTTTATTCTCATTCTTAATTTTAATTCTATCGTCGATATCTTTTGTTAAATCACAGAATGAAGGTGTGAATATAATCGGAACCAATAGTGTAACTATTGGTGGAGTTCCATTAAACACGCCTGGTCAACCTATAGTCGTAATTCAACCATCTACATTGGCTGGAGAAGTATTCAGTACAATAACTGTTACTGGAGATGCGTACGTGAACGGGAACCTGTATGTGAATGGAACTATATTTGGATCTGCGAACGTTAGTGTAAATCATTCTACAACTTCTGACTACGCAACAACTGCAGGTTATGCAAATACAGCAGGTACTGCAAATTATGCTAATACTGCAGGATCTGCAAACACTGCTAATTCAGCTAATACTGCTAACACCGCAAATTATGCAAACAGTGCAGGAACTGCAAATAATTCTAATTACCTTGACGGATATAACATAACTGATATTCTTGGAGCTGTTACAAATGTAACAAACCTTTCTAATTATGTTCCATATACTGGTGCAACCAATAATCTTAATCTAGGAGGTAATAACCTTCTAGCACAGAACGTCTTTGCAAATAATCTTTGTTACAGCAATGGAAGTAATTGTAACAGTAGTAGTTTTAATTTTATAAGTTTGTATGCTAATACTTCTAATGGATATTTATATAATGACTCTACCTTCATGTATTTTAATGATACTCAATTAAGCGATAATTATTATAATAAATCGGAGATTGATGCTTTAATACCTTCTCAATTAACTTATTTCTTTTGGGATACTACCGATACTCTAGTTCCTTCATATACCGTCATGAACATAACTCCTGATCCAACAATTTCTTCAGTAATTATTTCAGGTATAAGTGATGGACAAATACTTGCTGAAAGAATAAATTCTAATACCAACTTAACAGGACTTTCTCAGGGAAGTATTGTAGCGCATAATGTAATTACCAAGACTGGAGGAAATAAAGATATAAGAGTTTATGGAAAGATTTACATAAGACATGTAAATGGAACAGAAGAATTATTGACTACAACAAGTTCTTCTTCTGCTCTCCCTCTAGGAGCACTTAACACTGTTGTATTAGTTGCTCCAGTTCAACCAATGGTATTAAATATAACTGATATGTTAGTATGGAAATTATTTGCTCAAGTTAGCGGTTCTGGAAACTCTCCTTCTATTAATTTAACAATTGGAGGATCAACTTTTGCAGGGTTGAGTATTCCTGTTTCAATTAATAATCTTAACATTGTAAATGGCGTTAACGGGGTTAATGGAACTAATGGGGTGAATGGTACAAATGGTATCAATGGTACTAACGGTGTTGGAATATTTACTTCTTATGTTGATGTTAATGGAAATCTTATCTTGAATTATTCTAATGGAACTTCTGTGATCACAGGTTATGTACTTGGAGCTAACGGTATCAACGGGACTAACGGAGTAAATGGAACCAATGGTATTAACGGCGTTAATGGTATAAATGGAACTAATGGAGTGAATGGCCTTAACGGAACTAACGGCGTAAACGGAATCAATGGAACAAATGGTTTGAACGGAACTAATGGTACAAATGGAATTGGTATTTTTGTTTCTTACGTAGATATGTCTGGATATTTAATAATAAATTATTCTAATGGATCTTCAGTTAATGTTGGATATGTTATAGGAGCAAATGGAATCAATGGTACTAATGGAGTCAATGGTACGAACGGAGTTAACGGAGTAAATGGAACTAATGGAGTAAACGGGATTAACGGAACCAACGGTACAAACGGGGTGAATGGTTTAAACGGAACAAATGGTATTAATGGAACCAACGGTACAAATGGAGTTGGTATCTTTATATCTTATATTCAAAATGGAAATCTAATCATAAATTATTCTAATGGAACTTCAGTTAACGTTGGATATATTGTTGGAGCAAATGGGGTGAACGGAACCAATGGTATGAACGGAACAAATGGAGTGAACGGTATTAATGGTACTAACGGTATAAACGGAACTAATGGAACCTTCACAGGAATATTAAACTCTTCACAATTCACAAACAACTCTAACGTGTTCACAATAACTTCTATAACTGCAGATATCGTAAATAAGACTTCTGGAACTTATTTTTTAAATCAAATCTTAACTTTAATTTTAGATACTTTACAGGGTAGTATACTTAATCTTAATTCAACAATACTTACAGTTAACTCTACAAATTGGAATTACTCTACTAATATAAATCAAAGTCTAACTAATCAAATTAATAATGTGTCTCAGAATATAAAAGATGTAAACACCACTTCAAACATAATGTCTCTTGGTTTTTATAATTCTAGTTATATAGATAGTTTAATACCTACACTTCATAATGGGACAAACGGTATCAATGGAACAAATGGAATCAATGGGACTGGATTTTATATTAATTATACTATAAATATATCTTGTGTAAATGGAGGGTATACTTATTATGGTTACTCAATAAACACTACTAATGATTATGTTCTTAATTGGACAACTACTGTTTGTAACGGAATCAACGGTACTAATGGAATTAACGGAATCAACGGAATCAACGGTACTAATGGTGTAAACGGAATCAATGGTACCAACGGAACCAATGGTGTGAATGGAATAAATGGCACTAATGGAATAAATGGCACTAATGGAACTAATGGAGTTAATGGATTAAATGGCACAAATGGAATAGGAATAAATATTTCATATATTGAAAATGGTAATTTAATAATAAATTATTCTAATGGAACTTCAGCTAATGTGGGAGTAGTAGTAGGAGCAAATGGAGTAAATGGTACAAATGGAATCAATGGTACTAACGGAGTGAATGGAGTTAACGGTACAAATGGAATCAACGGAGTAAACGGTACGAATGGAGTTAACGGTATCAACGGTACAAATGGGACTAATGGTATTGGAATAAATATTTCTTATATCCAGAATGGAAATCTAATAATCAATTATTCAAATGGTAGTTCTGTTGATGTTGGAACTGTAGTTGGTACTAATGGTCTAAACGGAACAAATGGAATCAATGGTACTAACGGAGTTAATGGAACTAACGGTGTAAATGGAATCAACGGTACAAATGGTGTAAATGGAATAAACGGTACTAATGGTATCAACGGTACAAATGGTATTAATGGTACATTTACAGGAATATTAAATCAAACTCAGTTTACAAATAGTTCAAATATATTTAGTATAAGCATATCATGGCTAACTGGATTTGTTAATAGTTTTGGATTCATAACTCACTGGCTATTACCAAGTACTGTGAATGGATATTTATCAAATGATTCAACATATATTTATTTCAATGATACTCTTTTGAATCAAACAATAACTTCAATAGCTAATGTAAATGCGTTCCAACAAACAGTTAACGTCAATGTCGTAGGAGGAACTGGAATCAACATCTCTACTCCTATCAATTATTATCTAACTCAAATAATAGTTACCGCTCCAACGAATACAACTAATTTTAGTTTCCAAGCTACCCAGAATAATGCAAGCGGATATATGATAGATAAGAATCGTGAACAGCATACAGGAGAGTGGAATATTAAAAAGGGATACTCTTTAAATAACGATACAATATATTTAAATATCAGTAATGCATCTTTAGATGGTGCTTATACTGTGTTGATCAAATATATCAACAGCAAATTTACATATCCATAATGGCGCACAAAAAAGAAGTGATACTGCTGGTAGGACTACTGTTATTACTTTTAGCATTCCCTTTTGTTTTAGGTCAGGGAGGAACGCTTCAAATAAAAATTTTAAATAATAAAACCGTTGTAAATTCTTCTTTCGTTGCTTATGGTATTAATGGTTATGATTATCATTCAAACAATTCAAATTATTTTGATTTTATGATAAAAGCACATTCAAGTTATGGGGACGGAACACAACATTGTTATAATGATTCTGGAAAACAATATTGTTTCATTTATCAATCAAGCGATATGAGCTATCGTGATCAAGTTGGGAGTCAAGATTATATTACAAGTATTGTTGATAGCACCGTAGTATTTAATGGAAACACTGCAAAATATGCTAATGTTTTTACAAATACAAATCTTACTTTCACAATAAATGGAACCACTATAAAAGAGAATTATATTGTTGGAGGAATACCTAGAGCTCCTGCAAGTTATTTGGGAGCTAACGTAAGTTTAGATTTTGGAGGATATATTAAATTTAGTAATATGAGTCTATATTCAAATGGTATAAATTATGGAAATTCAAGTTTTGTAACAAGTTCTGAAATTGATTTTGTTTCTCCTTCGGGGAAGATAATATTTTACTTACCTACTCCTTATGCTTATGATTCATCAGGTAATAGGACAAGTATACAATACGAAGTAAAAAATCAAGGAAGTCAGATTTGGTTTTATACTAGAACTCCGTTTAGTTGGCTTAATTCTACTTCTAGATCTTTTCCAGTATACATTGATCCAACAATAATCAGTCAAGCTACTTCTCAAGTAGAATATGACGACGCGGATAATTCAAATCTTATAACTACATTTACATTACAAAAGTATAATGGAACTGCTTATAATATAGAACCAAACAATATCTGGATTAAAAATCAAACAGATTGTCAAGCTTTAGGAAAAAATGGGGTATGTTTTGGTGCAACAGACAATTCTCTTAATGAAACGCAACGTGCTAATTACAGTTATGTAATAAACTCAACTTACCCTATATATATTACTAACGATACAAGTACGGCTTATCCTTCCCCTATATTTTCTACCAATTACATATCTCCTATCAATTTAGCACTAGAAACTCAGTATTATTATTTCTCAGATATATGTAACTATTCTTATGCTAATTGTCAATGGAATATTAATAATGGAATAGCCACTATAACTTTTGTTTCAAATAAATATATAGACCCGACCGTTTCTATAGCTGTAAACAGTATTTTTGGAACTGGTTCATTATATAATAATGTTACAGCAGAAGGTAGTGCATTCTCTCACTTGACTGTAGATACTACTCAAGTTCCAACAAACAGTCTAGTTGCATATTTTCCATTCGATGTTCAACAAAATACTTCTCTTAATCTTACTTATGATTATTCTCCTTATGCTAATGATGGAACTTTAAAAGCAGGAGTTGTGTTTACTAATAATTGTTTATTTGGAAGTTGTTATAATTTTACAAGTGCGTCTTCTCAATCAATAAATGCTACCATAACTCAATTGAAGACTTCAATAACTATGTGGGTAAAGAACTCAACAGATACAGGTTGGACATTTTTAGCTAAAAATGAAACTGCTTTCTTTAATAATAACGGAGTTGCAGGTCTTGCAGGAAGACCTTTCCCATTCAATAATGTTTCTAATAATGTTAGAATAGGAGTTAACTATACAGTTAACTATACAGGTACTAACCTTTTCTATAGCGGTTTGATCGATAACGTTATGGTTTTCAATGTATCTCTTTCAGTTGCACAGATCCAGGCAATCTATAATAACCAGACTGCAATATTCAAATCACAAGGACAACAGACAGTTCAAGAAGAAAATATAACTAGCGGATATAACTTAGTAAATGTAACTACATCTTCTAATGCTTATCAAGGAACAAATATAACTTTAAGAATAGGTGCTTGGGACATAACTCAAGGATATAATAACAACGATACTAATAGTTCATTTAATAATCTAGTTTCTTATTATCATTTAGATGAAGCATCATATAATGGAACTACTAGAGAGGTTATTGATGCTACGGGAAGAAATAATGGAACTGCTCAGAATGCTTCTGTAAGAGCAAATACAACAGCATATGGATATTATTATAGAGGAGCTAATTTTGATGGAAAGAATACTTATATTAATATAACAATAACCCAAGGAATAACTTCTATAGCATTATGGCAATTTAATGGTACTGCTCCTGCTTCTTCTTCTAGTAATGGCTGGATCTTTGTTGCATATAATGGAACAACTTTCTTTACTAATGCAGTATCAGGATTATCTGCTCAGTTCCCTATTAATGTTACTGGTACAAATGTTAAAATAGGAATCAATTATACTGGATCAACTAACTCTTTCTTCAACGGAACTATTGATGAAGTCATGATATGGAATAGAAGTATTACTCTTGCTGAAGTACAACAACTTTATATCAAAGGTACAAACCTTTGGAATTATACTTCTTATCAAAACCTTACTGGAAATAATCAATTTAATATTTCTACATTGACTACAAATTTACTTCCAGATTTCCTTTTGTCTGTAAACTCAACAAATCCATTTTACTCTCCAAACTTAGGTAATGGAATTGGAATAAATCTTACTACTACTTATACTTTAAACCCTGTAGTCAATATAACTTATCCTTTGAATACTACTTATAATATCAATGTGAGTAATCTTAATTATACTTTAACAGATCCAAATAACACAGTAACTTGTTGGTACTCTACAAATGGAGGTACAACAAATTCTACAAGTACCTCTGTGCCCAATGGAGCAAATAGTTTTACTAATGTGATAAGTAGTCAAGGTTCTAATACTTGGATTGTTTATTGTAATGATACAAATGGGAAAAGAAACAGCTCAAGTGTAACATTCTTTATGGATACTCTCCATCCAAATGCAAATCTAACATCACCTTTGAATGGAACTTATACAAATAATTCATTAGTTAATTTTACATATAACGTTACAGATAATTCAACAGGTACGGGTCTAGCAAATTCAACACTCTATGTTTATAATCAGAATGCTAATTGGTGTTATCAAGAATCCGCTACAGTATCGAATCAAGGATTTCCTTTTGGAAATCCAGATGGTAACTCTTCTTATTGTTCATTAGCTTTCACAGGAAGTTATACTCAAGCAGCTGGTGGACATTATTATGTAACATATACAAAACCAGCCGGAGCGGTTTACGGTTCGGTTTGGGAAGTCTCTCATGGAAATATAGGAGCCTATAATATTACAATACCTCAAGATTGTTGGAATGCTTCAACTACGAATGTGCAATTAAGAATAGATAGTAATTTTAATCCATCTTCTACACAACCTTATTGTTATAATGGTACTGGTTGGGAAACTATAGGGCAGTTTTCAACTTCAGGTGCTCAAAATCTTAATTCATATACTTGTGGTGCAAGTACTCTTATGTATGATGGTAATTGGAGTACATTCGAATTCTATAGTAGTTGCGGTTGGGATTATTTAGCTGCAGGAGTAGTTCCTGATAACTATTGGAAAATATATGAAGAGGCTATGTTTTGGGATATAAATCCAGTTTTATATAATCAAACCACTCAAGTATATGGATCAAATGTTTTCTCCGCATTAATAGGAGTTCCTTTAACTTTAGTAGATGGAATATATAACTGGTTTGTTCAGGTATTTGATCTAGCAAGAAACTCTTTTGTTACTCAGAATAGTACAGTTACAGTAGATACTGTTTTCCCTAAACTTAATATAACTTTCCCATTGAACAATACTTTGTACGGAATAAATGTCTCAGTCATTAATTATACTGCATCAGATGCAAATCCAAATCAATGTTGGTATTCTACGAATGGAGGAATTACTAACTCTACTAAACAAGCTTTTGGAACTAACTTCACAGGAGTAATCAGTGTAGATATTAATAACAATTGGACAGTATATTGTAATGACCTGGTAAATCATACTACCTCCGCAACTGTGACGTTTAATAGAGATACGACACCTCCAACAATAATTGTTATAGAACCTGGAACAACAGTTATTTCCGAAGCTGCTGGAGAAAATATTGTCATGGGGTTAAATGTTACAGATATAAATAATATTTCTTATGTAAGTGCAGTTGTAACTAAACCTGACTCAACTAAAGTAAATGTGTCAATGATGGGCGGACAGATCTTGTCTGATAATTTCTTAAACGGTAATCAATGGTTTAACGAGAATAATACTTTGAATCAAAGTAGTCAAACTTGTACTGGAATATTTACTGGAGGAAAAGCAATAACATATCTTTCAGGAAATGGAGATCCTCAAACTGATACATACTGTACTGAGATAGGCAATAATCCTTTGTTTGGAGATTTCAATATAACTATAAAATATAATATTACTACCTTAGATTCTGACAGCGCAGCTAACTTCCAAATTGTTTCAGAACAACCAACATCTTCAAACGCCGTTGTATATGGTTACATAGGTAGGACTAATTTTGCAGGTGAAGG
>Ga0209777_10007133_pt1 | contig 12469 bp, 15 predicted proteins | sample FrelakmetHBP12HB_FD_187147 | JGI IMG/M metagenome (GOLD analysis project Ga0209777, IMG submission 187147) | Freshwater lake sediment microbial communities from the University of Notre Dame, USA, for methane emissions studies -HBP12 HB (SPAdes)... | ecosystem: Environmental > Aquatic >... | reverse complement strand
TCTGCAAGCTTCGCTTGCTCCGGACTTAGTTGTTGAAGGACTTCGTCCCTCTGACCAAAGTCCTCTGCAAGCTTCGCTTGCTCCGGACTTAGTTGTTGAAGGACTTCGTCCCTCTGACCAAACTTCTCGGGTGATGTTAGTTGTATTAGGTGACCGAAGGTCACTGTGCGGAGGACTTTGTCCATCTGACAATTGCATGGATTGATTCATTATTTGTAATATTATGTTGTATAATTGTACAAAGATGGGTTTATGTGGATTATTTGATTCCAAAATGTTCTTTAATTATGTTTGATTTGGTTTGTCCAACTGGTTTATCACTTTGTTTACGTACTTTGAATATTCCATGTTTCGTGATAGATGTACATTGTGTTTTGGATGTTCCCGAGTTGGTATTGGGGGTATTTACGCCATAAATATTTGTTAAAAACTCTTCATTGTCTTCGTGTAATTCCGGTAAAATACGTGTTAGAGGTTTGTCAATGACCAAAAGAAGGTGGTCGGATTTTAACAATTTACGGTATTCTTGGATGGTCAAATTACCATAAAATTTATCCAACATATAGTAGGGATTGGGCGCAGGTTTGATATTTTTTTTATAATCATATACTTTACTGTAAATATGGTTCAACAGATGATAACGTTCAAATTTGGTGGAATCGTCCAAATTTTCTTTCATTAAATACGCTGCGGCACATTCGGGACGACAAAAAGAACCATATCCATGAATTGCTCCATCCATTTCATATCTAGGTATATAACATTCTGGATTGTCAAAATCATAAGTACACCAAAAACAGGCGGATTTTTTGTCCATAAATGCTAAATTTTTAAAAAGACTAATTTTCAATTTCTTCAATTTTGTATGAATATCTTTCATTTCTACTGGTTGATTTTCGGGTTCACATGATGCAATTGTACTATTATATTCATCTACCGGTCCTTCGGACGTTTGTTCACAAACATTGTCACCGATTGATTCGGGAGTTCTATGTTTACGAATGGTTTTTGATTCATTGTAAGCATAATCTTCTTGGTCATAGGATTCTATGGTGGATACTGCATTGTTTAATTCGGAATAACATTTTGGTTGATGATATGTCATAATGTCTGGTGGTACCGACGGATTATACACCAATGGATTCATCATTTGTTTGTGAATTTCTTCATTATATGTTTGTAATTCGGACATGGAACACTTTAAATGTAAAATAATATTTGCAATTTGCAATGTTGGACGTTCGTCCATAATCGTAGTAGAAGACAACAATGATGAAGACAATTTACCATGTTTACTTTTTTTACTGGTTGATGATTTTTTTACGGGTGTTTTTTTCGGTTTTTCTATGACAGTTTTTTCTAAAATGGTTTCATTCGTATCTTGTACGGTTGACTGATTTTCTGTTTCGGAAATAACATGATTTGTTATATTATTTTCTTCGTTTTCTGGTGTTTTGGTTTGAATTATGGGTCGTTTTTTACTTTTTGTCATTATTCATAAAATAAATAATCAGTATTTAGATATAAAGACGGTTCATTTTATGTAGTTTTGGAAAAGAACACTATTATCTTCCATTTCCATCTTCATCTCCCTCACTTTCATAACCAACATTTATTTTCAAATTATCATATTCCTCTGGACTCCTACGTCGTCCTTCTGAATATGCGTGGTTATCCTCCACTCTGCTACGGATACCACATCCATTATACAATACGATTTTCCAAGATGTGGTAGTATTTCGTATTTTCGCAATTGTTTTTATATTATCAAATATTTCGGGTTGTGTTGATTCAATTTCTTTTATTTTTTCTATAATATTGGTCATTTCAGTTTCTTCAATTATATAAGGCGTAGCATATACTGGTAAATTCGTACATATTGATTTACATAATATGGCACCTTTTGTATTTACATCCCATATTTTATATTCGTAATCAAAACCGTATACAATAACCACTTTTTCCAACATATTATTCATATGTTGGTATCATAAAAAAACTTTATACAATTTACTATTTCAAGTCGGCGAAGTCACCAGGAACTAGTAAAGTGGGTTCTAAGTGCTTTTCACCCTCTGAAGTTAGTTGTTGAAGACTATACGGAACGGAAGCCATATGACCATATTCCTCTGGACTCCTACGTCGTCCTTCTGAATATGCGTGGTTATCCTCCGCTCTGCTACGGATACCACATCCATTATGCTCCCAGTCAAGATTGCACACAAAATTATGTAGTTGTTGAAGGTTATTCGCAACAGTCATACTATTATCTAACTCATCCGGTAATGAAGTTACCTTCTGTTGTTGAAGGACTGTGTCCATCTGACCAAAGTCCTGAGGACTTAGTTGTTGAAGGACTGTGTCCGTCTGACCAAAGTCCTGAGGACTTAGTTGTTGAAGGACTGTGTCCGTCTGACTAAAGGGTATGATTACCATATTTTTAGGTTTTTCATTTCTCATAGAAAATATATAATTACTATGTTTTTCAGAGCGTTTATTCTCGTCAATTGTTAATTTTTGATGCTCTTGTATAGCTGCACTTGTAAATAATGCATTTTTTTCGGAAATTTCTATGTTAATTTTTGATTTTTGTGTAAACCATGAGGTAATAAATTCCGTAAATTTTTTAATGGGACTATCTGTATTCTGGTCATAGGAACACAGTCCTTCAATAATCAATTTAAAAGATGACTTTGTTACTGGAGAAGTTTGTTGTTCCAAATAGCCACTTCCTACATCAAACTTCTCAGGAGAAGTTTTTCGCGATTTTATAATCCCCGAAAGAAACGGAGGATTCAATTTCGGAGATGACTCTGAATCTCCCGAATTATCATCAAATTTTACTTGTTTAGAATCGGTTTTTACTAATGAAATACGCTTCTGAAATATTTCAGGTGACCTTGCGATATGTGAATTCACATCAGATATCGTAGCCTTTATTTTGGGTGGTTCAATATCCACCGATGTTTTGGATCTACGAACCCATGGTGAAGGTTCTTTACGACAACCCAAAATCACAATGTTTTGTTCAGGTTTTCTAGACATGTTATTTACATGTAAAGAAATACTACTATATTTATTATTCAATTTTTAAAATGACAACTATTACGACGCTTTCTCAGGAAGTCCCTGTTTTTATTCCATGGGTAGAAAAATATCGTCCATCACAATTTCACGACATTGTATTGGATCCTTTGAATCGGGAAATATTTCACAACATTCTAAATAAAAATTATTTTCCTCATTTATTATTCTATGGACCCCCGGGTACTGGGAAAACTACCACCATTATCAATCTTATCAATTCATTTCAATCTAAATATCATCGTATTAACAAAAGCAATGTCATTCATTTGAATGCATCGGATGAACGAGGTATTGATATTATACGTAATCAAATACATCAATTTGCTAAATCCATGAATTTGTTTGAACAAGGACTTAAATTTGTTATTTTAGATGAAGTAGATTATATGACAAAAAATGCTCAACAAGCACTCAAATATATATTACAAACGTCAAGTTACAATGTACGTTTTTGTTTGATTTGTAATTATATTACCAAGATTGATGAATCTCTTAAAAACGAGTTTTTGTGTATTCGTTTTAATCAATTACCAAGAACAGATATTTTTCAATTTATACGAAATATTTGCATCAAGGAAGAAATTGAACTATCAGATGAAACGTTGAATACCATCCAAGACATGTATCAATCCGATATTCGTAGTATGATTAATTTTGTTCAATTAGAAGGTACACGTATGAAAGAATTATATCTTCCATTTCACCAAGATGTCTTGGTAGAAGTTCATAATAAAATACAATCCAATATTTCACCTCATTTGTTCAAAATGTATTTAGACGAAATCAGTATCAAATACAACATGGATAAACGTACATTATTACAAAAATATTTCAACTATATGATTCGTACATGGTCAGGTGATGCAGTTAAGTTATCTGAATATCTTAAAAAAATAGAAATTATTATGCATCGTCCCGACATTCCTATGGACATTCTGTTGGATTATCTTATTGTTGCAGTCCAAGAGAGAGACGATATACCGAATATTCCGGCTCTATAAGTCAGGTACATATTATCTTAACCTCTATCCAAAATTCTCCGGTGACGAAGTCACCTTTGAATTTAGTTGTTGAAGGACTTCTCTGGCTTCGCCAAACCTCTAACCAAAATTAATGATTTCTGTAATTATATTGTTTTCATCCACATAAACATTGCATCTACCACAACAGTATGCCTCGGTTTTATCAACACCGTAATTACGTATCGTAATTTTTGGTACCTTTTTTCTGGCTTCTTCCAGTTCCATTCCCACAATATTTATGGAACGAACCTTTTTCATTGTTTCTTGTCTGGTTTGTTCAAATTCTTTCATATATTTATCATGGTTTATGGTATCACGCATCGTTTTGAATCTATACCATATCCTATAAAAGAGTGATGGTTTTTTTCTTTCAGGTTCAACATAGGGAACATACTCTGAAAAATTCATATTATAGTATAAAAAGATCAATTATTTTTATATCATAAGTCGGGTCAGATGACCGAAGGTCATCAACAACTAACTCAGCAGGTGGCTTTGCCACCGAATGAGTTTGGTACATATTCTATCCATTTTTTTGTAATCTTATAGTCATCAGAATGAACAAAACAGGGTGGAAATTTATTTCCTAGAATATATTCATTTCTAATATTGGGGTTAATAAAATACGTTATACTTATTTCGCCGTATGGATAAGAAGGATGATTTTCCAAATATTGAACAAGACATTCATTCTTATCTGTAAACACATTTACTACCCAACACATTTGATTAAATATCATGTTATGTGAAATGTGTTTCTTGGGTATTCTTTCCAAAATGTCATATCTAGGGTCTGTTTTTGAAATTTGATTCATATATTTTCCATTGCGTAGACGAACCTTACCAGTATATTCAAGAATATGATAATACAATTCCATGGGCAATAAATTTGACATTGGTATACTAGTACATTTATTTTTATATTTTTATATTTTTATCTTCTAAAAATGGTTGTATAAGATCCTATACAACTAGTGTACCAAGATTCTTTGTAAGAAACCTTATGAGGGAGGTTTTACTCCCGATTCCCTTTTCCACCAAAGGTGGCAAAGGGAATCTGTTGTGGCCCAAAACGCCTTAGGGCGTTTATGGGCTACTGGGTTTTTTGCCCAAAGGGCAAAAAGTCGTAGGTTCCAATAAAAATTGATTTTTTGTGATATATGACTACAAAATATCATATATCATGTTTTCATTATCATCACGTTCAACCATGCTTCCTAGTATGAAAATACAACTAGGTGAATCTTTTACAAAATGTGTTTCTGGGTATCATCTGATGAACAATGACCCCATCAAAGAAGCAGTTTGGGAGGATATCAATCGCATTGTATTGGAGCATTCGGGATGTCCAGTTCAATCCCAAAGTTGTGGTTCACATCAACCCGGCGCCGATTTATCCTGTTCTCTTGGTGCTTTTTCCAATAAATCTACCAAATGGTCAAAAGGGTGTAAGTCTACAGGAAACAAAGATTCGTTTGATATTAGTTCCTACCGTCTTACTTCGGTTTGTTCAGACAAAACTCCTGGAGATGTAACCACGATTTTAGGCGAAATTCAAAGACGTAAAAATTTTGAATATTATTCCATCATTGTACGTGAAGAACAAGGAGAAAATATCAAATACGATTGGTATTTGTTACCAAGTGATTATCCGGCTGTAAATCCAGAATCCTATGAATGGAAACAAAAAATTGGAAAACAAGGAAAACACAAGAATTCGGTTGTAGGATGGGAAACCAATGAGGTAGAAGGATCACATATGTCCATTACATTTAGCATGTCTTCACAATTATGGATGTATATTCAAGTAACAGAAGAAATGAAACAATTTGTGGTAGGAACATGTAGTATAAAAAAAGAGCGTAAATTCAATTATATACAACTTTTGGATATGCTTGATAACGATACAACGTTTAGAACAAGCGAAACAAATCTAGAAAGGAATAAATGATTGAAAAGAATATTTTCCAGTCTTGGTGTACACGTGATTTACATCCCCTTGTTCAAAATAAAATAGATTCTTTCAAAAATTTAAATCCAGACTATACGTATCATTTATATACGGATGATGACATGGACAAATTTGTAAATGAACATTTTCTGGGAGAAATATCGGAATGTTATCATAAATTGAATATTATTGTTGCAAAAGTGGATTTTTGGAGATATTTAGTATTGTACAAATATGGCGGTGTCTATGTAGATATGGATTCAAGTATTGAAACACCTTTGGATAAACTCATACATGATGACGACGAAGCGATTATAACAGCAGAAGGTAATCCGAATTTATATGTACAATGGGCATTGATTTTTTCAAAACAACATCCTATTTTAAAAAAAACGATAGATTTGATTGTGGATAATATTAAAAACAATCGTTATCCGAATGACATTCATAAAATGACCGGACCAACTGTTTATTCAAAAGCAATTAATGAAATCCATATGGAATTATTTAATAATGAAATCATCTGTCATGCAAACATTTGTAAAGATACAGATATTACTTACAAAATCAATAGTGTTTCGTACCGTTTGTATGGTATAGATTACCTTCCTTTTTTTTGTTTAAAGTATAACGCTGCCAATTTGTTGTATTTTAATAAAAAACATTGGATGCAGGAACAAAAGGAAAAGAATCTATTATTACCGGAAAAATAATTTTCATATTCCTCTGGACTCCACGCTATTGCGAAGCAGCAGAGTCGTCCTTCTGAATATGCGTGGTTATCCTCAAAAGTCCCAAGCAAGCTTCGCTTGCTTTGGACTTAGTTGTTGATGACCTACGGTCATCTGACCACTCTGCTACGGATACCACATCCATTTTTTTACAACGATAAAAAAAATTGAATAAAAGTACTTAAAGTATTTGAGACATATTATACTGTAAAACATACTTAAAGATGGCCGATTTAGAAAATGAATGGACGCAATATTTGATTATGCTACATGATGAAAAAACGACTGGATTTGTAAAACCGGTGGTTCCATCCCCAGATTTGATTTCATCAAATAGTGATAAGGAAGATATCAATTCTCCAACCATAGGAAAAATAAATCATGATATGGAATTGATTATTAGTACAAAAACCAAAGTATTGTTTTTGAATCGTGCGATTGATATTCACAATTTATTTTGGGATATTCCAGTCATTGATTATTGGAATCCGACTACGGGTGTGTTAAAAAAACAAATAAAAGTGGTTTCAAAAACACAAGAAGAATTTGATGTATATCAATCACGTTTGAAGAACATTCGTTATTATCAAGAAAATATCATAAAACAAATCAACAATCCTGCTGCACGTAGTATTAAATTCAAAGATGAACGGAAAATCACGGTAGGTTTGTCTAAAAAAGATATTTTATCCTATCGTGGAAAAGTAAAAAATGCATTTTACAATTGTTTTGCACTTATTGTAAGATTCAAAATGGATAATGAACCCTTTCGTGAAGTGCATATTAAAGTATTTAATACAGGTAAAATGGAAATTCCAGGTATTGTTCATTATCAAGTATTGGAAAAAGTAAAAACAATTGTGTTGCAAATTTTACAACCACATGTATCCGAACCACTGTATTTTTTGGAAAATTCGGACGAAGACCATGTATTAATCAATAGTAATTTTAATTGTGGATTCTTTGTGAATCGTGAAAAATTTCATAGTATTTTACGAGGGGAAAATTATGGTATTGAATCATCCTATGACCCGTGTAGTTATCCGGGAGTTAAATGTAAATTTTATTTCAATCATAGTATGGATTTTGATCCTATACTACAAAATGGTAGAATCTTAGAAGAAGACCGTGGAATGAAAATGAATGAATTGTTGGATTGTAAAAAATATACGGAAGTATCTTTTATGATATTCCGTACAGGGAGTGGGTTGATTGTTGGTAATTGTACCGAACGTATTTTACGTTTTATATTTGATTTTATTAAGAAAATATTGATAACGGAATATGATAATATTTGTATTTTAAGTGAAAACCCTGTGATTAAGAACAAACGTCCTAAAATGCGTAAACGTACCTTTGTATATTCTACTGACTATTTTGAAAATGCAATCAACAAGAAATGATATACTATGTATTATGCCTCCACTACGTTCCCGGCATCTAATTTGCTACTACGATAAATTTCCACGATGGTTTTGTTTGATTTGATGGTAGAATGCCTTCAATCGGTATTTTTTTTTCAATTTGACTATATTTATCAAAAGGATAATCTGGTTGTAGAATGTAGTTGAAATGATTGATGCGTTTGATAAAACTCAAAACATCTTTTTCAATCGTAATTGCGGGTGACCAATAATAATAATCAACCATTCTTTTACGGTGTAAATCATTCATCAATGATATTTTTTCTTTATCATATTCGTTACATTCTGCATCGCGTTTGTATTGTTCATTATGTATTGTAGCTAATTCTTGAAAATAGTCACGAATGGTGACATTGTTCAAAGCAGAAAAGGATACATTGTTTGTTTCTTTCATGAGTGACCATGTTGGTGGTGAAAACGGATAATCTGAAGGAAATTTAATCATAAATGATAAGTCAATATATTCGCAAGATGCGTACGAATATATTTTTTTTATTAATTCAATAGGAATGGAAGAAATGTTTTCTATGGGAATTTTTTTGGAATATTTTACAGTTAATATAACACAATTTTCATAAAGTTGATGTGGATGTTTTACCAGAGTAATAGATATATTTTCATTTTCTTTGTGTGATAGGTCAAAATAGGTAGCAATATTTATATCTGGTATAGATTTTCTACTTACATTGATGAGAAAATTTCTGAAACGGTTGTTGAAGGTACGATACATGATTGGTTTAGATGATATGAGACTATAGAATTCATTTCGCATTTCAATTTTTTAGTTGTTGAAGGCTTTCAGCCCTCTGACCAAACTCATTCGGAAGCTTCGCTTCCTGCTGAGTTAGTTGTTGAAGGCTTTCAGCCCTCTGACCAAACTCATTCGGAAGCTTCGCTTCCTGCTGAGTTAGTTGTTGAAGGCTTTCAGTCCTCTGACCAAACTCATTCGGAAGCTTCGCTTCCTGCTGAGTTAGTTGTTGAAGGCTTTCAGTCCTCTGACCAAACTCATTCGGAAGCTTCGCTTCCTGCTGAGTTAGTTGTTGAAGGCTTTCAGCCCTCTGACCAAACTCATTCGGAAGCGAAGCTTCCTGCTGAGTTAGTTGTTGAAGGCTTTCAGTCCTCTGACCAAAACCGATTCCAATCTTTGGGTAAAATAGAACTTGATATAAATTGTTCCGTTGGACAATCAATTTGTATATTTCTATGTACAATCGCGGAATCTGCATTTCCATCACCGGATGTTGTACCCGATTTTCCTTTTAAAATCAATTGATGATTTGGTAAAACCTTACCATATTTATACGTATTTCCAAAACATGACGTTTGGAATCGTCGTATGTCTTGTGGTTTTGCAAATGCATAAATCAAATAGGTTATAAAAAACCATGCGGCACTGCCATTTTGTGAATTCATATGTACATATATTTTTCCTGCATATTTGGTATTGTAATTCGGTATAGTACCTAATTTTAATTTTTGAACTACATTGTAATTATCTAAACTGTTCGGATTCGCTTCATCCCATACATCCCATGAAAATTTTGTTTTGGTTCGTAGTAGTTTCGTTGCTGGTTTCATCCAAGCTTCTCGTAAACCTACCAAACATTGTACAATTAATTGACACGGAGTATTGTCACCACCACCACCATTGTTGTCTAAATGAAAATGAATGTTGTCGTATTCGTCTCTATGTAACAAAAGTCGTTTTATTTCTTTTGTCAATTGTGGTTGGTTTGAAAATACATTAAAACTATCAAAATAAAAATGATTGTTGTAAAATAATTTTGGATTTTTCGTCATAGATGGCAACATAAGTGTATAATCGGGTGTTTTAGTATATACGATAGGTATCATAAACGAATTATGTTGTAATTTGACGCTCATAATTTGTAATTCTTTGATATTTGGATAAGAATGCAATTTAAAGAAAAATTTTGCAGGATGAATATGATAATGGTCGTGTATGTTTAAAAAAGAATGAAATAGAATCAAAAATTGTTTCCACGTATGGGATTTATGATCAGCAGTTTGTACGTTTTGTATTCGTTCTCCTGTAAAAATCCCTGACAACAATTCTCCCCGAATATCTATCATAAAGGGTAACCATTGTTGTAAGTCGGTCAAATTTACGATTTCAAATTGAGATAATTGTACAATATCTTCAAACTTTTTAGGTATTGGATAATTTGTTTTTAGAACATCATTTATAACCTCTACAATGTTCTTGGTCATTATACATAATAAACATATACAAATGATTCTGTATATGTTTTCGCTTCGTCACGGCTTTGATCCGTGGACCTCACGGTTAACAGCCGTGTGCTCTTCCAACTGAGCTAACGAAGCAATCAGTGAACAAAAAACAAGAAACCTTGTTTTTTACGATATTGTCAAAAAGACAAAGTCATTCAACTACAAATTTTCTCCGACAACCAATGGGTCACCTACGAAGTTTGTATTATATCTATTCACAAGGTTACTTGTTCAAATTCCTTTATATCCTTTTTATCTGAAACACTATCTTGTTCGGATTCTTTATCACCTTCAACAATGAATTCTTCTTCTTTATTAGATTCTGGTGACCATTCTTTATCGCCTTCAACAATTAAGTCATCTTCTTGGTTCAATTGGGTATGAATATCTATCAAACGATTGTTGTCACAGTACAATACATAATATTGGTTATATACACTCAAGAACATGTATCCATTGATAAATCCACAAATATAAATAGCTGAATTGAGAAAATTGCCAATTTCAGTACCTTCCCAAGCACGGTATTTGATATAATAAAACAAAAGTAGTCCAATGATAAATGTAAATAATACACTAATAATGCGTGTTTTTAGTTTGTAATGTGATACTTCCAATTCGGTTTTGGTAAGTGTATTAAATTGCAATGTTTTGGTGGCTGGAACAAATCCCATGTATTTAAATATTTCATGAAATATTCCGTTGATTTCAAAACATTTTACTTCAGTAATGGGTGAACAAAAAGTGTATAAAAACGCAGCCATGACTAAAAACGACAATTTAAAAGAATATTTTTTTTTCAATACTAAAAACAAACATATGGGTGTAAATATCATCAAAATAGAAAAAAAGTATGCATTCGCATAAGCATACCAATCAACGGTACTCAATGACAAATAATATACAACCAACAAAATATCATATTTATTGGTGGCAACTGCAAACAAAAAGAAACAGGTGAGTGCTGTAAAAAAACTTTTGGCACATTCTACCAGCCTACCACTTTTGATTAGATACAATTCATCTAAATCATCGTATAATTTTAGTATAAATCCACATAACCATACCAAGGCTATGACAAAAATATATTTCATCCCTACCAATAAACTATGTCATATTTCATTCTAAGAATTCAAACTATTGTGCATATCAATGATACGATTGTTGTCAAAAAATACGGCATATATTTGAACTAATACACTACATAGAAAATAACCATTGAAAACAGAACATAGATAAATTCCGGATGTCAAAATTTGTTGTATATCTTGGCTAAAATTATACCTAGAACGTACATAATAAAGAATGATTGCCGCAATGGTCAAATGAACCACACTCGCTATTCGTGTTTTCACCTTGTAAAACGACACTTCCATGTCCGTTTTGGTAAGGGATTTGTTAAAAATAAAGGTTTTTTCTTGGGGAACAATGTGAAAATATTTCAACATATCATGTATAGGACCATTGATTTCACAACAAAAAGTTTCCACACAAGGAATACACAAAGAATATAACAGATAGGAAAGTATAAAATAGCCTAAATGAAAGGTAAACCCTTTGGAAATAAATAAATACACACACATGGAAATAACCACGACGTTGGCCGAAAAAAAATAATCCGAACCGGCATAGGCGAACCAATCCATAAAACATAACGAAACAATGTACGAAATCCAATAGATTTCATATTGAGTTTCCGCAATTACAAACAAATAATAACAAGTCAACACCATCATCAAGGTTTTCGTAGTTTCCACCAATCGTTCATTTTTTGATATAAATAAATCTTCTAAATCATCATAAAATTTTATAACAAAACCTAATACCCAAATGTATATTAATTTATATATTTCCTCCATAGGTTGTTACAATGTGATATACTATTTTACAAATGTTTTTTATGTAGTAAAGGAACCTACGGTTCCTTTAAAACCTCCCTTACAATCCTGAATATCAAAATAACAATATAGGATCCTATACTTGTGATTTCTTCCGCATGTT
>Ga0209777_10007132_pt1 | contig 12469 bp, 26 predicted proteins | sample FrelakmetHBP12HB_FD_187147 | JGI IMG/M metagenome (GOLD analysis project Ga0209777, IMG submission 187147) | Freshwater lake sediment microbial communities from the University of Notre Dame, USA, for methane emissions studies -HBP12 HB (SPAdes)... | ecosystem: Environmental > Aquatic >... | reverse complement strand
GATCTAGATGAGTGTGGTAAGGCTCGTCAAGAGACTCGCAAGAGAAAGAAGCAGGAATTTGAGATTGAAAGAAAGAATGCCTTTGGGTAGTTTTTTCCAGTTTCAAAGGAACGGCGATATTTATTTTCAGTATATGGATGATGATGGCAACTGTACCGAAACGGTTTGTATTCATTGTATGAAGAAAAGATTGAACGCCGAGAAAATAGTAATGAATCTTATCGAACAAGTTATTAATGATCCTAGAAAGGTGGAAAAATAATGGCTAAGAAAAAAACTGCGTATGAGGAAGCAATGGAAGAGACTAAAGAGTTTATGACAAAGCGCGAAGCATTTAAGGGTAAATTGTTAGGAAAGATAGACGTTGAAGATGCTGTTGATATGTTGATAGAACATCTTAGGGATGCGGATACCGAAGAGGTTATGGATTTGTTGGAAATAGCATTTGGAGTTTATATTGAACATTCTAAAGTTCTTAAAAAAGATATTGGAACTGTATATTTAGATGTGTTCAAAACTCCTAATTATATGGGATTTTTTGATGGCAAGTTAAAAAAGTAAGATTTTACGATGTTATATTCCTTGTAAGAAAAATAAAAATGGAGGGTTTCTAAGATGAAGCGTGGCATTACTTACAAGCGTTTTGAAAAGGAAATAACAGAGTTTTTGAATAACTGGTTCGGCGGTGATTTGGGCGATACGACAATCCGGACAGCTAAAGACGGTGCTATATACAGTGAACACTGTCCGAAAGATGGGTTTGCGTGGATAAGTATGGATGGGTCTCCGATGTACGAACTGATTAATTATGGAGAGGATGGATGGAAATTCCTTGAAGCATTGATTAAGTTTCTGGCAGAGCGTGGCTTGTGGTATGAGCAGGGTCATGCGTGGAATATGAATATATATAGGGAGGGTTATTAATCATGGCCGAATATCCGGTGAACATTCATCTTGAAATGTACAGTAAGGATGCTAGTGAGGCTTTAGGTAAGAAGGTTGAATTCAGTATATGTTATGTGCTGACCGGCCGGGGAATAGGTGTTTCGTTTGCAATGTTTGATAGAATATCGGGACACTGGTTTTCACCTACTGGCAATTCTTATAACTCCAGTGCCGGTGATTTGTGCTGCAAGGATGAAATAAAGGAATTTCAGGCGTTTAACGAAGAGTTAAAGCAAAAGAATGAAACTTGGAGTAGTGAGGAAATAAGAACATACCACGATTACTGTGATTATATTGAAAGAAGTTTTAAGCATTGGGATAGAAATACAGATAACTTTGAAAATATTGATAACTTATCTTGTCCGTGTGAGTACTGCTGGGTGGAGAGTGATCCCGAAGGATGGATGGATTCAATGTCGGGCGTTTGTGACTGGTCTAAAGAAGAGTGGGATGACTATGGCGATGCTGTTCCGACGGTGTATTAAAATATAGAAAGGAATAAGTATAGCTATGAATTACAGGATCAATGGTTCTAGGGTTGAGACGGATTGCATAAGCAGTAAGTTGACGAAGGTTAAAGTGATAGCGTACTTGGATTATGATGGTAAGGATCGTGTGGTAATATTCAGTAAGATTAAAGACGAGCGTGGCTGGCATTACGAAAGAACGGAAGATACCGGCATGTGGAAGATAAAGAGTATGGAAAGCAACGGTTGCCGGTTGGTGCAGATAAATGGTAAGGATATGGATCGCTATGGGTTTGACGAGGAGTATATGAATAAGCTGTACAAAAATGTTTGGAGAGAAACAGTAAAACTTTTTTCGTAAAGAATAAGAAATAAATATTTTACGATGTTATATTAAACAGAAAGGAAAAGGGTGAATAAGATGAGACTGAGCGAAACAAGGAAATTAACGGTTGGAGATCCTATTGGTACTACTAATAATGATACTCTTAAATATAAATACAGGCTTAAAAAGGGCGTTGTTTTAAGTGCAAAGCCTGACGAGTATAATAGGATTGCTGTAGAGCTTACAATGAATAAGAAAGGCGATAAAGAGATTGGAAATTTTTATCCCGAGTGGCTTTGTACTGTCGAAGAGGTTGATAAGCGAAAGAATCAGGATACATTGATATGCCCGTATTGTAAAGCAAAGGGTACTCTCCGTGTGACTCGCGCCGTGATAGAAGTTCGCCATATTGATTTTATAAGTGAAAATACTGGAGTTGAGGAAGGTGATTTTGTTGAAACAATAGAGAATGATTTTGATAAGGTTTTTTGTACTAATTGTCCTGTGCTTTGGTATACAGAGACAGGTTTTCTTAATGATTATAAAAGATTAAATAGAAAGGCGAAGAAATGAAAACGAAATATGATGACGAGGAGTTTGACAGCAAACAGGTTAAAAAGGTTAAGCGTACCGATATAAACAAGCTGTTGCGCGATGTTGTGAAGGGTGATGTGGATATGGATACAATTGACGAGGAGTTCGAAGGTTTGGAAGTTGGATAAGAAGATGTAAAAAATATGAAAGGGAAAGGTGAAAAGTATGAAGACGAAGGTTGTGAAGAAGGACATCACGAATTATCTGGCGACAACGAAGGATGAGAGGGAAGAGCTGCGGAACCGCTGGTATCAGCGCAAGTTCCAGCTTACCCGCAAACGCCAGCAGATTCTGGATGGCAAGCAGATCGGTAAAGGCTACACACTGGAGCAGATTGACGAGCTCCTGAAAAAGAACGAGAACCGGATTAAGATGCTGCGCGGCAAAGGTCCGGGTCGCCCGCCTAAAGCAACTGTCACAAACGTAACGGCATAAGTGCCTATAAGGGTAAACGTGCGGGGAACCGGCTCATAGAGCTGGTTCCCCTGAAACCCATTATCAGGAGCGTACAATGAAAAGGACAGTTAGGTTTAAGTGGTTGGAAAAGAAACAGTATTGGCAGGTGTTAGTGTACAAAGATGAAGGCGTAGGATTGCAGTTACCTCCGTATCAAATTCATATCATAGGCGACATACATGACAAGTATAAAGCATATTGTAATTGTAAGGCCAAGTGGTACCATCCAGAAAAGAACTGTGTGCATGAGCTGGAGTTTTATATTTATATGCAGAAATTAATTGTAAATAGTATTTTATAAGTAATAGGGTGGGTTTGACAATATGGGCAGAAAGGCTAAATATCATTTAATAAATTTTGAATCAGAATGGCATCCTATTAAAAAGGATAAATGTTTGTTGATTATTAATCCAAAGTTAGCGTCTGAATGGCATCATGTAAAAAATGGTGAATTAACTCCTAATGACGTAAAGGCTCATTCAGGTAAAAAAGTATGGTGGTTGTGTTCTAAGGGGCATGAATGGTTGGCTAGTGTAGATAGTCGTTCAAGAGGATGTGGATGTCCTTTATGTTATTATCGTTCTTCTGAAATAGAATTACTAGTTTATTCAGAAATGAAGTATATTTTTTCTAATACAAAACATAGATATAAAATTCAAGGAATGGAATGTGATGTATATATATCAGAAATTAATTTGGCAATAGAATGTGATGGATGGTATTGGCATAAAGATAGATTACAAAAAGATAAGGATAAAAATAAAAAATTAGAAAAAATAGGTATTAAAATAATAAGATTAAGAGAAGGAAAATTACGCCGTATAAATAATGATGATATAAAATATATTTATGATAGTTTTAATATGGATAAAGTTATTAAAATAATTCATAAAGTTATAAAAAGTATTTTAAATAATGATATAGATGAGGCATTTAAAATAAGATTAAAAAAGTATCTTAAAGAAAAGAAATTAATGAATTATGAATATTTTTTAATTTTAAGTGATATGTTGCCTTCTCCGTTGTTAGAAAATAGTTTAGCTTATAATAAGCCAAATTTAGTTTTAGAATGGCACCCTATTAAAAATGGGAAATTAACTCCTTGGGATGTAACAACTGTATCAGGCAAAAGGGTTTGGTGGTTATGCAGTAAAGGACATGAATGGAATACTCGTATATCTACTAGATCTTCATTAAATAGCGGATGTCCGTATTGTACTCATCGTGTAGTATGTGAAGAGAATTGTTTGGCTGTGGTTAATCCTAAATTAGCCTCTGAGTGGCACTCAATTAAGAATGGTAAATTAACTTCTCATGATGTAAATAGCTCAGCTAGTAAAAAAGTTTGGTGGATATGTTGTAAAAAACATGAGTGGGAAGCTACTATAAATGGTAGAGCTAGTGGAAAGTTGGGTTGTCCATATTGTGCTGGTAAAAAAGTTTGCGTAGATAATTGTTTATCTACAACTCATCCAGAATTATTACTGGAATGGAATTATATAAAAAATAAAGATATAACTCCAAATAATATTACATTTGGTTCTAATAAAAAAGTTTGGTGGGTATGTAAAAATAATAAAAAACATGAATGGCAAGCAGAAGTTAATAATCGTTCAAATGGTAAGGGTTATGAACTTTTGAAAAATATTTTGTAAAAACTTGTAAATATTACAAAATATGGGTATAATAAAGATGTAGCCTACTGGAAAATGGATTGATTGTTATTGAAGAAAGGGCGAGAAGGATGCTGAAAAAAATGAAGGTAGCGAGAGTAACAAAGACGGAGTTTGAATTGGAAGACGGGCGGGTGTTTCCGCATTTCATGGAGCTTGAGAATGTTCCTACGCTGAAACAGTTCCAGAAGATTTATGATGAGTGGACTGAGAAATTGAATGATGTGGCGGGTAAGGGCAATGACTAAACTATTAAAAGAAGAAATAGAAACCTGTAGCGAGTGTCCATATTTAGACAGGGACTATGAATGGGATACCAGAGAATGTGGTAGTGGTAAAGTGACGGAAGAGAAAAAGGATAAAGAAGGGCGTGTTTGTATTTCACAACCAGACTTGGGCAAAGAAGCTGATGTTGAAGCAGGAATACCAGAGTGGTGTCCATTACCTGACTTGAAGGAAGGATAGAAAACATGAAACCATATAGGTATCTTGAAGAAGTAACAATCATTGGGATTGAATATACGAAGAAATATTTTGAGCGTGTGACGGGTAAGCCAATGAAGAAGGAGTCTATCAAGCTTCGCAAGATGGCTATGGGAACACCAACCAAAATTATGGTACATCGAGCAGGTGGATTTCCGCTGATGGTTGGGGTTGAAGACCCGAACTCGAATCATGCCAGAGATTTATATGTTCATCCGTGGGATTTAAGTCCACGGAGACGGGCAGTGAGGGTTGGGGAAAAGATTAAATTTTAAGAGAGGAATGGCAAATGAAAATTGAACTCACCGAACAGGATTTAGGAAATATTGGAATGTGGTATGGCGTTTTTGATAACGAAAGAGCTACAGACACAGACGAGATAGGGACGTTATTGAAACTTGGCATTAAGACGCGAGGAATACATGGTTCAAACAATAGTAATAAATTCAGACATGATTGCCAAGACTGTATTCTTATAGGGCTTATAGAGGACAAATTTAATTGTTCACCTGAAGGTTTTTTTAGAAATTCTTTTAGTGGAAACTACAAATCGGAAAGGGAAAAGATAGAGATGGTAACTTCGTTTATGAATGAAGTGTTTAGTTATGAAAACATTAAACAGATAGAGGAGTATTTGGTTGAATTTAATTACAAAGATGGCGTAAAAAGTAGTGCTTTACTTAAAAAAGTAGATATAGTGAAGTTAGATTACCCACATCATGATGTTTATTATTGTCTTAAAACAGGAAGCCTAATAATGAGATATGGGAATAAAGGCGAAGAATATTATTCAGGCAAACCAGAAGTATTGAAACAGGTTCTTGAAGAGATGAAAAAGAAGGAACCGACATTTCCATTGATTAAGATATATGAAAGAGGCTTGGAAATTTTTGCCGAGACAGGAATCGAAGTTCAAGAGGCGAAATAAATGGAAGACATCCTGATTGGCATAAGAGAAGCGGCAAAGATGTTAGGACTTTCGCCTGAGACATTGCGGCTGTGGGATTTCAGCGGCAAAGTAAAAGCTGTTAGAACACAGGGCAACCATCGAAGATATAGGCTGAATGATATAAAGGAACTACAAGGAAGTTTAACCGAAGAAGACAAGTCTCCGAATGAAAACGCAGTATGTGCTTATTGTCGGGTTTCAAGCAATGAACAGAAGCAGAAGGGAGATTTGGACAGGCAGAAGGGAAGGATTTTAGAATACTGTTTGAAGAAAAAATATCGAGTGGATTATGTGTTTGAAGAAGTAGGTTCAGGGATGTCGGATAGCAGATGTAAATTAAATAAAATTTTCAAGTTGGTTGTGTCTAAAAAGATAAATAAAATAGTTGTGGAACACAAGGACAGGCTGTGCCGATTTAACTTCAACATATATAAGTCTTTTTTTGATAGTTATGGCGTGACAATAGAATGGATAGATGATGTATTGCCGAAGTCATACGAAGCCGAATTGGTGGAAGATATGTTGTCACTGATGGCTACTTTTAGTGCAAGGATATATGGCAAGAGAAGTGCTGAAAATAGGAAGAAAAAGAATGAAGATACAAAAAGCATATAAGACCGAACTGGCTCCGAATAAGACGCAGGTTGTCTTGTTGGCTAAGTCTGTAGGTACGGCTCGTTTTGCGTATAATTGGGGTTTGGCGAGAAGGAAAGAAGAGTACGAGAAGACGGGTAAATCTTCTAATGCTATTGAACAACACAGGCAGTTAAACGCTTTGAAAGACTCCGATTTTCCGTGGATGAGAGAAGTCAGTAAATGTTCTCCGCAAGAAGCGTTAAAGGATTTAGACAAGGCATACGAAAACTTTTTCCGAAGAGTAAAGAAAGGCGAGAAGGCGGGTTATCCTAAGTTCAAGTCCAAGAATGATGCGAAACAGTCTTGTAGATTAACAGGCTCAATTCATGTTGAATCCGACAGAGTTAAGTTGCCAAGAATAGGACGTGTAAGGCTGAAAGAAAATGATTATATTCCTGTAGGATGCAAACCGCTTTCGGCAACCATATCCAAGAGAGCCGATAGGTGGTTTGTGTCCATCTTGGTTGAAGAAGAAATAAGTCCTGTTCAGAATATTGAAGGCAGAGTAGTCGGCATTGATTTGGGGATAAGGAATCTTGCTGTGACTTCGGACAACGTGGTGTTTATGAATCCGAAAGCGTTGAATAAAAATATTGATAAACTTGCCCGATTGGAAAGAAAGAAATCAAGACAAGTAAAAGGTTCAAACAATAGAAAGAAGACTGTTAGGAAGATACAAAGGTTATATTTTAGAATTAGTAATATAAGACAGGATACGATTCATCAGATGACAACAGCCGTGGTGAAAGCCAAGCCCCGGTTGGTCGTCATCGAGGATTTGAATGTTAAGGGAATGATGAAGAACAGGAAGTTGTCGAGGTCAGTAGCGGATGTCTGTTTCGGAGAGATAAGAAGGCAGTTTAAGTATAAGTCTCTTTGGAATGGGTTTGAAGTTCAGGTTGCTGACAGGTGGTTTTCGTCTTCAAAGATGTGCAGTGGATGTGGACATATAAAGGTCGAATTAAGTTTGAGTGAAAGGACATTCATTTGTCCTGAATGTGGTTTGGTTATAGATAGAGACTTAAACGCATCATTCAATCTTGAGAAATATCCTACCCTCAGTTCGAGGGGAAGTTACGCCTGTGGAGATGAGTGCAGTAAGGCTTGTCGGAAACCTGTAAAAAGGAAGAAGCAGGAATTAAAAACTACGGAGATTTGTGCTTAACAAGTTTTTGTAGAATTTAAGGAACGGTTGTCCGTATTGTAATCCTTATAGAAAGAGTAAATATTTTAATGTCGATTTAAATAATTAAAGTTTTTACGATGTTATAAATAGTAAGGAAAAAGTAAAGGAGAAATAAAATGGCAAATCAACTGGTAAGAACTAATATCGAATTAGACCAAGGATTGAGGAAGTGGGTAGGCGATTACATCATGGCAAGGCATTACGGCAATATAGAACTGGCCAAAAGATTGAAACAGGTGATTGACGAAATCATTCAAGCAAAAGATTTGGACGGGGAATTGGTTTACTTGTGCTACGGCGATCCCGATGCAAAATAATTCAAGGAGATAAGAATCATGGCAAAAGAGTGTGGCGAAAAGAATGAGTACATTCAGTTGTTAATTTTTCAGGCGTTGCAGGAAAATCAAGATGAAGTTAGGATTGAGAAGGATAACAAAAGGATGTTGCAGATTGAAAAGGAATTCGGTCAGGATTATGATATAACTGATTGGGTGGTGAAAGCTAATTATGAAGTTGCAAAAATTAAGAAAGAATTGCAGATAGAAAAAGAACAGGAAGAAATTGCTAGGGCGAATAAGATTTAATCTGGTGTTATAAAAGATTATAGATTGCGGAGGATTGACAATGTTAAAATGGTTTAAACGATTGTTTATGACAACAGAAGAAAAACTGGCTGAGATTCGTAAACCTGTTATCGGTTATGATTTTATAGACGAGAATGGTGTAAGGCAGGTTTGTGATTTGAATTTAAAAGGATTCCAATATACTATTCCGGAGGACGCAGATGAAATCAAGCGAAGCTAATAGAATAGTAAGGAAAATAAGTAAGATAACTGCGTTTATTGATAGTTCAATTGATAGTGAAGGTAATTTGACTAAAGGGCAGGTTAATAAAGTCGTAAGGGAATTGGATAAGATGATAGAGTCTTTAAGTGAAGTGAATGTGAAGTCTAAGAAGCGTTTGGGCAATGCTAAAGGCAAACAGGTGATGGTGCATCAGACAGCGGTAGAACTGCAGGAGCGGTTGAATAAGATATTGAAAGACTTTGAAGTGTTGGCGGCGAATACGAAGAAGCGAAAAATTCAAAACAATGTAAGCCTATAAAGGATGCCAGCTCTTACATGAGCAGGCTTTAGCGGTCTCCGTTTTGAATCGGCGTTAGCGGAGACCGCACTTTTTTATTTGAGGATAATTGATTTTATTATTTTACGATGTTATATTTATTACTGGAAGAAGAAAACATCTAGCACGCGTAAAGGAAAAGCATATGAATTTCGACAAGTTGCCTCTGACAATGAAGCTGATATTGATGCAACAGATAGCCGATGCTGTAATTATTGATTTGGAAATATTGATAGAAGAACCCGTATTGACAAAAGAACAGATAGGGCATTTAGGTTTAAGGCAAGCTATCAATGTAGGCGAAGGGCAAACGGAATTGAGCGAAAGGTTTGGTATGTTGAGTCTTGCAATGGATGTTATAGACAGGTTGATTGTGGATTTAGAATCACATGTAAAAAATGTTAAAGTTTAATTGACAGCATATAATATTCTGGTATAATTAAATTACCGATCCGATTGTGGTGCCGGTTAACAGCCCAAGCACCGAAAGAGGACTCCTTACACCGAACACGGAGGAGTCCTTTTTTATTTCTTATTATTTTAATTCCCTAGTTGACTTGAAAATTAAAATGTCTTATAATTTGATATAAGATAAGGTTGGTGGTAAATAATGGCGATGAGTGTAAAGTGTGACAAGTGCGGTAAGGTACAGGAGTACACAACTCTTTCTATTTATAAGTTGATAACTAAATTGCTAATAGAAGGTTTGCAGGTTGATGGTTGGAAAGTAGTGTACGATGAAATCTTATGTAAGGAATGTTATGATAGCATTGGTTAAAAAAAGATTAGAAGAAGTGATACGTGTAGGCACTCTGTTTTTAAAGAAAGCAAAGCCTCGTCCACTTTGTTGTATCTTCGACACTGGTTCCATGTGTTCATTTCATACTACCTCCTTGAAGTATGTTTTTCAGGGTGTCCTACACTTAGAACACAATGGTTACTGTAAAGTAACTTGAAAATAAAAGCGACATTTTATTTTTTTGAAACGAATGTAAAAAATTGATGAACCGGATGTAATTTAGTTTTAGAGGTGATAATTATGACTGGTTCACAGCGTTATGAAGATAATAAGGAATATATTAAAGCATTAGCTAGGGAACATTATGATGTATGTAAGTCTAAAGGATTGTGTACCCGGTGTTGTAAGGCTCAGGCAAGAGAAGGCAAAACAACTTGTAAAGAGTGCTATGATAAGCAAAGGCTGGCCGACAAGAAAAGATTAGATGAATTAGTAGAGCAAGGTATTTGTATAAATTGTAGAAAACATAAAGCTAAGTTCGGAGAACAAAAGTGTAAAAAGTGTATTGCTAAATATAAAACTAGTATTAAAAAGAAAAGATTAGAAACTAAGAAAGAGGTAAAGATTAGAACTGTAGTTAAAAAGAAAGAATTGAAAGTACCGAAAATTAGAGTGGTAGTTAAGAAGGAACGTAAGAGGTCTATTTATAAAACTGATAGTGAAAGAACACAAGCGGATTATAAACGTAAGAAGGCAGCAGGAATATGTACACGGTGTACTAAGCCAACAAGGAAAGGTAAAACAACTTGCAAAGAGTGTTATGACAAACAAAAAATATCCGATAAAAGAAGGCTTAAAGAATTGATTGAAAATGGTATTTGTGTAAGTTGTAAAACAAATAAAGCTGTTGAAAATGTACAAAAATGTGAAGAATGTACTTTAAGATATTTAGCGTCTATACATAAAGTTGATTATGAACAGTTAAAAGATAAATTAGACAAACAAAACAATAGGTGTTTTTATTCTGGAAGATTATTGAAGGCTGGTGTGAATTTGTCGGTAGAGCATATAAAACCTAGATCAAAATATTTGGATGATAAATACGATATGGATAATATTGCGTTGGTAGATAAAGATGTTAATGTTGCTAAAAACAATATGGAAGTAGATGATTTTTTATTAATGATTAAAGATGTTTATGAATATAATTTTAGGGGCTAAAAAGCGACAAAAAGAAGTGAATGTTAAATAAAGTTAATATTACATTCGGGTTTGAATGTCGCTTTCAAAAAAAAGGGCGACATTGAGGCTTATATTTGAAAATAATTTAGTTCAATGTCGTGATTGCGTATCATAGGGGAAAAGCATGGTTTTGATGCTGAATGTCAACAATAGTTATTTAGTATCGAAAGATGGAATGATTTTGAGTGAGTAAAATAAAAGTTGCTAATAAGAAACAATAAGCCGATTGGCGAAAGCGACATTCAAAAAGGAGTGTACAGTATGGAAAGTAAAAAGTTAGGCAGAGGTTCGGCAGGTCAGGGTAATGGTGTTAAGAGTAGCAGACCGAAGAAAGCAGTACCGAAAAAGAAGGCCGCAAAGAAAGAAAAATCGGAGTGGAAGATTATTGATCCTTTGGTGCCTAAGCAATTAGACGAAGAGAAGATACAGGGGATTGCAGAGAACGTAGTTAAGGGCTTAGACGAAGAAATAGAAGCGTTAGGAAAGAATTTAGCTTTATATGTTATCGAAGCGATAGATAAGGTGGAAGAAGAAAGAAAAACAGATAGTACCGAAAGTTTGGATACATGGCAGGTAGTTCTGAATGTAATGAACAGGGACGGGTTGTATGTAATGCAGGAAGTAAAGGCGAGTAAGTACATTGCGACAGGTAGTTATATTGAGTTCATACAACAAGGCAATGTTGTTGCGTTGTTTAATAGTTGTATGTTTCTTTACGCAACAAAGGTAAAGCCGAGTGTAGATGATTGCACATGTGGAGAAGATGAAAGTGTATGCGATTGCACAAAGGAAAATAAGGATGGGTATGCGTGTTCCGAGTGTGGAAAGTTAGTGGGTAAGGATGATGCGGAGTGTGAATGTGGAGCGAAGTTTAATTTGGAAGTGGAGAAAGAAAAGAAAGCGTTTGATGATTTGTTGGAATATCGCGGGTACGTTGCAATGCAATGTATGAATGATAAGGCGCATGAGAAGCATTGGTTGAATGAATTGACTCAGACAGATAAGTTGATTAGGAAGTATAAAGGGATAGACACTTATGATTGCGGGTGTGGATATGAATATGGTAAAACTAAATAGTAATGATTATATAAATAGTAATGATTATATAAATAGTAAGAGTGTGTTGAGGTCTATGAATAAGCATTTGATAAATTGTAATAGATGTGAAGGTAGGTATAGTGATTGGCAATGTAATAGCGATACATGTTGGGCGAAGACAGGGTTAGGTATATGTGTAGTGCAGTATAGTAATATGGTGGCGAGTGGTCAGGTGTAAATAGTAAGTAATATTAAATGGTAATAGATTAAAGTTAGTGTATTTGACTACACATCGGTACTGATCGTCAATAAAGAAAAAATATTTAGTGAATATAGGGGTAGTGTGGTTTTGCATACTTTCAAAAACAGTAAAAAACTATAGGTAATGTGTATGTAAGTATAGGCACTTTCTATAAATGGATGTTATACAGGTATACCATACCACAATAAGTAAAAGTAAGACTTAATACATATACTCCAAGGAATTGCAAGTCCTCAGAACGAAGAACAATAAAGTTAAAATAAATATTATAAAAAATAATATAAATATATTTTACGATGTTATATAAAATGTATAATATAGAAGTAGGGGTAGGTTATTAAAATGAAGGCG
>Ga0209777_10007131_pt1 | contig 12470 bp, 14 predicted proteins | sample FrelakmetHBP12HB_FD_187147 | JGI IMG/M metagenome (GOLD analysis project Ga0209777, IMG submission 187147) | Freshwater lake sediment microbial communities from the University of Notre Dame, USA, for methane emissions studies -HBP12 HB (SPAdes)... | ecosystem: Environmental > Aquatic >... | reverse complement strand
TGGATGCGCCAGAACAGGTCCCAGCTGCTTGCACCGTCAACGCGGGCCGCTTCCGAAATCTCGGTCGGCATGTTGACGAAATGAGCGCGCATCCAGAAGACGGCAAAGGGCATGTACAAGCCGATCAGCGGCAGCACGATCGCCAGCCGGGTGTTGTAGATTCCCACCGCTCGCTCCAGGAAGTAAATAGGGATGATGATCCCCGGAAACGGGAGCGTCAGCCCGAACACAAACAGGAAGAGCAGAATGCGCGCACCGGGAATCCGCAGGAGGCCGATGGCGAATCCGGCCATTGTCGAGATGATAAGGGATACGGGTACAACAGCGAGGACAATGAACGTGCTCGACAAGAGGTCCGCGGACATGTCCGCTTCTTTGAACGCCTCCACGAAGTTGCCCCACTGCGGGACCGCCGGCCATTCGAGCCCGCCGGGCACAGTCCCCGATGGATGCAGCGCGGTCATGAAAATGCTGATGAAGGGTAGGATCGTGAATGTCATCAGCACCAGGAGGAAGGCCCGGCCCATCCAGAGTTCGCCGCGAGCAACTCTCATTGTGCACTCTCCCGGCTCAGCCACTGGATCGGGATGATGACCACGACGACGAGGATCATTAGCATGACGGCCAGGGCAGACGCCAGGCCCACAGATCGCTGGGCGAACGCCAGGACGTAAATCTGGATCCCGGGGACCGCCGTCGCGTTGCCGGGTCCGCCGGCTGTCGCGACGTAGACGATGTCGAATGCGGCGAGTGCGGCGATCACAGTGACGGTCAGGCATACGCCTATTTCGTTTTTGAGAAGCGGGACGGTGATCCCGATAAATTCATTGAACCAGCTGGCGCCATCGATCCTGGCGGACTCATACAGGGACGGGTCCACTTTCGTCATGCCGGTCAATAGCAGCACGGTGCAGAATCCCAGCAGCACCCAGATTCCGATCACCCCAACGGACGGGAGTGCCCAGTGGAAGTCGCCAAGCCAGGCACGCGTGATCGCACTGAGCCCGACGGCCTTAAGCAACTGGTTGATCAAGCCCGGGAGGGCCAGCAGCCAGCCCCAGATGATACCGGCCGCGACGAGCGGTATGACCTGGGGTAGGAACAGAACCGTCCGGGCTATTGCTCCGAGCCGCCCGGTCGCCACGCGGTGGATCACGCTTGCAACGACGAGACCGAGACCCACTGGAATAAAGCTGAACCACACGACCAGCCAGAACGCGTTGTAGATCGTCCCGATCAGGTCGGGAACCTGGAATATAGTCAGGTAGTTCTTTAATCCAACCCAGATCGCAGGAGTAACGCCGTTCCACTTATAGAATGAGTATTTGATGGTGAGCACGAGCGGTGTGAGCACGAACAGCGCATACATCGCGAGGGCTGGCAAGACAAACAGCCAGCCAAGAATGGTCTCCCGGCGGACTATCCTGGGTAGGAAGATCCGCCGGGAGAGCTTGTGAGCCACGGGATGGTTGTCTGACGTCATAGAAATGTCACCGATGATTTGGAAGGCGTAGGCATCATCACGCGGCTGTCATCATTATTGTTGAGCCAGTTCTCGCAGGTACTCGGCTTGGACGGCTTTGAGCAACCCGGTTGCGTCCTCTTGGCCGCCGACCATCTTCTGGAGCTCGGGCGTCCAGCCCTGGGCGAAGATCGAGCTGGTTGAGTTGGCGATGAAGTCCATCGCCGTGCCAGCCTTGTTGATCACGGCTCCGGCAGCAAGCGTGTCGTTCGTGATCGAGCCTGCAGTCACATTCGGCATCGTGGCATCTGCCGGTCCACCGGGGTTCGAGCCACCGACGGTGACGTCGATTTGGCGGGCTGTGTCGTTTGTGGCAACCCAGTTAAGGAAGAACGCGGCGCAATCCGCATGCTTGGCCTTGGCGGCAATGCCATAGGTCAGTGGGGAGGACATGGCCGCAGGGTTTCCACCAGTCTGCGCAGGTGGCATCAGGAAGAAGCCGACGTTACCGGGCATATTCTTGTCGTAGTCGGCGTTTTCCCAGTCACCATTAAAGGTGAATACGCCCTCGCCCTTAACAAAGCGGGCGTTGGAGTCGGTGTACTCGATAGCATTGATATCAGGCGGGAAGTAGCCGTTCTTAATCCACTGCTGGAGGTCCTGGGCGGCAACCAGGTTTGATGGAGTGTCGATTGTGGCGCCCTTCTTCTGAAAGATCCAGTCGTTGATGGGTTGGGTCGGACCGACGGATGCCATGAGCGCCTGCAGTGGGAACGCGAGCCCCATGCCGCTCTTGGCGCTGCCCCACTGCATGATCGGGAGGAGTCCGGCTGCCTTCGCCTTCGCGAGCAGGCTCTCTAAATCAGCGAGCGTCTGTGGGGGCTGGGTCATGCCGATCTGAGCGGCCAACTTCTTGTTGTAGAAGACACCGGTCAGGCTGTAGTTGAGGCCCCATGCGTAGAGCGTGCCGGAACCGCGGGTGCCGTCCGCCGCGAGCCGATTCTGGTTGATCTGCGCCATCGGCCACTTGTCCCAACCGAACTCCGTTGCGTAGGTATCCAGGTTCATCAGGAGGCCGTCCTTCGCGTATGATACCATAGTTGGTAGGCGAAGGAGGTCAGGCGGGTTGTCACTCGCCAGCAGGAGTGGCGCCGAGGTGATGAGATTCGCGAACTGATCCTGGCTGATGTTCCAAGTGACGTTCGGGTATTCCTTCGTAAACTCTTCGGAAAGCTTAAAGGGCAGATCGAAACCGGTCTCGAAGTAGCCATTCAGTACGACGGGAGCTGTCCCGCAGTTCGGTACCACGGCTGTCGGAGCCGTGGTCGCCGGTGCAGCAGTAGCAGCCACTGTGGCGGGAGCCTGTGTTGCGACAGGGGCAGCAGTTGTTGCTGGTGCCTGTGTTGCGACAGGGGCAGCAGTTGTTGCTGCCGCCCCACAGGCAGAAAGCAACAAGGCTGCCAAAACCACCAGGCTTGCCAAAGACCATAGTACAGGTTTCTTGTTCATTTCTCGTTCTCCTTTATCAGCTTGAATATAGATTCGATATTTGGATGGGGATTTTGGTTTTTGAATTCTCTTTGAATTCTCAATAGGCTAAACCTCCTGAACCCTGAATATATGAGCAGGATATGAAAATCTTTTATGTTAGTGGTATCTTGAAAGCACTTTCATAAAGAGTATACAACTTTTCAATAAGCGAGTCAATATCCGGTTTTTACGCAGTTTGACGTTCGATTAAGGTGAGGGGAAGCTTGACATGCCTGGGTGGTCTGGAAGGCGATTCTATCTGTGCAAGTAATATTTCCACTGCCAACCTCCCCGACTCGTCCAAGTGCTGATGGATGGTGGTCAGTTCGGCATATTCAGCCAAATCGAGATCATCAAAGCCTACTACTGCGAGCTGTTCGGGTACCTGGATTTTCAACTGGCGGGCAGCCTTCAGTACACCCAGGGCTTGCAAGTCTGTTGCAGAAAATACCGCTGTCGGTCGCTCGGGCAGGCTTAGTAATTCTGCTGCCACATTGCGAGTCTGTTCATAAGAATATGGAGCCAACCGGATCAAGGCTTCAGGCAGGTCAATCCCTGCCTCCTGTAGACCCTGGCGGAAACCCGCCAGGCGTTGGCTGACAGGATGGATGGAATATTCAGGTAAATCGCTATCACCCAAAAATGCAAGGCGGCGGTGGCCTTTTCCGATCAAATATTGTGCCGCCATTCGCCCTCCCATGACATCATCTATTTCAACGCTGCTCAGGCTGGGGTGCGGAAACTCAACCAATACGGTAGAAAGACCATGATCCACAAGACGGCGTGCATCAGCATCATCAATCGGCAGTGAAAGTATGATGAGGCCATCCAAATTGCCTGTGAGCGGCAAGGATGAGAGAAACCTTCTTAGGTGATCCGCCGAATCAACGGTATAAATGACCAGCTCAAATTTTTTGGAAGATAATACTTCAGCAATTCCCCGTAACCGCTGTACAAAAGATGGGGCAGTGAAAAACGGCGAGATAACACCAATCCGGCCGGTTCCTCGCAAGGCACGGGCGCGGGCCTCTGCTTTGGGTACAAAACCAAGGTCATCGATGGCTGCCAGGATGCGTTCGCGCGTTTCGCCATTGACCTTGTTGGGGGCATTTAGCATCCGCGAGACTGTGGTGATACTTACTCCTGCTTGTTTGGCAACATCATAAATGGTGGATACTTTTTTGGGTGGCATAGGGTCCCAGAATGAAAGGAATATGAAAGCACTTTCATTTTATCCTTCGTAGGTGTTTTTGTCAACTTACTCTGTTGGGATGTACTGATATTTTCGTTATATTAATATTAAGCAATTCTCATTTGCTTTCCATTTCCCTTATCTTTCGTTTATTGATATTAGTACCTAGTTCTGCAATGTATCCACCAGACGCTGCTACCATAAAAAACCCTTCTTCTGAGTATGGAATCGCTTTCTGGAGAGGCATCGTGGAGAAAACCCGAAAAAAATTATGGTCCGTAGGGAATGTCCCGTGATATTACTGGGCAGCAAATAGATTATGTAAATTCACCTTTATATCACTATAGGAATCAAGCTGACAAGCTAATTTTCAAAATAGCTTATGAAAATCCCCAATTGCGCAAGGATGATATGTAAACGAAATCCCGCCTACAGAACCCACTCTGGCACTACTTCTGTTGTTTTTTCAAAAAATCGTCAACGCTGTCCACAAACGCACGGGCTTCTGAAAAAATGGTCTCTGCCTCTGCCTGGTCCACCGCCTGGGTGATCTCTCCATTCATACTGCAACGCCATCCATCTCGATCGCTTTTATGATCGGCTGACCAACCAACTGTTTGCTATAGATCAATGTGGATATTACGACGCCCGTTTCAAGGCAGACCTCCCAGGCAATCTCGCTGATTTTTCGGCGCATGTCTGGCGTGGCAACCGGGCCCTTAATATATAGATCCAGATCAGAATCAGAAGCAGCATCCCCGCGGGCGCGTGAACCATACACCATCATTTGTTCAATCGGGGTCACTTTAATCAGACGGCGTTTAACCTTGCGGGCAATTCTGGCATCCATAGGTGAGAGCATGAATACATTATATAGCAACAAAAGATCTCCGCCATAAGCTGCCCATGGTCAATGGGGATTAGAAACCTGGTGGTCATTCACTTTGGCGAAAGAATGACTGGTTAGTTTGCTACCCATTTACACACGTACTTGACACTACTCCTGTGAGGCATGCTTTGCCAGCCTTGACAAACCCCCAGTTTGGTATACAATTAGTACAATGATACAATGATACAATTTGCCCTATGAACCTCGAATTAGACTTCCGTTCCGGCATCCCGATCTACCTGCAGGTGGTGGAGCGCATCAAAGAGCGGCTGGCAGCCGGGCAGTTGAAACCGGGCGACCAACTGCCCACCGTGCGTGCGCTGGCCCTTGAACTGCGCGTGAACTTCAATACCATCGCACGCTCTTACCGCATCATGGATGAGTCCGGCATAATTTCCACCCAACAGGGCCGCGGCACCTACATCCTGGAAATACCCACCCCGCAAGTGGCCGAAAGCATCCGCCTGAAAGCCCTGCAGGATCTTACCCAGCGTTACATCACAGATTCAGAACGGTTGGGCGTTTCGCCGGAAGAATTGGATGAGGTGTTGAACAAACAGGTTGCGCAATGGAAAGAAAACCGATCTGCGGTTGCAGAGAACGAATCAAACAATGGAGAAAATAAACCATGAAGTTGATTAAGAAGTTCTTACCGGTTTCTGTATTGATCCTGGTGCTGGTGGCAGACTTGAGCGGATGTATACCGGCGCAAAAGGCCGGGCTTTCTGACCAGCAGGTCGCCAGCGTGACGGAGAACATCCTGAAAGCACTCGATCAAAATAATTACCCGGCGTTCATCCACGATTTCAGTCCACAAATGAAATCCGCTCTCACACAGGCAAAGTTCAGCCAGTTGCAGACAATGCTCTTCAATGCCAGTGGAAACTTTCTGTATATGAATAAACCCAGCATCACGAACAACCAGGGCTACGTGATCTATCGCTTTCCAACCAAATACGCCGACGAGACTGTTACCGTCACGATCACATTCGTGATCGGCGGGCAGGAAGTCGAAGGATTATATTTTGATTCGGCCAACCTGCGCAAGATTTCCGAATAACGACCGAAGTCGTTACAACGAGTTGTCTACTATTCACGTAAATATAAAAAGGAGAAACCCATGTCACCTAACCCCAATTCTAAGGATTCAAGTACGCGGGCGCTGGCGCGCCTGAAACCCGATCTGCACATTTCCGGAATTGCCGGCTTTATCTTTGGGATCTGCTTGCTGGCCGACTTCATTGGTACGTCCATCATAACGAAAAACTATCCAGCCAATCAAGTTTTGCCAGCCATCTGGAGCATAGGCTGGATGTTGGTCGGGGTCTATATCCTGTTCTCCCTCAAGGTGGCCTCGCAGTGGGAAAAGGCCGTGATCCTGCGGCTGGGGAAGTTCCATAAAATGGCCGGACCGGGATACTTCTGGATGATACCCATCGTAGACACGCTGGCCAACTGGATCGACCACCGCGTGATGGTCACGCCCTTCTCGGCCGAGAAAACGCTGACCAAGGATACCGTCCCGGTGGATGTGGATGCGGTGCTGTTCTGGGTGGTATGGGACGCCGAAAAAGCCGCCCTGGAGGTGGCCGACTACAAGGCCGCCATCGCCTGGGCTGCCCAGACCGCCCTGCGGGAGATCATCGGGCAAAGCGTCCTGGCCGATATCCTGGTCGGGCGCGACAAGATGGATGCCGAGCTGCAGAAGATCATCGACGAACGCACCACACCCTGGGGCGTCACCGTCCAGTCGGTCGAGATTCGCGACGTGATCATCCCGCCGGACCTGGAAGATGCCATGTCCCGGCAGGCGCAGGCCGAGCGCGAACGCCAGGCGCGCGTCATCCTGGGCGAATCCGAGCAGCAGATTGCCGCCTCCTTCGCAGAGGCGTCCAAGGCATATATCAATAATCCAACCGCCCTGCACCTGCGTGCGATGAACATGCTGTTCGAGGGTCTGAAGGAAAAGGGCGCGCTGGTGATCGTCCCCAGCAGCGCCGTGGATACGATGAACCTGGGTGGGCTGAGCGGCATGGTCTCGCTGGCGCAGCAAAACCTGCCAAAAGATGAGAAGAAATAGCCTCTGTAGAAGCCCGGGTTAACAATAGCCCACGATTCACTACTGATTTGTCGAGGTAAATATGGCTGAAACCCCGCAATGGGAATACCGTGTGCTGACCATCGGAAGTGTCTTTGGCACAAAAGACGAGCAAATCGAGGCCACCTTGAACGATTGGGGCCTGGAAGGCTGGGAAGCCATCCATGTCTACACACCCAGCCAAAGCGGCAAGGTCACCATTGTCGCCAAGCGTCCGCTGACGGCCTCCGCCCGCCGGCGCTCCTCCTGGCCCGGACAATAGAGGAGAAAAATCGATATGGAAATCATCAAACAATATCTGCCCCTGCTGATCCCGATCATTCTGATCGAACTGGGCCTGATGGTCACCGCCCTGCTGGATTTAATCCGCCGGTCCCGGACGCGCGGCCCGAAGTGGGTCTGGGTATTGGTCATTGTCCTGATCAACTTCTTCGGCCCGATCATCTACTTCGTGGCCGGCCGCCAGGAAGAGTAGGGGCAAGCCGTGAGCAGCGTGCATGTCGAAGCCCTCAAGAAAACCTACGGCGCAGTGCATGCGTTGGATGGACTGGATCTGCAAGTGGCTCCAGGAACAATTTTCGGCTTCCTCGGCCCCAACGGTGCCGGGAAAACCACCACCCTGCGCATCCTGACCGGGTTGGCGCGTCCGACCTCCGGGACGGCGCAGGTGGCCGGGGTGGATGTGTTGAAAGATCCAGGGAAGCTTTCCCGCCGCATCGGGCATTTGCCGGAAGAACCGGCTTTTTATGGCTGGATGACTCCGAGGGAATTCCTGGATTATTTGGGGCGCCTGTACGGCCTGTCTGCCAGCGCGCGCCGCGCACGCACCCGGGAACTGCTCGCCCTGGTCCGGATGGAAGAGGTTTCCAAAAGGCGCATCGCGGGCTTCTCGCGCGGCATGCGCCAGCGATTGGGCGTGGCCGCGGCTCTGATCCACCACCCCGAAGTGCTCTTTTTGGATGAACCCGCCAGCGCGCTCGACCCGGCCGGACGCAAAGAGGTGCTCGACCTGATCGGGAACCTGCGCGGCCAGTGTACCGTGCTGATGTCAACCCATATCCTGGCGGATGTGGAACGGGTCTGTGATGTGGTCGGGATCATTGCCAAAGGCCGGATGCTGGTGCAGTCGCAGCGCGAAGCGCTGCTGGAACGTTACGCCATCCCTGCGTTCGAGGTGGAAGGGGATGACCAGGCCGGCCTCTCGCTGTGGGTGGAAACTTTGCGCCGGCTGCCGTGGGTCATGTCCATCACCCCCCGGAATGGCGCATTCCGCATTACGGTCAGAGATGTGCAGTCTGCCAAGCGCGATCTGCTGGCGCTGGCAGTGAATTCCGGGATATCGTTGAACCGATACGAAGAAGTCCGCCCATCACTGGAAGATGTATTCCTGCAATTGGTCGGATCGGAGGGTCTGGCATGAATTTCCTGATTGTCTTTCGCAAAGAAATGCAGGAGCAGTGGCGAACATACCGCTTCCTGATCGTGGCAGCGGTCTTTGCGGCTTTCGGGCTGGTTTCGCCAGTGTTGGCGAAATTCACCCCCGAAATGCTCAAAGCCATCCCGGGTGTGCCGCCTGAACTGCTGGCGGCCATCCCCGCACCGACCGTGGCAGATGCAGTCAGCCAGTATGTCAAGAATATGAGCCAGTTTGGCATATTGCTGGCCTTGCTGGTGACCATGGGCGTGGTGGTACAGGAGAAAGAACGCGGCACGGCGGCCTTTTTCCTGACCCGGCCGGTTTCACGTGAAACATTCCTGCTGGTAAAGTTTGCCGCGTTGACAGTCACCTTTATCGCCAGCCTGGCGCTGGCCGCGGCCGGGTGCTGGTACTATACACTGGTGTTGTTTGCCCCGCTGGCCTGGGGACCGTTCCTGGCGCTCAATGGACTGATGCTGGTGGTGTTCCTGGTGTATATGGCGCTGGCATTGCTGGCAAGCACGATCGCCCGAACCAACGGGGTGGCGGTCGGGTTGGCCTTCGTGGCCCTGATCCTGGTCAGCGGAATCGGCGCGCTGCCAACCATTGGGGAATATTTCCCCGGTCGGCTTTTCAGCTGGGGAGTGACATTGATGCTGGGCGGGAACGGAACCGCCTGGCAAGCCTTTGGGATCAGCCTGGGCCTGATTGCCGGCGCATTGCTGGCCGCTTGTATCATTTTCCGTCGCCAGGAAATATGATTCTGAGCATCGTTCATGTTTCACGTGAAACTAACCGCAGGAGCTTTTAATGGAAGGAAAACTTGACACCCGTCGCATTATCATATTCCTTGGTTTTGCCTTTGCAATCGCCTGGATCGCCGGTCTGATCATTTATCTGACCGGCGGACTGACCAACAGCCCGCAAATCGTCCCTGGTGTCAGCCTTGCATTGGTTTTGTTGGCAACCGTGTATATGTGGGCACCGGCTTTGGGAAACCTCCTGACCCGGCTGGTCACACGCGAAGGCTGGAAAGATGTCGGCCTGCGCCCCTGTTTCAAAAAAGGTTGGCCTTACTGGCTGGCCGGTTGGTTCCTGCCAGCACTGCTGACCCTTTTTGGAGCCGTCTTGTTTTTCGTGCTGTTCCCGCAATACTTTGACACAAGCTTGTCCGTTGTACACCAGCAAACCGCCCTCTCCCCGGTCCTGTCTTCGCTCTCGCCCTGGCTATTCATCGCCCTCCAGCTGGTTGCGGGTGTGTTGATTTCCCCGATCGCGAATTCCCTCGCCACGTTTGGTGAAGAATTCGGCTGGCGCGCATACCTGCTGCCCAAGCTCGTGCCGCTGGGCGGCCGCAAGGCGATGGTGTTGATCGGTATCATCTGGGGGATCTGGCACTGGCCGGTGATTTTTATGGGTTATGAGTACGGCTTCAATTATCATGGCTATCCCTGGGCCGGTCCACTGCTGTTCCTATGGGTCACGTTGGGACTTGGGATCTTCCTGGGTTGGCTGACCCTGCACGCTAAGAGTATCTGGCCGGCCGTGATAGGACATGCCGCCATCAATGGGATTGCCGCGGCGGCTGTTTTAGCGACGACCGGTCACCCGAATAGACTGCTCGGCCCTTTGCCGGTGGGGATCATCGGTTTCATGGGATTTGCCCTGCTGGCAATTGCAATTTTTGTTTCGCCGAAAGGATTGAAGGAATAAGAGACCATCGCAAGCAAAGAAAAGACACCGTACAAAATACAGGCCTTCCGGGTAAGTATCCGGGAGGTCTTTCTTATGGAACATAAGATTTACCACCAAGACACCTGCCATTTATAATTAGAACATTTGTTCTCAATATTAATGGTGCCCGTTTGAAAACTACCAAAGCTGTCGCTACGAATCTGTTCCATTGATCATTTTATTAAAAATGGGTATTGCTTCCCGGCTATTTTCAGGCTACACTATCAATATCGGTGGATATGTCCAATCGCAAACCTGATCTTCGTACCATGGCAGAACAACTGGCCCGCTTGATCGAGGTCAGTGTCACGCTCAACTCGACTCTCAACCTGGATGAGTTGCTCCAGTTCATTATCCGTACTGCAACCGAAATCCTGGACTGCGAATCGGTCTCGATCCTGTTGTACGACGAGAAACGTGACCGTCTGTTCTTTGCCGCCGCAAGCGGAGCTGACCCAAAGCGGCTGGCCGAAACCCCCGTACCTCTGGAAAAAAGCCTGGCGGGAACCATTTTCCGTGAAAATAAAGTAATTTGCCTGTCAGACGTCCAGCACGATGCGCGCCATTTCCTGGCGGTCTCGAAGCTTGTTAATATCGAGGTGAAGAACCTGCTGGGCGTGCCGATGCGCATCCAGGATAAGCCAACCGGAGTGCTGGAGGCATTGAACAAACACAATGGGGATTTCGACGAAAGCGATGCTGATATCCTGGCAGTGATCGCTTCGCAGGCAGCCGTTGCCATCCATAACGCCCGGCTGGTGGAAGCTCTGCAGGATGCCTATAACGATCTGCGCAATGCCGACCAATTAAAGACCAATTTCCTGGCACTGGCCTCCCATGAACTGCGTACGCCGCTGGGGGTCATCATTGGGTATGCCACTTTTCTCCAGCAGGAAAGCCCGGGCGAACTTTCAGAGCATGCCAAACAGGTGCTAAACGCTGCCATGCAGATGCGTGCGCTGGTGGACGCCATGACAAACATGGACATGCTGCGCTCCAGCGAGATGATCATGCACCGGGTTGTGCTGCCCATGCAACAGATACTGCTGGCTGCCTATACCGAAGTCAAGAATCTGGTGGAGGCAAAAAACCAACAGGTTGTGCTGGATATGAAGGAAATTCCTCTCCCGGTAAAGTGCGATCCGGAAAAATTGAAATCAGCCTTCGTCAACCTGCTCGATAACGCGATACGCTTTACTCCTGAACGCGGCAAGATTACCATTGGGGCAATTCCCCAGGCTGGCGGGGGAGTTTTGAGTTGGGTGCGCGATAATGGTATTGGCATCCCGCAGGGCGAGTTGAAAAAAATATTTAACGAATTCTATCAAATCGAACCGCATACCACACGAACGCACGGCGGGATGGGGATCGGACTTTCCATTGCCAAAGGATTAATCGAAGCGCATGGGGGCAAAATCTGGGCCGAGAGCCCCGGGTTGGGCAAGGGCGCCACGTTCAAAGTGTTGATGCCATTCATCTCCACCACGATGTTGCAGTCCATGAAGCGCTAAAGCGAACGGGTGGGCAGACGGAGACATTCCCGATACTATTTAACCGCGTACCACTTTTACGGAAAGTGGGCCGGGTGGTCTGCCGGAATTCGCAGTTCCCTTATTCTTTTTGTAAAAATGCCATTGCTTTGCCCACATCATCATTCATTACCAGCGCCAGGGAACCACCCGGGAAAAAATCCTCTACTTTGATCAGGCGTAGTGTATTTAGCAACCCTTCGTCCGAATGGATAAAATCGGAGAGATGGTTGCGGGTCTTATAGAAAAAGTCCCGGTTAAAAACTGCATCGTCATCATCCAGGTTGACATTCAGAGGGTAGATATTTGATTCCACCAGGTCCTGGAAGAAATGCGTTCCGAACGACGGTTCCAGTTCCGGACCGATGCCCTTGCCGGTCAGTTCGACCAGGGCACGCGTGCAATAAATATCCCCATAAGCAATACCAACACCCAGATCGGGTGTGGATGTACCCCAGCGGCCCGGCCCGACACAAATAAACATCTCGTCTTTCAGAGCCGCGTTGACAGTTCCGATGGAACGCTCCAGCCTGGTACGATCGGCAGGGGAAGTCAGGGCAAAGTAGCCATCCGGAGGGACGAATAGCACCCAGCGGATGCCCAGGACCTTTCCCCGAGG
>Ga0209777_10007130_pt1 | contig 12472 bp, 8 predicted proteins | sample FrelakmetHBP12HB_FD_187147 | JGI IMG/M metagenome (GOLD analysis project Ga0209777, IMG submission 187147) | Freshwater lake sediment microbial communities from the University of Notre Dame, USA, for methane emissions studies -HBP12 HB (SPAdes)... | ecosystem: Environmental > Aquatic >... | reverse complement strand
GGGTCATAATCCAGTGAGTTTGTGTGTAGCCAGTCGCCGACGAAGTCATCGCCGAAGTTGACGTCGATGAGTTCCGGGTGGTCACCGACGACGCCATAATTGTCTTTGGCCGAGTCATAGTCCTGGATGAGATGATCCCAGACGTTCCATTCCCAGACGACATCACCACTGTTCTGACCTGTCGGCTTCACCTCGATGACCCTATCCGGTGTAAACGTGTTTCCCGTAATCTTACTTGGATTCCGCCCGGCTTGGATCGCCTGATTCCGCGTCTTTGTCACCCAGACGATCATCAGGACATCTCCGTTCGGCAGACACTTGACATCATGATGACAGGTGCACCCCGAGACGGTATACCGGTAATCCCAGGCGAGAGATCCATCCCAGCGGATCCGCTGCAGGCCTCCTCCATTGGCGAGCGTGATCGGGCGCATAATTGAGCCATCACCCAGCCAGTACGCTTCCGTGAACGGCTGATACGTGCTGGGCCAGGTATGATTGATCGTTCCTGAGCTGTCCATCAAGTAGGTGGTGGTCGTTTCCCATGGTGCGAACAAGATCTGCCCATTGAACGTCCCTTTCCCTTGATTACTTGGCGATGATTGGCTCACGGAAGTAGCAGTAGGAACGACTGAAGCCCCGACGAGAACGATAACAGTTAAAAAAAAGAGAGCATATGATGACTGTTTTTTCCGTTCCATAAGTAACCCCAGATGAGATATATTTCATGACGTTTATATGACTTAGGTAATACATCATAAATTAGAAATAACATCTGAAAAAAAAAGAGAAAAGAAAGGGGAAGACTTTTTTTATGACTTCACGATGGTGAAGACCAAGACTTGTATCCCCTGTACGGTTTTCGTCTCAGTGGTAACAGTCGCCGTGATCTGGATTCCCCCAAGCCCAAAGAACGACCCCGTCCCGACCTCTTCGGATGCACCGACCGGGATGTTTACACTGCCGTTTAAAGTACGGTTGATATGGTGGAGGATCCCACCCTCGACGTGGATCTGCCAGGCGACGCCGTCCGCATCCACGGCTCCCGTGTTCGTAATCTTCTCTTGCACGCCACGGCCACCTAGGATCGTGAACGCGACCTGGGGCGTCGCGAACTTCATCAGCCAGATGTCACCGCCGTAGTACCCGGAGGTGGACCCAACCATGACGTAGCCGCCATCGCTCGACTGCAGATCGCAGATAAACGGCTGCGGCATCGTTTTATTCCATTCTTCGTTGCCCTGGGCATCCGTCTTGACGAGCCCCATACCGGTGGCGATGTACCCGCCGTCCGTGGTCTGTTTCCCTGAATAGTAGAAGAGGCGGTAATCGTTGAGGAACGGATTCTTCCTCCACAGCTCAGTACCACTTGCATCGGTCTTCAGCAAGCAGCCTTGTACGTTCAGCATTCCCGCGATGACGTACCCGTGGTCCGAGGTTTCTTGGACGGAGTTGCCGTATGATCCGGTTTCCAATGAACCCTGGAATTTCTTGCTCCAGGAAATCAACCCGTTAGAATCGGTCTTGATCAGCCAAATCTCCCCCCAGTTCGTGTCGTAGTTTAAGTCTGATATTCCAGTGACGATGTAGCCGCCATCCGAGGTCTGTTGCACCGCATGGCCTTCTTCATACATATCGCTAGTCCCGTAGGACCGCAGCCACTGCATCGTCCCATCAGCTGCGGTCTTCAAAAGGAACAGGTTCGTGGGCAGATAGGAGCTGCTGTTGCCGCCGCCAGTGGCAATGTATCCATTATCGCTGGTCTGACGTACGTAAAAGCATGTGGAATACTCAAGACCAGTGTACGTCCTGTTCCAGAGCTCGGCTCCAGCAACGTCGGTCTTTATCAGCACCAGTGAGGAGATAAACTCCCGTGAAAAACCACGACCTACTGGTTTGTCCTTGGCCGAGGTGAAGAAGGTGCAACCAAGGATGTATCCATGATCGTTCGTCTGCTGAACCGATTGCACAAAACCAGACTTGTTCGCCAGACCATAGTACGTGTACGTTCGATTCCACTCCTCCGTGCCGTTGCTATCGGTCTTAATCACCCAGGGATTCCACTTGGCGATACCAAAGGATTTCGTCCAGCCCCCGATAATAAATCCTCCATCGGTCGTCTGCTGGACCTCATACGCAAACTCATCCTTCTCTCCGCCATAGGTCTTGTTCCATTCTTCCTTCGGTGGAAGTTTGGACAAGGCCTGAGGACGTCCATTCAACGCGTATTCCTTTCCTTCTTTGGTAACATCGATTTGGTGCGTCTCAGCAGTAATGCATGACGGAAGGGTTGTTCCAACAAATAATATAAGGATCCCGAAAACAAAATATTTCTTGTCGATTCCTCGATTCATCTTAACATAACTCCCTTGATGAATATTTAATATTCAATCGATTAATTAAATGTTTGTAAACAGGTTGAAATACTCCGCTTGGGTCGGAAAGAAAAATATGTCGGGGTGGATGCCCGTATCAGTTGCTCAGTTCCGACCCAAATAAAAAATAGAAAAAACTTGCGACGTCTGAGTCGATCTGCAGGATGGGCGGGGTGTACGGTCAGGATGGGTTAAAATCCCATGAGGTGACGGAGGAGAAGGAAGGCGTGGGGGAAACGCTGGAAGAGCTGGTCCCAGAAGCGGGGGACGGGGAAGGGCGTAGAGGCGTCAAGGGTGACGTGGAGGGTCGCCCAGTCGCTTTTGGCACCATATGGGTCCATCGCTTTGGCGCGGATGGTATAGTTGGCTTTTTCCGTCCAATTTTTTTGCAGGGTGATTGTTTGGCCTGAGTGGTAGGGTCCAAGCCAGCCGATGGCGCCGCCGTCCCAGTACGTGTCGCCCCAATTGAGGTAGACAGTGACGTCGTTACCGTCTGGGTCGTTAGCGGTGAGAGTGTAGTCGTAGGTGGTGTTGGCTTGAACACGGTGTCGGCCTTTGATGACGGGGAGCTGTGGTGGGTGGTTCGTGGTGGCGATGTACGCCCAGGTGGAGTCTGTGCCGGTGTTGTTGTCATTATCGGTGACGGTAAGGGTGACGTGGTAGATGCCGGGGCTCGTGTACACGTGGGTGGCGATTGGGTCGGTGGCTGTGGTGCCATCGCCGAAGTCCCAGCGGTAGGCGGTGATGGTGCCATCGTGGTCGAAGCTGGTGCTGCCGTCGAAGACGGTGGTGTTATAGTAGGGTCCGTTGGCGCGGGCGACGGGCGGCCAGTTGCTGAAGTTGGCGGGGTTATAGTCGACCCAGTCGATGTCAGTCGTGTCGATTTTAAGGCTGCCGTATTCGAGGTTGAAGAAACCGTCGTAGCCCCAATCGGGTCCGAAGCTGTTCTTGACGATCCAGTAGCCGCCGTGGGGGATGGTGGCGTCGTCCTTCCAGCCGACGAGGACGACCTGGTGGTTCGTGGTCGTGGCCGGTCCAGGGTACGCGTAGTATTCTGTAGGGCTGTGGTGTTGGTAGCCCCAGTCTTCGAGGTTGTTGGGGCCGTGGGGGTAGTAGGTGCAGAGCATGACTGCGGTGACAGGACCGTCGTCCATGATCTTGGTTTTAATTTGGTTGCGGCCTTCGGTGGTGTTCGCTGGTTTCCAGAACCCGTAGGCGGAGAGGGGAATGAGAAAGTCTTTCCAGTTAGTGCTGACGTTCGCACAGGGTACTTTGTCGTTGACCTGGTAGGGGAAGCAGAACTCCGGGATGATGCCGTTGCAGTAGTTGCCCTGGGAGGTGTTACTTTTAATGTATTTGTACGCGTTGTACGCCCAGCCGCCGTTGCAGCTGCCCGCCAGATGCAGGCAGGAGAGGACGTATTGTTCGGAGAGGTCGAGGCGCAGGCCGGGGCTGTTTTCCCTGATTTGGATGACGCTTTCTAGGGCGCCGATGGCGGCGAAGTCCCAGCAGCTGCCGCAGTTGCCTTGGTCCTGGGCGGGCGTCGTCCAGTCAGTGCCATTGCGGTCGCGCCAGTTGAAATACGACGGAAGGTCGGTGCGTGCAAGTGGTTGGCCGGACTGTGTGACGGTGTCGTCAATGGTGACTTGGTTCTTGAGTGAATGTTGAACCGAGCTGTCTACTGTGCCGCAGCCGCAGTCGGTTTCCACGGTCGTGTCGGCGCGGGCGTTCGCGGGTGCGTGAGGCGTCGCCGAAAAGAACGACAACGCCGATGTGACCAGCAACAGACTTAGAATAAGGACCCAAGGTTTCTTCTCCACAATTGATTCCTCCATACTATCAAAGCAGGTTGATATTTATTATTCTATCCATTTTATTATCACCCCTGTTTGTTCTCACGGCTAACTGGAGTATAGGGCTCGGTGAGATCACTAAAATGTTGGGTCAAAGTCCAGTCTTCTACTATTTAAATATCCAAGATAATATTTAATAGAATGCTAAGGATAGTCAAGCGTGAGAAAAGGTATCCTGGGGGGCGAAGATTTTGGAAAAGGATTGGCTGAAGCAAGGGCTAGTTTTGGGAATTGTTCTCATGATGGCGGGCGGCTGCTCCGTGGCAGGCTCGCAGGTAATCAAGCAGACGACCACCTCTGATTCGAACATTGGTCCCCTGTACCTTGATACAAGCATCGTGTCTCAGCTGGCGAATAACACTACTGGTATGTACGCGATCGCGTCGACGTCTGGTGCTGGCAAGGCGATGCATCTGCTGTTGAAACTGCCTCGCCTTCGAACCCAGAAAGGATTCTTCCTTGCTACGGTTATCGTGTATATGGGGTTGACGGCGCTGACGACCGTCTGGCAGTTTACGAACAAGACAAACGCGAAAATCGTCGACCTGGGAATAGGCCCGCACATTGTCGTGTTCGTCGGCGTAGGATATTCCACGTTCAAACGCAACTATAAAGGTGGATTCGGCAGCATGATTGGGGTGACGATCCTTAAACCAAAGATCTTCCCGTAAGAACCACTGAATCACCCTGCGATTCTACTCTTCGTCGCATTCTTCACGCATGAGCTGTCTGTTAATCTTGGTAGTTTTAACGAACGATGATGATCGGACCAATGGCAAATCCTTTTACGGTCTTCGTCGCGATATTGGCATAGGGTGCTGTGGCTTTTATGGTGATATTGAGTTTTCCAAATCCAAAGATGCCGCCTGCGGTCACTGTTGTTTTTTGTTGAACAGCGAGTGTTGCTATCGTGCCGTTCGCGTGGACGTTAATAATTTTAAGGATTCCTCCGATGACGGCAACGTCCCATGTCACGTTCGTGGCGTCCACCGAGCCGATGTTCGTAAGAACCGCTTTGACACTCATCACGCCGCCTTTGATTTTAACGAAGTCGAGGAACGATCCGTTCGCGATAATGGTCACGGTCAGGGGGTCTGACCAGGCGCTGTCTAATCCATACGTGTCCCGTGCCTTGACTCGTACGTCGTAGGTGCCCGGTTTCTCCCATGCGTGGTTCAAGGTCACCGTCTTACCTGATTCGTACCAGTCCGTCCATGTGACCGTGTTGTTGCCCCAGTCGACGCAGTACTTGATCATATTGATATTGGGGTCTGTGGTTGTGGTCGTATAGGTGTACGCTTGGTTGATTTCTCCAGCGGTGACTCCTGACATTTTCTGCGGAGTATCTGGCTTGTCTGAGACCCAGGCGATGATCATAGCAGGATCGCCAAAGGATTGCCATTCTTCCACGGTCTTGTCGTCTAAACTTGACCAGGCGCTGAAATTATGCAGATAGTTGTTGATGGCCTTAGTCCAGAGTTCTCCCGTGGTTTTCGCGTTTTGGACACTGTAGGCTTTGATGGCGCTCAGTTCCATTGCTCCTGTCAACATTTGAGCGCATCCGGTCCCAGACATGCTCCAGCCTAACCCTGTGTTCCCGTAGGAGGCGATGCCGCCGCCATTCGGGTTTTTCACAAACGACCAACCGTAACAATTATCATGGGTAAACTGGCAGTTTGAGCATCCCCCAATCAATACCACTGGAAGCTTCTCTCCGTTGTTGAGGCCTGCGACTCTGAAATAAAAGTAGCCTCCTAGCGGCCACCAGGTGTTAAAATCATCGTGGGGGTGTGTCGCCCAGCTCTCGTAGGTGCCATGCCCGGTCATATAGAAGAAACCGGTGCCGTTCTCAATGGCATGATCGATATTGGTCGCAAACTGAAGTCGTCCGTTCGACGACCAGATTTCATCTGGTGTGAAACCGGTCATCATGTCAATCGCTAACTGATTAAGGTATTCGCCTTCATTCACATAACTGTAATCCTGGAACGTGTCTCCACCGCAGACGACAAACTGGTGGAACCACGGCTGCAAATAGGCTCCTGTGGACTCATACGTGATAATCTTGTTGACCACGTCGCTGACTTCGCTCACGTCTCTGAAGTTCAATCGGCTAAGACATACATCAGGATACAGATCGACGATGTCGGTGTTTCCGTTATACCCGTTTTCTCCAAAGATGTTGTTATTATTGGAGTCCCAGCTGCAGAACTGTCCGCTTGAATCGTAGACATCAGCGTAGTAGAGGTCACTGGTGAAATTCACTTCCCGTCCATCTTGGACATAGGTCATTCTCACGGGGACTTTGTTCGTCCCGCCTGCCAAAAGGACATTGGTCGTGTTCCATTCTTCAATGGCGTCTTTGATGAAATATTTTATTTTCTCTTGGTCATCACGTCCATTGACTGGGAAGTACGTGCCTGCGTAGATTGCCTCAAGCGTCACCAGTTTAGTAGCAACGCCGCTATCGTTTTCATACGCAATTAACGGTTGTAATTTCTCTGTGAATTCAGCAGGAGCAACAACCACCATATTGTACACGGTTGGGGCTGTGATTGGCTGTGAAGGCTCAGTATAGTCGATTTTGATGTCGACGCGTTGAGCATACAGAATCGTCTGTTGACCCGGTGAATATCGGACAGGGTACACGTGCACAGTCACAAACACGGCATGCTGAGAGCCATCAAGACCACAGCCGGCTCGATAATCGTACCATGTAGATGGATACAAAGCGTCACTTTGGTATACCGCTGCGTCTTTGCTTGCCGTTCCAGTGTTCGGATCTGTTAAAAGCACTGGCGTAGAAGATGGCTGAATCTCACCTGCAATACTGAGTTGACTCGTCTGTAACGGCGTGCAGTCAATCCCTGTAATCTTCGTGCCGAATGGGAAGACAAAGGTCTTAGAACAGAAAGGGAGAACCGGTTTTCCTGGTTCCATTAGCCGTGAGGTCGCTTCACCTACGTCCACGGTGAGATAGTGATCTCCATGTTGGATATCCGGTTCTGAAAACGCAAGGGTTTCACTTCGTTCGTGAATGCCTGTTCTTTCTGCAGCATTGAAGATGACGAACACGTTCGAAATCAACAGCAGACCGATGATTACACTAATCAGTTTCATCGTGTTTCTTCCTCCTCTTAAACGCGTGTGCATACAATAAAAAATCTCGACATGATATAAATATCTTATCTTTGGAATCTTTTTTCGACGAACGACAAAAACCAACAGAGGTCCACTCGGATTTTTACCTAAATCGTATTTAAACTCCTTTTAGCACTATCAAGGTGGCCTGGTAATAAAAGCATTTTCCTTTTGTTCCTTTGCAGCGATCTTTTATTTAATTTATTTTCATTCATTGTATGTATCATTTTTTGAAACGCTATCATAATCCGATACTGTGAAAGATACCAACGAGAAAATCGAGTCCGATAAGCGCGATAATAACAATAGCGATGAAGATGAGAACCCAGATCGCAAATTTTATTACACCCCATAGCAGAAACGCGATCACAAGGATTCCAACAAGTACCACCCAAAACGGAATTGTATAACCAAAGACATCCATCTCTTTCACTTCTCCTTCTACAAACGATTATCTTTGTTTCTTTTTTTCTGAAACACTCGCATTTACACCTATCCCAACGATAGACGTTGATGTCAAGGTGGTTATGATATTGTGACTGCGTTTGTTATTGTCTGTGATCGTTGAATATTTCCCCAAAGGATACAGTAGGCTGACACGGTGAGGGTATCGCCAGGGTTTGCCGTGACGTTATAGGTGTATGAAAACAAGGCGAACCGTGGTTGACTTTTGTAGAGATACGCTTGGTACACCACCCCGTTCTTATCGATTTCCACTCGGTAGACATAATGTATTTTCCGAACAGGAGTTAAATGTTCTATGGTCACTTTGAGGGTGTGCGCTGTTGGATTGTAGACGAGTTTGAGGTATCGCGGTGCGGTTGCGCTCGCTTGCAGACCAACCATACTCAACGAAAACAGAAGAGTCATACAAAATGCGATATATTTTATGTGGTTCATGGTGGTTCCTCCTACACTCCTACGATGTGCCATACTTCGCCTCTTTTAGATGTCCCTGTGTTATGGTTGGTGAGAAGATACAGCTCCCCTGCTTCATCCTGACCAATAGCCTGGATGTACAGATTGAGTGGTTTGTTAGGCTGGAGTTTGAATTCCAGTTTTGTCCAATTGTTCGGACTGGCTTCTTGCAGGTAGAAGATTTTCCCGCGACCGAGGAAGTTGGTGTCACTCCAGTCCGCAAAGACGTATTTCCCCTGCAACATAGGTGATTGTGCGCCTCGATAGACATAGCCGCCGATGATTGCATGACCGATGTAATGGCTGTAGTCATAGATAGGTGGAGTGAGGGAGCTGATGTTGATATGTAAGGTTTCAGCAAGGGCAGGATCGTAGAGGTGGTTTCCTTCCATGATTCTCCAGCCATAGTTTTGCCCGTTTTCGACGAGGTCGATTTCCTCCCATTTGTCTTGACCGACGTCTGCAGCAAATAATCGTCCAGTTACGTTATCAAAGGAAAATCGGTACGGGTTTCGGAAGCCGTAGGCGTAGATTTCTGGTGCCCCGCCTCCACTTGCAAACGGGTTGTCGGAAGGTATGGCGTAGGGGGTGCCATGGTCAACGTCGATTCGGAGGATTTTCCCAAGCAGAACGCTTGTGTTCTGCCCGTTTCCTATAGGCCCATGTTGGTCTCCTTCTCCGCCGCCATCTCCGACACCGATATAGAGCATGCCGTCTGGTCCGAACGCGAGTTGTCCTCCGACATGGTTCGCTTGTGGGGCGTCAATGCTGAGAAGGACGTGTTCAGACGTCAGGTTCGCGGTATCAGGATTCAAGGGATTTACCTGGTATTCTGCAATCACATTTTCATGATCCACTCCTTGTGTTGTCGGAGGAGCACAGTAATATACATAGAAACGGCCGTTCTGTGCATAATTCGGGTGAAATGCAAGCCCGAGGAGCCCTCGTTCATCGTACACTGAGCTGACCTTAATCATTTTACTTGAGAGGTCAAGGAATGGTGTTGGTATGAGTTGCCCGTTTTTGATAATCAGGATTTTCCCTGCTTTTTGGAGAACAAACATGCGATTGGATCCATCATGAGCATTCGTCAAAAGAAGCGGTGATTCCAGGCCGCCGACGATTTTATCGAGGCGAATGGTGACTGCACCTTGATCACCAGGGAGGATGACCACACGGACTGCCTGTATTTTTCCTTGTTTTATTTCACTGGTCGGGTTTGCGTTGGAGGCATTGGCCGTGGCAGTGATAGAAGTTGTCCCGAACCCGATGACCAGGGGGATTGTGACGATGGTGCTTTGGTCAGGGAACATGATTGGGATGTCCCCCAATGCTTTTTTTCCAAGGAGAACAAGTCCACCGCTTAGGGTGATGCTCCAGTGAACATTCGTCGCGTTCACCAGTCCCTTGTTGTGGATGACAGCGTGGACGCCAATCACTTGACCGATACGGTATGATACATCAAAATCATTGTTCATGATTTCTATTTGGATGGTTGTGTCCGTTACGGTGGTGGGCTTAGCTGGAGCGGTATTTGGTTGTTCTGCCGCAGCAAATCCTATAGAAATAATCAGCGTGATAATTACAAGACTTGCAAGTTTTTTCTTCATACGGTCTTCCTCTACCGGCTATTTATTCATTTATTCTATATAAACACAGTTCAAAAATGATAAAAGAACGTATGAAAAATATATCAAATCCCTTGTGAGCATATGTTTAACTCGGACTGAAGTATTCCTTTAAAAAATTCTTTTCAAAACGATTTTTCTATCGCCTTCATTCTCTCTTTACTCTATAGTTTGGAAAAAAAAATAGAAAGCATGTCGGGGGCGGGAGTTAGTGCCAATTGTTCAGTTCCCCCCCCACAGTCCAAGAGTGAAATAAGAGGATGGCGGAGGTGTATCCGCCAATTGATTTGACGCTGAATTAACTCCCATTGAGGAAATGACGTAGCAAGGGGAACGCGTGCGGGAATTGTTGCAGTAGCCATGTGAGGAAGGGGTGACTCTGGGGCTCATACGACAAAGGCATTGTTACAGAAAGGGTGCTCCAGTTACTTTCAGCACCATGGATGTCTTTTGCCTTTGCTTTGATAGTGTAGCTTCCTTTTTTCGTCCACGTGTGCGTCTGCTTGATTATCTGTCCTGAGGGATAGTCCCCAAGCCAGGTAGTGTTAGTGCCGTCGCCCCAGTCAATGAGGTAGTAGACGTGATCGCCGTCCAGATCGGTTGTGGTGATGTTGTAGGTTGTGGTGACTTTGATTTTTCCTTTGGCTGGACCGGTGATGGTGGGTGTGTCTGGTGGTTGGTTTGTCTTAAAGGTAAACCAAGCTCTTGTGTATGTTGTGCTGCCTATGGGGTCGGTGGCGTTCACCCACACTGTATATGTGGTGGTGTAGGCTAATCCGGTGAGAGCGATGGCCTTGGATCCATTGTGCTCGTTGGTGCCAGTGTTGGTCTGCCCGTTGCTGCAGTGGATAGTCCAGCTGAAAGCGTCTCCTTCAGGGTCGTTAATGGGGATGCTCCAGGTTAGGCTCGTGGGTTGGTCCGAGGAGGCGTTTATTGGGGAAGGAGTTCCGTAGGTTGGTGGATAATTTTGCGGGCCAAAACAATATACATTTCTATCATATGATCCAATATAGACGTGTTTGTTGGCGACTGCAGGAGAGGAATAAACCATACTATGAGTGGGGTAGTTCCAGATGAGATCGCCGGTTGTTGCATTTAGGCAATACACATAGCAGTCGCATGATCCAAAGTAGATTTTGCCGTCAGCGAAGGCTGGTGACGATTCTATCCAAATATATGTATCTGTTGTATAGTTCCAGATAGGTTCTCCAGTATTAGCATCCAGGCAATACATTTTCCCTTCGTCTGTTCCGATGTAGATATATCCGTCTACCACTGCAGGGGAAGATATTACATAGTTGCGTGTTGTATAGTTCCAGATCAGTTCGCCATTTGTTGCATTTAGGCAATAGATATTTCTGTCGCATGATCCAAAGTAGATTTTGCCGTTGGCGATTGCAGGATCTGAAGACACATAATAGCCTGTAGTGTAGCTCCAAATGACTTCTCCGGTTGTTGCATTCAGGCAATACATCTTCCCATCCCAGGATCCGACATAGACGCGATCGCCTACTACTGCAGGAGAAGACCTTACATCTCCACCTGCTGTGAAGCTCCAGACGCATACGGAGTAATTTGCTTCAAAACAATATAATTTATTATCAATGGATCCGATATAGACATATCCGTTGGCGACCGCAGGAGAGGAAATCACCCAGTCGCCTGTGGTAAAGCTCTCCCAAATGAGTGCGCCGGTTGTCTCGTCAAGGCAATACAATTTACCGTCAAAGGATCCTACATAGACGTGTCCGTAAACGACCGCAGGGGAAGACCTAACCTCGTCGCCTGTTGTGAAGTTCCAGATTTGTTTGCCGGTCATTGCATTAAGGCAATACACCTTTTTATCGTCTGATCCAACAAAGATGTATCCGTCTGCTACTACAGGAGAAGAAAAAATTCTATTTCCTGTGGTAAAGTTCCAAAGAACATTGTTTGTATCAGGTGCACGGGAGGTTGAGTAGTGTGAATGAGTCAGATCATGGCCAACCATTGACCACCAATCAGTATCAAGTGGAGTAGATTGATGTCCGCTTAGTTTAAGTTTATCATTTTGTTGACGCACTTCTCCAGAAATATTTGGAAGACAAATCGTCGTCACTAACAGTAAACATACAAACAGGCCAAGTATCTTTTTTTTCATGTTATTTTCCCTTCCCTAAATAATGGATTTTATGATATTATTATCCAGTGTATTTATTTAAATGTATTCAACTGAAAAAATCCAAGATGAATATTTTGTTCGTTATGCCGGGGGGGCGAGCATAAGTGTTTATTCTTCAGTTCTTATTTCCATTTCCTTGACGGTCTCCAACACCCACGCCATTCTATCCGTGGAATCTGGACTCTTTTTATCGGTGATGATTTTAATTCTGTTCCTATACTAAATATACCTTATAGAGAATATGACCCTAAGCCAGCACAAGAACCATATAAAATCCCCGTTTTGAAATAGGGATATTGGTAAAATATGTATATTAAATAAAAATTTAGTATGAATATATTATAATTGTTACATTATACTCATATTATTGATTTATGTCGGGGGCGGGAGTTAGTG
>Ga0209777_10007129_pt1 | contig 12472 bp, 11 predicted proteins | sample FrelakmetHBP12HB_FD_187147 | JGI IMG/M metagenome (GOLD analysis project Ga0209777, IMG submission 187147) | Freshwater lake sediment microbial communities from the University of Notre Dame, USA, for methane emissions studies -HBP12 HB (SPAdes)... | ecosystem: Environmental > Aquatic >... | reverse complement strand
CGCCGGTAATTGTGGAAGGGCACACCGAAGAATATCGCTGGGGTTCACGCTTCTCTATTTATACCGGTCTGCCATCTGTAGTGGGTTGGAGTTGGCATGTCCGCCAGCAAGATTCCCTGCTGGATGGTGCGATCATTGATAATCGAATCGATGACGTTAATAATTTTTACAACACATCTGACATTCAATCCGCTATTGAGTTTTTGGATCGCTATCAGGTCCAATATATCATCGTTGGTGATCTTGAGCGAGCCTATTATGCCCCGGAAGGGATTGCAAAATTTAAGAATATGGTCGACCAAGGAATATTACGGACGGTTTTCGGAAATAATACATCTGGTACAACAACAATCTTCGAAAATAATATAACCCCTTAAAATAAATGGGAGTTTTAATATTAAAATATGGTAAAGATGGCACTCATTATTTACTGACAATCATGTATCCATTGCGGATTAATTGATAAGTTGCTTTGTAGATAATATGAGGGACTATGCATAAAGTCATACTTAATATAAGACAGATGGTGAAAATTGGTCTTTTCCTTTTTTCAATTGCGCTTGGATTGGTTGGCGTTTTAAACAATCGCGTTGAGTTTGTAATCTGCGCTTCAGGGTTGATCGGAATAACTTTCTTTGAAAAGTCATCAGATAGTAATGCAGAAGTATTCGATTTTATTCCGAATAAATTTGATATCGAACCGAATCGTCTAATTCTCGTTTGTACCTTATTTTTCTATGCAGGTCTTTGCGCTTTCACTGCAGCATTTCTAGCCAAATATTACCCTCTGAGCCCATATTCTTTGATTCCTTGGATTGGATCGATAGGGCTACTTTTTACAGCGGGCATTATATATGATCAACCACATCCGCGTGCCTGGTGGAGAAAAATTATTAGCCTGGATTATTTAACTCGCAGAAAATTATTTTTCGAAGTCCTTGTTGTTTTATCTATCACAGCAATCGCTTTCGCATTGCGTAGTATTAATCTTAATGCCTATCCTCCAATGTTCCACGGAGATGAGGGCGAGATGGGTATGGAGGCATTGCGCGCCCTCGGAAAAGGGGATCCCCTCCCTTTATTTGGCACGGGATGGTTTAATTTTCCTAACCTTTTTTTCTATTTGCAGGCTGGTTCTCTTAGTATTTTTGGCCAAAATATAATTGGCCTGCGTATGCTATCTGCTCTGTTTGGTACGGCTTGTATACCAATTGTCTATATTATCGCAAGAAAATATTGGGGGATTGTTGCGGGGTTTATTAGTGCGTGGCTTATGGCTGTCAGTCACTTTTCTATCCAATACAGTCGTCTTGGCCTTAACAATATAGAATCTGTATTTTTTACGATGCTCTTCATTCTCCTATTTTTGTCGTCGTTTGCATCAAAAGGACTTGATTCTCCGCGAAAACCAGAGGTAGAAGAACCAGAAAAACCAGCATCTCCTACGACAAAAGTTCGATTAACTAATTTAATTGCAGCAGGTGTAATCGGTGGTTTGTCGCAATATATGTATATCGGCTCACGTTTAATTCCAATCATTACCATATTCTTAATACTATATTTACTCGTTCATAGGCACATTAGCATAGTCCATATTTCTATAATTGGATTGTCTGCGGTAGCTGTATTCGCTCCTCTTGGTTTGCTTTACCTCCAAAGTCCATCGGGCTTATTTTTCGACCGTATAAATGAGGTTTCTATTTTTAATCCGAGTAATGTGGCGAATATATACGGTCCTGGTATATCCTGGGCACATAACGCGGTAAAAATCTTACTGGATCAAGCAGTGAAAAATATCCGTTTTTTTATTCAAAGTGGGGATAGCTCCTCATTTTATCTTCAAGACTTACCTGCATTTGATTATATAACTGCTGCTCTTTTTTGGCTGGGGTTAGGATTTGTAATTTCACGTGCGAGCCGCTTCTATAATTTTATTCTCTTAATTTGGTTTGGTATTGGCGTAGTATCTGCGGGTATATTGACAAACGATTCCCCAAATGGTCCGCGACTTCTTGTTATAACGCCAGTAGTTTTTATTATCGCCGGGGTTTTTATGCAGCGAATATGGGATGAATTGAAAAATATATTTAAACGGATACCCGGCGTTTATCTTTCTCCGGGCTACTTGGTGTCCCCTCTTTCTATGTGTTTATTAATTGCCACATTGGTGATTAATCTAAATACTTATTTTAATGTTTACGCCACAATTAGCGGGAACTTACTACCAATATATCTGGCTAGAGAAATTGTCGCGGATGCACCAACTGATCATGTATATTTGCTAGGATCTGGTGATATTTATTCGGATTATGGTACGATTCGTTTTGTAGCTGGTCCTGGGAAAGTTTCAGATTTATCAAAACCTGAGGATCTTCCTCCTCTTTCTGAAGATGGTAAAGGCACGGCAATATTAATTACAGGCTCCCATTTTGCGGAAGTTGAGAAACTTCAAGCCCTTTACCCCGACGATGTTGTAATTGAAAAAAAAGACCCTGTTGGCCGAATTATTTTTATTAAATTCTATATTCCACCAGCAATTCCTTGAGTTATATTTTACTGATTTACTGATTTACTGATTTACTGTTATATCTCAATCAATTTCTTATTGCTTAATGAATAGAGAATAACCAACACATATTTTTGGTTGATAAAATTCCTATAACGGCCACTTTTTTTAAGGTATGAACCCAAATTTGTTGTGCGATTTTCCTAGGCTAGTTTTTATTGACATCGAATCGGCTAATTCCCGCAGCCATCCTATATGCGTTTGCAGTAATTTTGATTATTCTAGCTTTCCGAAAGCAGTCCAGTCCAAAAGTCGAATTACCTGCCTTGTAGCTGGTTGAACTTGGAGAGAGCGTCAACCTAATGTTAGAGACGATCAAACTGTGTTGATATTAAATCCTGTTGGAATAACAATCGTTGCTGACGATGTCCTGTATGTGTCAGATCACGATCTATGCCAGATTCTGGCTTTTAAGTTAACTGATTCTTTGATGAAATAACTTTATATAAAGCTTAAATTTTTAGATCTCAATTTTTATTTATATCATCGCTATATAGGTCGGTAATAGGAACCCTAGTTTATTTTTGCCATCAATAAGGACATTCAAAAAAAGAGTGTTGGCAAGCTGTTTATTACTTTCGAAAATATATACGAATTCGTGTTCTCCGCTTGAATTTCCTGTTGGTGCCTGTAAAATATTAATCGAATACATCAGTCAGCATTACTTTATAAAATATAATATCCCACTGGTTCCCGGTCCACAATGGCTGGATATGACACTTCCAGCTCGGGTAACTCGAATATCCTGAGGCGCGGCGCTGCGATTAATTCCATCCACAAGGAATTGCACATCTTTTTCATTATTAGTGGTAGTCGTCACAAATACGCGCCTATTATCCAACTCAGCAAGATTCAACACGAAATCATTCAGGATCATTTGGAGTCCTTTCCGGATGGTGCCGTGTGCCTTTTCCTTTACTCCAAGTGTCCCGTCTGGTCTGACTTCTATGATCGGGTGGATTTTGAGAACGCTGCCAGCAACCGCCTGGAGCGCAGTGCAGCGTCCACCTTTGTAGAGATATTCCATCGTTTCTATCACAAAAGATGTCCGTACTTTGCCTGTTGAAGTCAGGAGTACCTCTTCTATCCGTTCAGCTGTCAAACCCTGCTGGCAAAGTTCAGCAGCTCGTAATGCCAACAGACCGACACCTGATGATAGGTTAAGTGTATCGATCACACGCACCTGCCCATCTGGAAGCATTTTTGCAGCGATCCGAGCATTCTGGATGGTTGCTGATAGTTTGGAAGAAATTCCTATAAAAATACTATCACCCGGGCGACTAAAAGCCTTTCTAAATTCCCCCACCGAAGGGGCGGCTGTCTTGGGAAGTTCGCCATGCTTTTCTACCAGCGCAAACAATTCTTTCTGTCCAATATCCATTCCATCCCGGTAAACCTTACCCCCGATCGTCACTAAAAGTGGCACGACCATCAATTCAAATTCAGTAGCTATATCCCGCCCCAGGTCCGCAGTGCTGTCGGTAATGATGTTAACCATCTTTCCTCCACCAGAATAATTAATTTATCAACTATACCCCAGTACCTTCCTTGGCGCAAAGGTTCCTGTCCTTGAATCCACTATTTTATGTAGGAAGTATATATTGTTCTAATTGACCATTATTTCCCTTTAACAAGAAATGCACAGAAGGGAAGGCCATTTACGCTAGGCTGTAGTTTCTCAATTCGCTCTACATGTAATTTGATTTGTGCTTCCAGCAGGTAAGCATCCATCTGGCAAAGTTCGGGGTGATTGGAAATGATTGCTGCATACGGACAATGTCCCAGAATCAGCCTTGGCCCTGCTGCACTTGCTTCCCAGCGTGCTTCATAATGTAGCTCGTTTAACCGATTGATCGCTTTGGTCAACCGAAGAGGGATAGGCGTGTCCATAAGCTTGTTGCTCTCGCCGGCCAGTCTTTGCGCCACAGCCGTGAGGCTGGCTTCCTGTGTCCGGTCATCCATTCCAACTAACCAGACGTCTAACAACCCGCTGGATAATTCATCCAAACCGTCGCCCAGCATCCTTCGTGACAACCCATATATATTAAAAGGTCTCCCCCGCTCCTCTTTCTGCCGACCCACTACTTCTATCAAGTCATTTGATTCCAAAATAACCAGATGATGGCGAATATTTGCTCCCGTCATTCCCAACACGCGGCTAAGTTCGTTTACCGATACGCTATGATATCTGCGAATGTGGTCAAGTATTCGAAGGCGGGTCGGTGGCTTCATCCTTTGTATTATACTATTTATGCAAATATATATTTTCATAAATGAATTGACGTCCTCCCCCCTCTCGGCTATAATCCTGTCGCTTTGCAAGGAGATTTCTTTCCCCAGGAGATATCATATGGACTCGAATGAATTAAACGTCTCCGGTTTTGCGATTCCTCCAGACATTCAACAGCAGGTAGCTATCACCAGCATCGATAAGATCTATAACTGGGGGCGAAGTGCTTCTGTGTGGCCAATGATGTTTGGGCTGGCTTGCTGTGCAATTGAGATGATTTGTGCTGCTGCCAGCCGTTATGATATTGCCCGTTTCGGTATGGAGGTTATGCGTCCATCCCCCCGCCAGAGCGACCTGATGATAGTCTCTGGCACAGTGACTAAAAAGATGATGCCCATCATTGTTCGCCTGTATAACCAGATGCCTGAACCGAAATACGTCCTGGCAATGGGCGCTTGCGCATCTGGGGGCGGACCATTCAAGGAAGGTTACAATGTTGTCTCTGGGGTTGATAAGTTTGTCCCGGTAGATGTCTATATTCCCGGATGCCCCCCTACTCCGCAAGCACTGTTAAACGGTTTAATGAAGATCCAGGAAAAGATCCGTGGCGAATCCATTAAAAATTCTCGTTGGTATCAAAAAGGCGCAGACATGGTGGAAATTCCCATACCACTTCTTGGTCCGGATTTGATCGACCCGCGCAACATGACCATCATTAAGAATGGTGAAAAGGCTTAAGGGGTAGATATGACAACTCCATCCCCGGTCCCAACCGTTCGATCTTCTCAGGGCGATATTTCTGTTCTCACAGACCGATTCACTGGCTCGCTTAACCCTGACAAGCGCTCTGGGTACTCAGGTTGGATCATCGAGAAGACCCATCTTCCAGCGTTTGCCAGCGCATTGCGCAATGAGCTCGGCTATGACTATCTTTCCTCCGTCACTGCAGTGGACTACCTCCCCGAAGGTCTATTGGAGGTTGTATACCACGCATACAAGACCATTGGTGGACCGGGTGTCGTCTTCAAAGTCCAGGTTCCACGCACCGAAGAGGTGGAAATTCCCTCGCTTGTATCAATTTATCCGGGTGCAGAACTCCAGGAGCGTGAAGCCTGGGATCTGTTTGGGATAAAATTTACCGGTCACCCGGATCTGCGTCGCATTCTCATGTGGGAAGGCTTTGCCGGCCATCCCATGCGTAAGGATTGGCATGAACCTTATTATGAAGAAGACGCCAAGCCTCTAAAGTCACGTTGGCCTGAAGGCCATCCTGTGATGGCTGAGAGCAAAAATATTTATGGCAACAATATTGCTTACCCGGATGGGTTTAACCCCGAAAATCAAACCTTTGATCCCGAAAAAGCCCTGTACGATGCCCTTCGTCAATACTCGAAGGACGAAATTGGTTTAGGAACGGACCGAATCATCGTCAATATGGGCCCTCAACATCCGTCAACCCATGGTGTATTCCGGATTGCAGTGCTATTGGATGGGGAAAAAATTATCAATCTGAAACCTGTGATGGGTTATTTGCATCGTAACCATGAAAAGATTGGCGAACGCAATACTTTCATCATGAATATGCCTTATACCGACCGCTTGGACTATCTTTCTTCAATGAGCAATAATTTTGGCTATGCTCTGGCAGTTGAAAAATTGATGAATATTAAACCGCCTGAACGTGCCGAATATATCCGCGTAATCATGGCAGAGATGACTCGCATCTCCAATCACCTGATGGCAATCGGGGCTCTGCTAAACGATCTTGGTGCATACTTTACTCCCATGTTGTATGCATTGGAGGAGAGGGAGCTGATCCTCGATATCTTTGAAGCAGTTGCGGGCTCTCGCATGATGTGCAATTACTTCCGATTTGGCGGTGTCGCCCGTGACCTCCCGGAAGGCACTCTTCAAAAAATCAAGGATCTATTCTTTGAACGCTTGCCTCGCAAAATTGACGAAATAGATCATTTCTTAAGTGAAAACGAGATCATTCGTGCACGCGGGATTGGGCAAGGTGTATTGACCGCTGAAAATGCAATTCGTTATTCAGCTGCCGGCCCCCTCTTACGTGCATCCGGTATTCCCTACGATATACGTCGTGCGGAGCCGTACTCAATCTACAATCGCTTCGAGTTTGATGTGGCGATTCGACAAAATGGCGATATTTACGATCGGTTGATGGTGCGCTTTGAGGAAATTCGCCAAAGCATCCGCATTGTCCAGCAGGCGATTAAACATATACCTGATGGCCCCATTATGGCGATGAAGCCCATGTACCAGGTGCGCGTCCCTCCAGGTGAGTCGTACGGGCGTGTTGAAGGTCCAAAAGGTGAACTCGGCTTTTATATAATTTCAAATGGCAAACCCAACCCCTGGCGTTATCATGTCCGCGCCCCATCCTTCATCAACCTGACAGCCTTTGGTCCGATGTGTGTTGGACAGAAAGTGGCGGACGTGGTGGCCGTACTTGGCTCCATTGACATTGTTCTTGGCGAAGTGGACCGCTAGGAGATACCTATGAATGACATGTACGGAAAAGGTATTTTAAAAGGATTAGGAGTCAGTCTCAAACGGTTTGTTGAGACGTATCTTGATGACATCGCCTGGTTGGGGAGACGCTACCACACGGATGAAGGAATTGCTCATCGCGCCAGCAAGGATGCTCGTGGAATTTTCACTGTTCAATACCCCGAAGAAAAGATTCCGGTTCCAGAAGAGTTCCGCTTCGTCCCTTTTTTGGTCTACGACGAAAGCCCGAATGGTGAAAAAAACCTGCGCTGCACATCTTGTGGTATTTGCGCTAAAGTTTGCCCGCCCCAGTGTATCTGGATCGTCCGTTCTACCGACCCCGCTACTGGTCGTCCTATTCCAGACCCTGCTGAATTCTTTATCGACGCAGACATCTGCATGAACTGCGGGTTGTGCGCTGAGTACTGTCCATTTGATGCCATTAAAATGGATCATGATTATGAACTTGCTTCCGGCAAGCGGAATATTTACAACAAGGAACGCTTGTCCAAATCGGCCAATTATTATGAAGGTATCCGGCCGATGAATGCTGAACGCGAGAATGCCTTACGCGCCGCCAAAGAAGCAGCTCGCGCAGGTTAACCCTAATAAATAAAAATGTATAACCCTGATACCGACCTTATCTTTCCTCCTCGGGCGATATCAACCCTTTCCAACGAACGCGATTTGGTCTGGAAGGATTTGGTTGATAATGCCCAAAAATCCGGACCGAACAGTTCTGAACAGGTTGCCTTTATCCTGATGATGGCGCACCTGAACAATTGTGCCACCTGTAATGCTGATTCCTATCGTGCTATCCATGGCTGTGCTGTTTGCGCCAGACAAGCTCTAAAACGCTTCCATGGAACTGATGAGGAATTGGTTCACCTGTATGAGTTAGCCAGGTCTGAAGTCACACTATTCTTGCAAAATAAAAATCCAATCTAATTTCCGTAAGTTCATCTAAAGGTATCCATGCCAACAAATATATTACCCGAAATGGTCCTCGCTGCTCTGAGTAAAGTTCAAGAACCTGAATTGCACAAAGATCTTGTTTCACTAAATATGATTCGTGACCTGGAAATTAAGGGTGACTCAGTAAACTTTACAATTCTTCTGACCACCCCAGCCTGCCCTCTCAAGACTAGCATCGAAAAAGCTGCCCATGAATCTGTAATGGCAATTACAGGAGTGAAAGTAGTTAAAATTAAAATGGATTCCAACGTTCCAAACGATGGACGTCTGCGAGGGTTATTGCAACTTCCCGTCCGCAATGCCATCGCAGTGGCATCCGGTAAAGGCGGCGTCGGTAAAAGTACCGTCAGCACCAACCTGGCTGTTGCCTTGGCCCAGAGCGGAGCAAGGGTTGGTCTTTTGGATGCAGATATTTACGGACCCAACATCCCAACGATGATGGGAGTCCATGATCTACCGAAAACAATTGGAAACAAACTTATTCCTGCAGAAGCCTATTGTGTTAAATTGATGTCTATGGGTTTTCTGGTTAAACCCGGACAACCGCTTATTTGGCGTGGACCCATGCTCAATTCTGCCATCCGCCAATTCCTTACTGATGTGGAGTGGGGTGAACTTGATTATCTCGTCATTGACTTGCCACCTGGAACCGGTGATGCCTCTCTTTCTCTGGCGCAAGCCCTCCCGCTTTCTGGAGTGGTTATCGTGACCCTTCCGCAGGCAGTCTCCCTTGAAGACGCTAGTCGTGGATTGGAAATGTTTAGAACATTGGAAGTCCCCATCCTGGGTGTCATCGAAAATATGCGCGGCGAGTTTTTTGGATCGGGAGGTGGTGAGGATTTAGCCCATATGGCCCAGGTCCCCTTCCTGGGCGCAGTGCCGATGGAATCGTCTGTCCGGGTTGGTGGTGACACAGGTCAACCCATTGTTGTATTCAAGCCTCAATCTGTCGCCGCACAAGCCTTTAAGTCAATTGCAGAAAATGTGGCAGCGCGGATTAGTGTCTCAGCCTTGGGACAGAATAACGCTCCAAAAATCAACGTCATCTAACGTCTCCTGGGTATATCAGGTGACCAATACGGTATAATTCTTACCATGCAACCTCTTATTATTGGTGTTCGTTTCGCTCAGATAGGTAAAGCCTATCATTTTGATGCCTCTTCCATACCGCTGATCAAAGTTGGCGACCATGTTATCGTAGAAACTTCGCGAGGCAAACAACTGGGTGAGGTAACCCAGATCATCGAACGGCCTACTCTTCCACCCGAGGGGACGTGGAAACCGATTGAACGTCTTGCCACCTCGCGTGATTTGGTTTTGCGTCGTATGTGGGCTCAAAAAGAACTTGAAGCAATGATTGCTTGCCGGGAGCGAGCAGCCCAATTGAATCTGGCAGGCGTCAAGATCGTGGCCGCTGATTTCTCCTTTGACGGTTCTCGTTTGGCGCTTATGTACAGTACAGAATCCGAAGACAAGATCGATCTGAAATCCTTGCGACACGATTTGCAAAAGCAATACCAACAATCTCAAGTGGAGATGCGACAAATAGGTCCGCGTGATGTTGCCAAGATGTTAGGCGGAATGGGTGCGTGCGGGATGGAATCCCGCTGCTGTTCCAGATTCCTGACCGAATTCAGTCCCATATCCATCAAAATGGCGAAAGAGCAAGGCATCTCACTAACACCTACTGAGATAACAGGGATGTGTGGGCGCTTGCGTTGCTGCTTGGTCTATGAATACGAGCAATATGCTGCTGCGCGTAAGGAATTACCTAAACGGAATAAGCATGTTGTAACTCCAATGGGTGAAGGAAAAGTCCTTGATGTGAATCCCTTGCAAATGACCATTCGTGTGGAACTCCCTAATGTGGGGGGGCGCGAATTTTCCCGCGAAGAAGTGGAACCCTGGGACGAGCTCGAAGCTGTGCGGCGTAAATCAAGGCAACCCTGTGAGAACTGTCCACCCTCGGAAAAAGATAGACATGAACGCAGATAACCCTCAATTCTCCGATGTCTGGGAGAATACCCAAAAAATCCTGGTCATCCTGGCTCATCCGGATGACCCGGAATTTTTCTGTGGGGCGACGTTGGTTCGCTGGTCTAAAGCTGGTCATGAGATCCATTACTGCATATTAACCTGTGGCGATAAAGGCGGTGAGCCCAGCCTGACATCCGAGCAATTATGTATCATTCGCCACGAGGAACAATTAAAAGCTGCGGCTGTCATTGGGGTCAAATCGGTTCGCTTCCTTGACTACGAAGATGGTTACCTGCTCCCAACAATTGACCTTCGCCGCGATGTTGTTCGTGCGATTCGTCAGGTACGACCTGATATTCTTATCACCTGTGATCCAACCAACCTTTTCGCCCGGGAAAATTACCTCAATCATCCAGATCATCGTTATGCCGGTCAAGTGGTTCTCGATGCCGTCTTCCCTGCCGCAGGAAATAGCCATTTCTTCCCTGAGTTGCTTAAAAACGAAGGATTGGAACCGCATACACCCCGAGAGATCTGGATTTCTTTGCCTGTCAATCCGACCGTAAGTCTTGATGTTACCGATACCTGGGAAACTAAGATCCTGGCTCTTAAAGAACACAAGTCCCAGATTGGCGACCCGGTCAAATTCGATCAGCGAATGCGCGCGCGTAAATCAGAGCGAAGTACGGAAGTCAATTCCTATTATGACGAAAAGTTTAGGGTGATCAAATTTGGATGACAGCTTGATTAATAAAAGTTTATTCCTCGTTTAAATCTTATGCTCCCGGCGGCCCTAATGCCCGATTTTCTTTCTGAAGCCCAGGATTTATTTGAATATACACAGTCATTGCGACGTGACTTCCATGCAAACCCCGAACTTGGTTTTCACGAATTCCGCACGGCAGGTATCGTTGCAAAAGAATTAACCGATCTTGGCCTTGAAGTCCACACTGGTGTGGCCGAAACAGGTGTAGTGGCTGTTCTTGAAGGATCGAGGCCTGGTCCGGTGGTCCTCGTCCGTGCTGACATGGATGCCCTACCGATTGTTGAAGAGACGGGAGCATCCTATGCCTCCCGCAACCCCGGGGTGATGCATGCCTGTGGGCACGATGGGCACACTGCCACTTTATTGACTGTCGCCAGGATGCTGAATAACCATCGCAAGGATATTGCTGGTACAGTAAAATTTATGTTCCAACCTGCTGAAGAAGGGATGGGGGGAGCTGAAAAGATGATTGCTGCTGGTGTTTTTAACAATCCCAAAGTGGATGTCGCTCTGGCATTGCATGTCTGGAATGAAAAACCAGTTGGGTGGATTGGAATTGCCAACGGACCGGCCATGGCTGGAGCTGAGATCTTCAATATTAAGATTCGCGGAAAAGGCGGACACGGCGCAGCTCCTCATCTTGCTGTGGACCCGGTGCTGGCATCTGCTCAGGTTATCACAGCTCTTCAAGGGATTGTTTCTCGCAATGTTGCTCCTTTACAGACAGCAGTTGTCAGTGTATGCACTGTTCACGCTGGGGAAGCATTTAATGTCATCCCACCCATGGTTGAAATGACCGGTACGATCCGCACTTTCGAACCGGCAATCCGGACATTGGTTTTGGAACGCTTCGAGAAAACGGTTTATTCTGTTGCAGAAGCAATGGGCTGCAAGGCAGAGCTTGACGTGCAGCGTCTGACACCAGCCACCATCAACCATATGGAAATCGCCGCCCAGGTTCAGGCAGTTGCACGCCACCTTTTTCCTGGTGCGGACGTGGACACAGGTAACTTTGTTACCATGGGTTCCGAAGATTTTGCCTTCATCTTGGAAAAAGTTCCCGGGTGCTTCTTTTTCATCGGATCTGCCAATCCCGAAAAAGGGTTGGACGCCGGCCATCACCATCCCAAATTTGATATCGATGAAACCGCGTTGCCGATGGGGGCCGCCTTGATGACAGCTAATATAATGGATTTGCTTAAATAAATCCCCCCCAACCCCGCAAGAAAGTCGGGGCTATTCTTTAATTTTCCCTAAAGTTATAAAAAGGATTGACAAATGGCCTTTAATAGGCTTTAATTAGTTTGTTGGAACAACATACTAACTTCCTCCATGATGGATACACTCACAAACGTAGATCAGACTTTTGTACGAGAATTAAATTTGTCGTCGGTGATTAAACGCCTCCACGACAAAGGAACTTTATCCCGTGCCCAACTTGCCCTTC
>Ga0209777_10007128_pt1 | contig 12473 bp, 4 predicted proteins | sample FrelakmetHBP12HB_FD_187147 | JGI IMG/M metagenome (GOLD analysis project Ga0209777, IMG submission 187147) | Freshwater lake sediment microbial communities from the University of Notre Dame, USA, for methane emissions studies -HBP12 HB (SPAdes)... | ecosystem: Environmental > Aquatic >... | reverse complement strand
CCTATTAGTTGTGATGATATTGTTTGTTGCATTGTTGCTTGAGCTTGAGTACGAGAAAATTCCATAGCCAGAAGTGCCTAAAGTCTTGATTGTGTTGTTTATGTTGTTGTTGCTTGAGCTTGAATATAGGTAAATTCCATTGCTTGAAGTCTTGATCGAGTTGTTTATGTTCTTGTTGTTTGAGCTTGAAAGCAAATAAATTCCAACGTCGCTTGATGTGATTTTGTTGTTTATGTTTTTGTTGCTGTTTGAGCTTGAAGATAAGAAAATTCCATAATTATTAGTTGTGATTATATTGTTTGAGTTATTGTTGCTTGAGCTCGACTCCAGGTAAATTCCATTGTGGGAACTCGTGATTGTGTTGTTTATGTTTTTGTTGCTGTTTGAGTATGAAGCCAGGTAAATTCCATCGCCATTAGCCCCTGAAGTCTTGATTGTGTTGTTTAGGTTGTTGTTACTTGAGCTTGAATATAGGTAAATTCCATGGTAGTAAATGCCTGAAGTTGTGATTGTGTTTTTGGTGATGTTATTGCTGTTTGAATTTGTGTATAACCAAATCCCATAGCCTGTGGTTGTGTTTATCCTATTATTTGATATTGTCGACTTATTTGTATAAAATAAGTTCAATGAATCTCTTGAGAAGTTTGAGTTTGTTATCGTTATGTTCCTGCTCCAGGCAAATATGACCTGGCCGTATTTTGTGAAATCAACATTGTTGAATACGCGATTGTCTGCATTATAAGTATAGTTCACTGGCTTTCCTTCTGCGAGATTTGAACTGTCGATCGAATTGTTATAATGGGAAGAGCTTGTTCCAGATAATAGATAGCTGTTTGTTTGGCTTGTGTTTGCCTTATTGCCAATTAAAGTGTTGTTTGAGCTTGTAAACAAATAAATTCCATAACCAGTATTGCTTGAAGTCTTGATCGAGTTGTTTATGTTCTTGTTGTTGTTTGAGCTTGAAAGCAAATAAATTCCAACGTCGCTTGATGTGATTTTGTTGTTTATGTTATTGTTGTTGTTTGAGCTAGAGGTCAAGAGAATTCCATATGTATAATCAGATGTGATTTTATTATTTATGTTGTTGTTGTATGAGCTTGAATACAAGTAAACTCCAATAGCAGTCGGTCCTTTAGCATTGATTGTGTTGTTTATGTTGTTGTTGTATGAGCTTGAATACAAGTAAACTCCATAACCATCACAGTTGTTACCTCCACAGAATGAAGTTGTGATTGTGTTTTTGGTTATGTTGTTTTTGGAGCTTGAGTTCAGGTAAATTCCATGGGGCTCCTCTGGAAAATAGGTCGTGATTGAATTGTTGCTTATCTTGTTGCTTGAGCTTGAAGATAATTGAATTCCATAACATGACTTGCATTGGGTATAGATTGTGTTGTTTTTTATCACCCCATTGCTTGATTGATAATAATGTATTGCGTGATTAAGGTGTGTATATATTGGTATTGGATATGTCCTGATATTGCAGTTTTTTACAGATGTAGAATTATATTTGTCTGAAGTTATTCCATAACCTATAAAAATATAAGCATTAATGCCATTGTTTGCGTAGGTTATCTGATGCCCTTTGCAGTCTATTGTTATGTTGTTTGCCTTGACATACAGGCAGGTAGCAGTAGAAGTGATATCCCTATCTGAGGTATACACTGCATTTGCTGTTATAAGGTTTCCACAGTCATTCAATGTCTGCGCAGGCTGGCCGTTGTCAACAAATAGGGCCATCGCCATCTGGGTGTTCAGAACAAGTATCAAGATGAAGGACAGAGCTGCAGCTATCAATATGGATTTATTTAACTTAATCCTTGCCTTACCTTCCATGATTATCTTATTTTTTCTTTTACTAACTATTTGGTTTTACATCCAAATATGAAATAAATGTGAAATTAGATCTCAAATTAAAATAATACTCAAGAGCATCCGCCCAAGCATATGTGTGTTCCATTGTTCTCCAATGCCAAAGTGTTGTTGAGATAGAGATATCTGCTTCCGACGTAGACTTTTCCACCAGTCAGATTATACCCTCCTGAAAAAAATGCCTTGAACTGGTTTGCAGTGTTTGTCTTCGCTCCTGTGCCTGAGCCGTCTGCGAGTGCGAAAGCGCCGTTGGCTGTTGCTTTTGCCAAGTAGCCTGCTGCGAAGGAGTATTGGCCAGAGGCTGTGTTCTGTCTGCCGCCGGAAACTGTTGCATATAGGTCTGCTGCCTTATTTTGCTGGCCGCCAGAGATTGTTGCATAGTTATTAGTGATATTATTGTATTGACCTGCAGATATTACAGAGAACTGTCCTGTTGCTACGTTTTGATTCCCTCCTGAGACTGTTGCGTAGTAGGAAACAGTATTATATGATCCACCAGATATTATTCCATAAGCCCCTAACACTTTATTATGTTCTCCTCCAGCGATTATTGCATATGAATCAGAGACGGTGTTAAAAACTCCTCCTGTGATAGATGAATATCCTCCTGCTGATGTGATAAGATTGCCTCTTCCCCCTAGGACTGAGGAATAATCTCCTAAAGCAGATGCATTATACCCAAGAGCAACTGAGAAATTACCTGTGCCATTTGTGAGAGAGTCTCCTGCCACCAATATTGGACCGGTTGAGGTCAATATCTGCAATTTTGCCGATGGAGCGATTGTGCCTATGCCTACATTTCCTGAAGTGACATTAATGAACATCGTATTCAGCTGATTACCTATCACAATGTTGCTGTTGTCTGCAGTATTAATGTACTTGGTGGCTGCAAAAGCCACAGATGAGAGCAATATGAATAATGAGATCAGAAGGATTATCTTTTGTCCTGTTTTTAGCTTTCTTGATTTCATTTTCTTAACCTCATTTCAACGTGATGAGCACTTTAATTGTGCATTCGTCTGCTGCGCAAGACTCCATGGCCTTACCTATTATCGAACCGAAATCGTCTTTTGTCGCCTTCTCTGCATATCCTGGCTTTTCGCTTGTCGTCAAAAGGTCGAATCTTGCAACTGGGCCTTTGACTTTTGTTGGAACAACTCCTACCAATCCAACTGGAACTGAGTCTGGAGCATTTCCATTACCTATTATCGTAGGGGCTGTGCTTACGACTCCAACAACTGAGGATTGTGCATGAGATATGCACTTGATTATCTTCATCTCATCATTCAAGCAGACAACGTCTCCTGCTGACACTTTTTCTGACATCGTGAACCTTTCTGCAAAGTCTGCTCCGTATCCTGTGAGGTTTCCACCATAGTAGATTGTTCCTGTGATGTTTACGTTTCCGACTACTTTGAGTTTTTGGTCTGGAGTTGTCGTTCCTATTCCTACATTTGCATTTGTATTGTTAAGATAGACGTTTGTGCCTGAGCTGTTCCATGGACCTGCACTTGATGGCCAGGCTGTCTTGTAGACTCCACCGAGCTTGATCCCTTCTCCAACTAATATTCCTTTTTGGAGAGTGACGTTTCCGCCGGTGAGATTATATCCGCCAGCGAATCTTGCTCCGAACTGGTTAATCTTATTGACATTGAAATCAGTAAGTTGAGAATCAGATATCGCAAATGCCCCGTTTTGCTTGGCTTTTGCATAGTTTCCTATCGCTGTTGAATATTTTCCTGAAGCTGTTGTGGATACACCCATTGCTGTTGAATAGTTCCCTGAAGCAATTGAACCCCAACCCATCGCTGTTGAAGACTCTCCTGTGGCCTGTGTCTGTTTACCCAGCGCTGTTGAATATAATCCTGAAGCAGTTGTAACATAACCCAATGCTGTCGAAGCATCAGATGATGCTATTGTACCGTATCCTATCGCAGTTGCATAACGCGCCAATGCCCAACTTGAATATCCCATTGACGTTGAACCTGTTCCAGTAGATCTTGTTGAATATCCCATAGATATTGAAGAACTTCCTGAAGCATTTGCAAGATTACCTGCTGCTATTGAATACCACTGAGCATATGTACCAGAACCTATAGATATAGCATTTGCGCCATCTGCTGTCGATGATGCTGAAACCAAATTAGTGAAATTATAAAGGCTATTTCCATTTAATTCCACTTTCTGTGTCGCCCCTGTATAAGGCACGTATCCCTCAAGACTTACTTCTTTTAGGCATGTTCCATTCTGGTAGCAGAAGCTATTTGCTGTTATGTTTCCTGTGACGTTTGCGTTTCCTTCTACCTTGAGCTTCTGGTCTGGAGTACCTGTCCCTATCCCTACATTTCCCCCTATGCATGTTGCATTATCTTTTGCGCAAATTATATTTCTTCCCATCGCTGTTGAAGCAATTCCTGAGGCTGTTGTGTTATAACCCATCGCTGTCGAATATGAGCCTGAAGCATTTGTCTGCGAGCCTAAGGCTGTTGATGATTCTCCTGATGCTGTTGTCTGATATCCCATGGCTGTTGATGTCCCTCCTGATGCTGTTGTCAACGCACCCATCGCTGTTGAGTAACCTCCTAATGCTTTTGTCTCTGAGCCTAAGGCAGTTGAATAACCTCCTTTAGCCAAGGTATATTCCCCTAAGGCAACTGCACTAGATCCGGATGCATTTACATGATCGCCTATCGCCATAGAATATTCTCCTGATGCTGTCGATTTATATCCTCCTGCCAATGAATATATTCCTGAGGCAGTCGTGTAATTCCCCATCGATACTGAAGCAGCTCCAGTGGCTTTCGTAAACTTGCCCGTAGAGAAAGAACCTTCCCCATATGCAGTCGTAAGGTATCCTGTTGATGTTGAATAATCACCAACTGCTGTCGTAAATTTTCCCGAGCTTAAAGATGCTTCTCCTGCTGAAGTAGTATAATATCCAAGAGCAACAGATGCTGTTCCACTTGATGTCGTGCCAGCTCCCATGGATATTGAAATTCCTCCATCAGAGACCACATCATACCCTATTGCAATTGCACCTACTCCTGATGATACAGAGTTAGCCCCTAGGGCTGCTGACATATCCCCTGTTGCATTTGAATCAACTCCTAATGCGATCGCTCCTATGCCTGAAGCTATATTATTCACTCCAAAAGTCATTGAATTGTTTCCTGTGGATTTTGTGTTAACCCCAAATGCTGTAGCTGACAATCCTGAAGCAGTATTATGGTTGCCGAACCCCATTGCATAATCTCCCGATGCATTCACTTCATTTCCGACTGCGAATGAATAATCTCCAGTAGCTGTTGAATTGTATCCTAAAGCTGATGAATAATCCCCTGATGCAACTGTGTTCTGGCCTACTGAAAATGAGTAATAACCCATCCTGTCGTCATTCCACTGGCCGTTCTCTACCATTCCTTCCCGGAAAGATGCCTTTGAAGGTATCCACATCAGCTTAACGCCTTTTCCTTGATGAGGGACTACTCCTGGTCCGTTTAGAGTTCCGTTGAACAATACTGCACCTTCAGTAACTGTCAATGCGGTCCCTTTTGCTGAGTATCCATTGGCAGCTGTAAATGAATTTATCGCATCATGGCTTACATTGATCTCATTTGATGATATTTGGTATGCTATAAAAACTTCTGAATTTCCTCCACCATCTATCTTAAAAGCATCTCCTACTGAAACTATGCCTGAGACATCTATAGATGTAGACATATTCCTTGTTCCGCTCAAGATTGTGAAAGTAGCGCCCGCGAGCTGAGTGAATAATTCAGACTTTATTGAAAGCTTTGATTTTGTTGCATTCTCTCCTATACCTACTTTATCTCTTGTGTTTGCCAATATAACGCTCGTGCCTGTCCTATTCCAAGTATTTGTCGTCAAGAATGAAGGAACGCCTACAAGATTTGACCATAATATCTTTATCGCATATACTAAGCTGGTCTTATTGACTACATGTATCGTCCATGATTCAGTCATGTTAACATCAGACCATTTTGTTATACAACTGGAGCCAAAGCAGAATTTGCTTGCATTGACTCCAACTGCATAACCTGAGTTAGGGGATAAAACATCGCCATCGTCTTTCCACATATTTGACTTGTTCTGAAGATAGTCCAGCTTATATTGAACAGTGGTCGTATTATCAGTTGTGACCAATTCTCCTGCGTTAGAAGGGCCTCCTGAATTGAATATTATCTCGTCGCTAGCAGGATTCTTGTCTCCAAAGATAAGGTCGCTTGTTGCGAATGTAGCTGAATTCAGGTCAAAAATTGCGATAATGTTATAGTCCCTTCCTGGAACAAGATTTAGAGGAACTGACCTGCCTAAGACTAAGCTAAATACGCCTTGAGAGTCGACTGCATTGTTGAATGTCTGGTTCCAGACAACCTGGTTGAAATTGCTCCTGTTCGTGATGTTTATCCTTATGGATACTAGAGTGAAAGGATTGCCATTGGTCTGGTTAGCCAACTTACCTTGGTAGCTTATCAAAGTCGGAACTGCCGGGGCTGCATCTACTATGAATGAGGCCAAGATTATTCCCAATACCAGCAACAATATCTTATTCCTCAAGCTTGATCCCCATCTCCTTAGAAATCTTCAGAGTCTCCTCAGCCTCTTTTATCTTTGAGTGAGCATTCCTTATAAAACTAGAAACCGCCGGCTGAGATATATTGAGCTTTTTAGCTATATCTTCCTGAGTCAGACCTTTTTTCTTTAGGGCCAAGACTTCTATCTCTTTTTTAGTCAGCATTCATATAACCTAAATAACTTATATCGCTTCTATTTATTATATATATTATAAATATTTTATTCCCTATACACCTTTTATAAGTCCTTTTTGTTATATTTAAATCTTTCGATTTCAGAAAATCAGTATTATAACCTTAATAGGTTATAATTATTATATATATTCTTGATTATAGTCGCTGCATTGATATGATTGATACTTACATTGTAAGTATTGATGAAATATTAATATATCATGTATTAGATACTGACTAAAGGTGCTTATCAATAAATTATCGCAAACTTGCTGGTACCATCTGTAGAAATGCAGCTGTGGCCAATAGGAGTGATGAACTTGTCTGCGACTATCCTGGAATTTGATTTCAGGCTGATCTTGCCATAATTTGAGCAAGTCACCCTGTTATTGGGCATGTTGCACTTCAATCCTGAGAATGAACAGATGTCCCTGACAGGCCAGTCCTGGCCGATAGGGCAGAAACAGGCAAGGTTGAGATCTATATATTTATTGTTGGACAGGTTGATGCTGTTGTTATAATATATAGGGTATCCTGGAAGAGAGATTGTGAGGTTATAAGGGGAGTACCTTGTGTAATTGTTTGCTTTCGGGCCCACTGTTGAATATTGAAGAAGAGTCTTCCTATTTATCTTTCCCTGCGCCGAGGTCAACTCGGAGAATGCAGGCAAATGCTGATTGCTATATGATGTAACATTTGCATTCTTCAAAAGCCCTGTTGAATTCTTGACACTGACATCAAGATACCAGTGCATGTTCAGCCTTCCGTTTGAACCTGAAGCCCAATTGACCCGTATAGGATTCTTATTTGGCCTTGTAACATTAGTGAAATTCCAAACTCCACCTGTAGCTCCACTTGCAATATTCAGTTCAAAAACTCCGGAATTTGAGGCATTAAGAATGCTGTCAGAGATGGTGAAACTGTTGCTTGAAACATCCAAACCAATAGCAACTGCATTTGATCCTTTTGCCCTAATGTACATATTCGAAAAGGTATTGTTATTTGTACTGGATGAGATTATTATACCATAACCATTTGCGGATGAGGTCAAAATATTATTGTTGCTGAAAATATTGTTGTTTGAGTTGGAATATAAACGAATCCCATAATCTTCAAAACTTGTGATTGTGTTGTTTGCTATTATGTTGTTCGCACAATTATCGTTTAAAAAAATTCCAGCTATGGCAGCAGATCCTAGTAAAACCAAGATCTTATTATTGCTTATCCTATTCCTGCTTGCGCCTGTAAATAAATAAATACCTTGGTTCAATGCTGTGACAGTATTATTGTCAATGACAGTATTAATTGGGCCTTGAAACAAAAAAATTCCAAAACTGGAGATTGAGGTATTGATAATATTATTGCTTAAACGATTTCCGTTCAAGGATGATTGCAGATAAATGCCATAGCTATTAGTGCCTTTAGTCATAATACTGTTATTTGTCATGTTGTTTTTATCTGAATTTGTACCTAAATAAATGCCGTGGCCGCGATCAGCAGTATATGTCATAATCCTATTATTCTTCAAGCTGTTACTAGTTGAGTTCAAAGACAAGTAAATCCCGTAGCCTGTGCTAGTATTTATCCTATTGCCTGAGATCAGTGAATTCTTTGTACCAAACAGGCTCAAGGAATCTCTTGAGAAGTTTGAGTTTGTGATAGTTATGTTCCTGCATAAGTAAAACGTAACCTGGCCATATTTTGTGAAATCTACATTATTAAATACAAGATTATTTTTATTGTATGTATAATTCACAGGCTTTCCTTCTGCAAAGTTTGAGCTGTCGATTAAAGCATTATAATTAGGAGAGTTATACATAAAGAGCATATAACTGAGCGCAGAGCTTGTATTTGCCTTATTACTTGTCAGAGTAGTATTTGGGGCAGACTGAAGGGCGATCCCGTAACCCTCGTACGCTGAAGTTTTAACAGTATTTTTGCCCAGACTGTTATTTCCTGAACGATCCACAAAAATCCCATAAGAACTGATGCCTAAGATGTTTATAGCATTGCCATTAAGGGCATTGAAATTGGAAGAAAGCACATAAATCCCATGAGCACTATTGCCTACTAAAGTCTTAATGCTGTTATTATTTATGATGTTATGATCTGATGAAACCAAATAGATGCCATAAGAGGCACCAGAAGAGGTTGATATGGTGTTGTTGGAGACAAGGTTATATCTTGAGCCCTGAAACAAAGAAATGCCCCAACCGTGAGCTGGAGTAGAAGTCACTATAATATTATTTTTTATGGTATTGTTGTCTGAGAAGTAATTCAAGAATATCCCAGAGCTTGAGCTTGTGTTCACCTTATTGCCCAAGATTGATGAATTCTTTGTATTAAACAGGTTTAATGAATCTCTTGAGAAGTTTGAGTTTCTTATCGTTATGTTCCTGCACCAGGCAAATATCACCTGACCATATTTGGTAAAATCAAGATTGTTGAAGACAAGACCTTTCTTGTTGTATGTGTAATTTACCGGCCTTCCATCTGCTTTATTAGATCCATCTATTGAATTGTTAAAATCAGATGAAGCTGTCCCTTGCACCAAATAACCGATCGATATGCTCGAGTTTGCCTTATTGCCTATCAAGGTATTCTTTGAGCTTAAATATAGATATATCCCATAACTGGTAGTACTTACAGTCATGACTGTGTTGTTTGAGAGAATGTTGGAATTTGAAGATGACAACTCAATTCCAGGGCTATTTTGATCTGAAGTCTTGACAGTATTGTTTGCGATATTGTTGAAGTTAGAGCTTACTAAATCAATACCTCTACAGGCTTGGACTGAGATTGTGATATTATTTCTCAAGACATTGTTGTAGACTGAACCAGAAGACAAAATTATTCCAAAACTATTGGCGAATGAAGCCTTCATCGTATTGTTGAATATTGTCCCGTTCCTTGATTTATAATAGTATACTGCATAACGATCAGATGATGGACTTATTCCATCACTAAACATACAACCTTTTACGGTTGTAAAATCAAAATTGGTTGAATTGACACCATAACCTGCAGAAGACTGCATATAATTTATATGCTTGCCATGACAGTTGATTGTGATGTTATTCGCTTTAATTGTAAGACAAGTTCCAGAAGAAGTGATAGGGCCGGTCAAATCATATACAGTATTTGCCGATGTCAGATTTCCGCAGGCTGAAAGAGTAACTGCTGTGACAATCTGAGATAAAACAGGAATAATCATTATGGCTACAGCTATCATGAGCGACTTCCTTAGCCAGGCATTATTTTCTTTATACATCTTATTTCTTTATCGATATTCTGCTAGAGCTGTCAGCAATTATGCAGCTGTGATTGATAGGGGTGATAAATTTCTTTGCAATCATGTTCGAATTACCAGTTATCTTTATGTTTCCTGAACCTGAGCACGTAACCCTGTTATTGGGCATGTTGCACTTCAATCCTGAGAATGAACAGATGTCCCTGACAGGCCAGTCCTGGCCGATAGGGCAGAAGCAGGCGAGGTTGAGGTCTATGTACTTGTTGTTGGACAGGTTGATGCTGCTGTTATAATATATAGGGTATCCTGGAAGAGAGATGGAGATGTTGTAAGGAGAGTACCTTGTGTACCTTGCTCCAGACGTCTCGTTCCTTTTGTATTCAAGCAACTTCTTTCTTGCTATCCTACCGGTACTTCCTGTGCCTTCAGAAAAAGCAAGTTTAGACCTGTTGTTGTATGACTTCACCGATGCGCCTGAGAGAGGAGCAGTGGTATTCCTTACTTTTGTTTCAAGATACCAGTGCATGTTCAATGTCCCTCCTGCTCCTGTATCCCAAGTGATAGCAACAGGCTTTTTGTCTGTACCTGTGACATTTGTGAAGTTCCATATTCCTCCTGTGACTGACCTATTTATGAAGAATTCAGTGACTGCTGCCTTGGATGCGTTGAGCTTGCTGTCAGATATTGTGAAATTGTGGCTTCCGATGTTCAAAAACAAAGCGTTGGCTGTTGTTCCGTTTGTCCTTATGTACATGCCTGAGAAAGTGTTGTTTTTTGAGCCTGACCTTAATAAGATCCCATAGCCATTAGTGCCTGAAGTCGTGATTGTGCTGTTGCTTATCTTATTGTTGTTTGAGGTTGTATCCAAAAATAGCCCATAGCTCCTAATGCCTGAGGTTTTTATTGTATTATTTTTCAGGCTGTTGCTGTTTGCGCCTGACCATAACCAAATTCCATATGCATCATTATTTGAGGTTGTGATCCTGTTGTCATTTATCCTATTGCTGATTGAGAATGAATATAGACGAATCCCATATCCTGTAGGCCCTAAAGTCCTGATTATGTTCCTGCTAATGTTATTGCTGCTTGAGTTTGTCCTTAAGTCAATGCCAAATCCAAAGTAACCTCCTGAAGTTGTGATCCTGTTGCTGTCCAGTTTACAGTTTGAGCTGGAGGACAAGTATATCCCAAATCCATCATTATTTAAAGTCCTAATTATATTGCTGTCTATCTTGTTGTTGTCTGAATTTGCGCAAGAAACGCCAAAACTGGCGCTGCCTGTGGTGTTAATAACATTATTTATCACATTATTGTCTGAGCCTCCAGATAAATAAATCCCATGGTCATTAATACCAAATGTCCTTATCGTGTTATTGAGTATGTTGCTGTTTGAGCTTAAAGTCAAATATATTGCATGATGATAGCCATTTGAGATATTGATCATATTATTTGTAATGTTATTGCTGCTTGAGCTCGTATACAACCAAATACCATGTCCTGTGCTCGTGTTAACCCTGTTGTTGAATATTCTTGAATTATTTGTGTAGAAAAAGTTCAATGAGTCTTTTGAGAATCTTGAGTTAGTTATTGTTATGTTCCTGCTCCATGCAAAAATCACCTGGCCATAATTGGTGAAATCAACGTTGTTGAAGACAAGATTATCCTTATTGTAAGTGAAATTCACTGGCTTGCCTTCTGCGAGATTTGAGCTGTCGATCGATTGGTTGTAATCAGAGGGTCTTGTCCCATCTATGACATAGCTGTTTGTCAGGGTTGTGTTCATCCTGTTTCCCTTCAAAGTGTTGTTTGTGCTTAGAGATATCTCGATACCATAGCTGTCATAGCCTGAAGTCCTGATCGTGTTGTTGCGTATGATGCCGTTTGAGCTTCCATAGAGAAATATTCCTTTGCCACGACCAGTTGTGATTGTGTTGTTGGTTATGGTGTTTACGTATGTGTTTGTACGCATATGAACACCAATCATCTCTAAGACTGAAGATGAAGTTATGACATTATCCTTAACGATATTATATCTTGAATTATAGATAAAAATGCTGCTGCCTCCGCTGCTTGATGTTGAAGTTATAGTGTTACGTGTCAGATTGTTGCTGTTTGAGCTTGAAGTCAAGTAAATTCCAGCAGAACTGAAGTTGCCTAAGACAGTGATCCTATTGTTTATGTTGCTGTTGCTTGAGCTTGAGTTGATAGATATACCGTAACTGGTAGGGCCTGAGATATTGATTATGTTATTGAGTATCTTGTTGTTGTTTGAGCCCGAGTACATAAATATACCATAAGAAGAAGTGCCTGAAGTCTTGATTGTGTTGTTTATGTTCCTGTTGCTGTTTGAGTTTAAATATAAGTAAATTCCAGAGCTGGAGTTGCCTGTAGTCCTGATTGTGTTGTTTATGTTGTTGTTGCTTGAGCTTGAAGATAAATAAATCCCATGGCTGTTAGTCCTATTAGTTGTGATGATATTGTTTGTTGCATTGTTGCTTGAGCTTGAGTACGAGAAAATTCCATAGCCAGAAGTGCCTAAAGTCTTGATTGTGTTGTTTATGTTGTTGTTGCTTGAGCTTGAATAT
>Ga0209777_10007127_pt1 | contig 12473 bp, 8 predicted proteins | sample FrelakmetHBP12HB_FD_187147 | JGI IMG/M metagenome (GOLD analysis project Ga0209777, IMG submission 187147) | Freshwater lake sediment microbial communities from the University of Notre Dame, USA, for methane emissions studies -HBP12 HB (SPAdes)... | ecosystem: Environmental > Aquatic >... | reverse complement strand
AAAAAACATCTATAACCGACAACGATATCTCGCTATCCGTATTCTTGCAGCAAACCTCATTACTATACGAAAATCAAGAAATCCTCTCTTTTTGATTTATTTCATCATCGAGGATTTCTACGCTCCCGTATAGTCTAACGTCAATATATTAGAAAAATTTATCAACAAAAACATGGTATCTAATAACATGTTATTTTCTCCAATTACCCCCGAAGATTATCTGAAACGTATTAAAAAAACAAAAACCCACATGAAAGAGAACGAACTTGATCTCCTTATCGTATTTTCTGATGCATGGAGGAGCGCAAACTGCCGATATCTCACTGGAGTGAGACCATACCCTGGTTTTTTTTCTGAGGTGCCTGGCTACAATCAAGCATTAATAGCTATTCCACTCGAAGGAGATCCAACTCTTTTCTGGTGTGATCATACAATAGAATGGGCCAGACGTGGTGTTTTAGGCACGATCAGAGAAGAACCCTGGATTGATGTGAAAACATGGTCTGAGATAAGTGATGTTTTGAAAGATATGCGCAATAAAAACAACGTCAAAAACATTGGTTTTGAAGGAAAAGATATCATTCCATGGCCTGTGTATGAATACCTAAAAAAAGATATTGATATTGAAATGAAAGACACAAATATTCTCAAAATTCAAAGACGAGTTAAAAGCGAAAAAGAAATAAAATTATTAGAAGTCGCATCTAACATTAACGATAGGATATGTGAAGAACTTGTTAGAGGAATCATCCGATATGGCGTCACGGAAAAGGAAATTCAAAGAAAAATCGAAGAGCTCGGTCATGCAATGGGTGCTGAATACGTTGATGCGAATTTCATGCAATCAAGAAATGTTGGTTGGGGTCATGCTACTGATACCACTATCGAAAATGGGAGCCTGCTTTCTCTCCATGTTATTCTCCAGTACGAAGGATATAACTCGGATAACGACCGGATAATTGGATTTGGAAAGATTAGTAAGAAAGAAGCGGAACTGGCAGAGATAACAAAAGAAGCACTGAAAAATTATTTGAATGCGGTTAAACCAGGCGCTGAGGCAATGGATGCGATTATCGCTGCGGTAAACACGCATGACTATGTTGCTGCAGGTGAACAGGGTGCTGGGGCAAGTGGACATGGCATAGGCTTAGAGGCAGAAGAAGAACTTATTAATGAATGGATATTTGAAAAAGGAATGGTGTTCACCGCCACGGCTGGTGCGTACAATAAAGACATTAAAGCAACCTGGGCAACAGAGGATGTCGTTGTGGTGACAGAACGGGGAGCAAGACTGTTAACTAAATTCCCTATAGACTATATGATACCTTAAAAATTCTTTTCCAAATCTATTTTCTTTACAATTTTCATTAACCATAATTATTTTATAGTAGGAATTTATTATATATATTAAGAGGTTTTGCATGAACAAATATACCAAGAAGAATTTTGCATTTATCATAGCATTTTTGTTCATTTTTTCGTTAGCATATTCAGCAAATTCTCATATTACAAGAACAATAAATAATAGTAAAACGAGCGGGTCCTGTAATGGTTATACGTTAATATGCCCCGGGAGCGCCCCTGTTTTTTTGATTGATATGGATAAGAACGTTATTCATACTTGGTCGTTACATGGTTTCCCAGCAAAGATGTTACCTGGTGGTTCGATTATTGGGGACCGTGAATCAAACAATATGGATGAATATAAGTATATCGCTCAAGAAGATTGGCAGGGGAATATTGTCTGGGAATTTTATAACTGGAGTAATGGGTGGGCGCGACAACACCATGACTTTGAACGCCAGGGAAATCCGGTTGGGTACTATGCCCCCGGTCAGAACTTCGTGGATAATGGAACAACATTAGTGCTCGCTCGCACAACGCTGATTAACCGATCCATTAATCTGATAATGCCCTTGGATGATGATGTCATCTATGAGGTGAACTGGAAAGGAAATCTCACTGGTTTTGTCTGGCATGCCAATGAGCATTATAAAGAAATGGGGTTTTCTATATGGGCGAAAATAGGTATCTTCCACCAAATGATGCCCTACCTTTTCCGGTCGACCTTCCAAGGATGGCTTCATATCAATACGATTTCAGAACTCGGGGAAAACCATTGGTATGACGAAGGGGATAGCAGGTTTAATCCCCATAATATCATCCTTGATTCTCGGCAGGCAAGTTTCATGGCTATTATCGACAGGCAAACAGGAAAGATTGTCTGGAGAATTGGACCAGATTATTCGAGGGATACAGAGGTAGGAAAAAAACTTGGTCCGATTATCGGGATGCATAATGCTCATATGATCCCGAAGGGTCTTCCTGGTGCGGGAAATATTCTCGTCTTTGATAACGGTGGATACGCAGGGTACGGTCTTTTAGGGCTTCCAATTCATTACCTTCGTTTTTATTCAAGGGTGATTGAGTTTAACCCGGTGACGTATGATATCGTCTGGGAGTATGAAAAAAAGGATAATCCTCGATTTTATAGTGATCGGATTAGTGGAGCGCAGCGTCTCCCCAATGGCAACACGCTCATTTGTGAAGGCAACAATGGTAGGGTCTTTGAGGTGACGCCAGAAAACACGATCGTGTGGGAATATATTTATCCAGGACTTTCAGGGAATTATACGAACAATGACGTTTATCGAGCATATCGGATCCCCCCGGAATGGGTGCCAGGTAATCCCTCGGGGTACGATCCCTGGGAATGATGCCTAATATTTTGATTCATCATGATGTTATTGCATACATTTTTTAAGATACTTGACACATTTGGGTAATTCCTCTTCGGGAATCCCTGGGACTGCACACTCGAGAGCCATATACCGTTTGTAGTGTATTTTTTTCAAAGAGTGAAAAATAGATTTGAAGTCAATATGACCAAATCCAGGGAGCAGTCTGTTATTTTCCGCGAGATGCACATGGTAAATATAATCACCTGCCTTCTCAATAGTTTCGTTAATATCTTTTTCTTCGATATTTAACTCGCAGGTATCGACCATGATTTTTACATTTTCTATTCTTACCTCTTCACAGATTTTTATTGCACTCTCTACGGTGTTGAAGAAGTGGTTTTCGTATCTATTTACTGGTTCAAGGGCTAAAATCGCACCGACTTCTTGGGCGTACTTTCCTACGTCTTTGATAAGGTCAAGTAATAATTTTTTTTCAAATTCATTGGGGGTTGGTTTTTCAAAGATTGGGACGACACTCTGCGGTCCTTCTTCGACAGCAAAAAAAGTAACAGCGTTGATATCTGCTGCAATCTTTAAACTATCTTTTATCAACTTGCCCCTTGTTTGTGCTGCTTCTTCATTATCCAAGGGTGATACTGATGCTGGTCCTGAAACCACTACGGAGGAGGGTTTAACCTTGTAAGAATTTGCAGCGTCATTTATTTCTTTTGCTCTTTCCTTGAGATCATCGTCTTCCATTGCCCAAATCTCAATTCCATCAAAACCATATTTTTCTAGAATTTCAAATTTCTCCTTAAACGTTACACCAGGTGTTATTGCATCGACACATGATAATTTCATATTTTTCTCCCTTCCTACTATGCTTGTGATATTTTTTTAACCATCACGTAATATTCTATATATAATATTTTCCTAATTTAGAAAACTATTTTAAAAAATTGAAGTTTCTTTCACTTTGTGAGTTGTGTGACCGAATTCATCTTTATGGAAACATATAATGATATGACAAGGTCTGATGCTATTAAAGTCTACAAAGAAATTCGTGATACAAAACTCAAATTTATTGGTTTTAAGGATATTGGTTTGCCTATTGAAAAGTTGAAAGAACTGCATTCTATGATGAAAAAAGATGAGAGAACAACTTTTTTGGAAGTGGTAAGTGCATCAGAAAAGGGAACTATTCAGTCAACAAAAGTTGCTTTAGAACTTGGTGTTGATTATTTGATTGGAGGTACTTATATTGACTCAACCCTTCCTCTTATAAAAAATACAAATGTTAAGTATTTCCCGTATGTGGGAAAAATCGTTGATCATCCATGTAAACTCCGGGGATCTATTGAAGAAATTGTACAAGATACGAAAAAAGTGAAAGAGAAAAGAATACCAGGTATTAATCTGCTTGCATATCGCTACAATGGTGATGTTGAAAAATTGATAGAAAAAGTAAGTGCAGTTGGTCTCCCAATGATTGTCGCAGGAAGCATTGATAGTTATGAACGTGTCAGTAAAATGAAAGAAATGGGGATATGGGCTTTTACTATAGGTGGAGCAATCTTTGATAAAAAATTTGTATCAAATGGGAGTCTTAAAGATAATATCACTGCAGTCTTGAAAGAAATTGTATGATCTCTTTCAGAGAGGAATGAAGTTGTCATTACCCTTAAAGGGCAGAGCGGGAAAACTTGCTTATGCAGCTGGTGCTATTGGTGACACTGGTTTCTATCAGGTAATCAATGGATGGTTAATGTATTTCCTTATAAGTGTGGTTTTTCTAAGCCCTTGGTTAGGGGGTTTAGCATTTGCTCTGTCCTTCGGGGTTTTGAATGCTATATTTGCACCGCTCATTGGATCTTTTTCAGATCGAATTCGTAATAGATTTGGACGAAGGCGACCATTTATTATGATTGGAGCGCCACTCACTATTTTGTTTTTCGTCCTCCTATGGTATCCACCAACTGGGGGCAAACCTCTCGCGGAACCATATGCTCTTGGAATTTTTCTGTTTGTAATTGTTGTGTTAGGCGCCTGGGCCTGGATGTATAGTATGGCTGCAGTGACTTGGTTTGCTATTTTTCCTGAAATGTGGGAAAGTGTTAAAGACCGAAGCGAGGTGGTCATGTATCGGCAGATTTTTGGTGTTGTGGGTGGGGCTCTTGCTGTTGCTGTATTCCCGATTCTCGTGGCTTCCATGGCTGGAAAATTTGGTGAATTTAATGGATGGATTTGGGCTGGTTTAATTCTTGGAGTTGTCTTTGCAGGTGCCTATTTATTCTCATTGTTAGGAATCAAAGAACGAAAAGAGTTTTTATCGGATAAAGCACTTCCTATGGGGAAAGCGATTTTGGCAACGTTCTCAAACAAGACGCTTCGAAAATATGTCGTAATTGATTTGATGACGTGGTGTATGACTGGTTGGCTATCGGCAACTATGCCATATTTTGTTGTCGATAGTCTTGGGAAATCTGAAGCAGATGTCGCTCTTTTGATGGCTCCTTCGATGATCGGAATTTTTGCATTTTTTATCATCTGGAGAGCGGTGTATATTCGCTATGGTCCTAAGGTGACTCTCGCGTCAGCTATTATAGGATTTACCTTTGCATTCCTGCCCTGTTTATTCGTTCAAACTGTTTTGCAGGGGGCCTTATGGGCATTCTTTGTAGGGGCTGCTATGGGTGGAGTTTTATTGGCTCGAGAGGTTATGATGGGTGACGTAGTCGATGAGGATGAAATTAAAACTGGTGCCAGACGAGAAGGTTCATGCTTCGGAGCTTTTATTGCCATAGAGAAACTCTCATTTGTTATTATTGGAGTTAGCACCGCTTTCCTTCTCTCTGTGATTATCGGCTACGTCCCAGGTCAACCCAAACCCGAATTCATGAATATGGGGATTCGAATTGGCATGTTCGTATTCACAGCAATTTACATGGTCATAGCATTGATTTTCCTCAGGATTTATCCATTAGGTAAAACAAAGGCTACTGCTTTAAGTAAACAAATTGAGGAACTCCACAAAACAAAAGCAAACAAGTTAGAAAGAGCAACTGAAGCTGAAAAAAACATAAATGCATGAAAAAGCGGATCTGTTACTATTTTTTTATAGGATAGAGTTACATTTCTAATTTTTCAAGGCTAAATAATCCACCGAGATCATCATATAGTTTCACGTATTTTTTATAGGTATATTTGTAGGTTTCTATGTTTTCTTTTCTTGGTTTAAATACTTTCTTTATTTTTACCATATTTTTAGATGCATCTTTTACACTAGTATATATGCCAGCTGCTTTCCCAGCAAGAATAGCTGCACCAAGGCATGCTGCCTCTTCGTTTTCAGTGCGAAGAATTGTCTTTCTTGTAATGTCTGCTTTGATTTGATTCCAGATATCGCTTCTTGCACCGCCCCCAAGCACTCTTATTTCATTCACCGGAATACGAAGTTCTTCTAAAACATCGATGTTTCTTCTTACGATACAAGCGATAGCCTCCATGATCGCTCGAGCAAAATACGGTTTTGTATGCTTTAATGTAAACCCATAGAAGACGCCTTTGGCTTTGGGATTTGTCTCTGGTGCCATCGCCCCTTGCAGATGCGGCAACATAACTAATCCTTCGCATCCTGGTGGTACTTGTGCAACTTCCTTTCCGATTAAATCATACGCGTCAATTCCTCTTGTTTTTGCTATCCTCATCTCCTCCTTACAAAACTGATCTCGATACCATCGTAAGACCATTCCGCCGGTTGTAAACGTATGCGCCATGTACATATCTGGAATACCATGATAATGAATAGGCATTCTTGTTTGTTTATCAAAAACCGGCTTTTTTAAAGTAGCACATATTGCGAGAGCAGCACCAGTATTTTCTGAAAATATACCAGGCTCAATATTTCCAACACCAATTGCACCAGCAGCTTGATCTAGAACACCTGTTGACACAATAGTTTTTCTTGACAAACCTAGTTCTTTAGCAACCTCTGGTTTAAGTTCTCCTATCGCTTCACCTGATTCTCTCACTTCGGGTAACTGATCCATAGAAACATGCAAATATTTTAACATTTCATCCCAATACTTTTTCGTCGAAATATTCCAATAAACTGTTGAACACAGTAAAGAACCCTCTGCTACAAATTCATCCGTCATTCTATAAATAAGATAATCTTCCAACAGAAGAAACTTGTAAACCTTATCAAAAATATTTTTCTCATGTTTTCGAATCCATAAAATCTTTGATGCAGGCCACGTTGGAACGATTTTTACTTGTCCTGTGGTTTTATATGATAAACCATCTATATCAAACTGTCTGGATAAAACCTCTGCTTCCTCCTGTGCCCTGCTGTCCAACCAAATTATTGCATTTCTAAGGGGGTTACCCTTTTTATCAATCGTCAATAAGGTTTCCCCTTGAACGGAAAGCCCTAATGCTCGAATATTCTCAACTTTCACTTTTGTTTTCTTCAAGACGTCTTTTATCCCAAATTTAAAAGCATTCCAAAAAGTCTCAGCTGGTAATTCAACAGCTAATGCGGTGGGAGTCAACAATTCATATTCCCGTGTCGAAATCCCTAACAATTTACCGTTTTCATCAAAAAGAGATGTCTTAAATGCTGTCGTACCTGCATCAATACTAAGGATATAATCCATTATTTATCACCTATTTCAAAATTTTAACGGTCCGGGGGTGCTAAAGCCCAACAAACGAGCACAGGTTCTTTGCTTTTATTTATAAGTTTATGAGGTTCTCCCACGGGAATTATAACTACATCGCCTTCATCTAAATTTTTACTAACTTTTGAAAATTTACACGTCACTTGACCTTTTATGACAAAAAAGATCTCTTCGCCATACTTATGTCCTGTATCAACAGCTCCTTCTTTTCCTGGTTCAAGGTATGATGTACCAAATAGTATCTGCTGTGTCTGAACATAAAGATTACACCTTTCATCCCCTTCAAAAAATTCTTTTGCATCTTTAGACTTAATTAATTTAATATCCTGCATGGTCTCTTCCCTGTCACGCTATCATAATTATCTTCTCTACTTAAATTTTTTTCAAATAAACATGCACATCATTAATATTCAAAAAAATTCTATCAATTTACATAAACAATAATTAGATTTTATCCTTATTTAATTTAAGAAATTTGAAGATTTTAGCAATATTTATATAATAAAGTACTTATATATATTAATCTAATAAATAATAGCAAATGATTATATTCACTTCAATTAACAATAAATAAAGATTTAAATACCTATTCAGTTAATGAAAAATGGGGGAAATTAAATTTACTATGATCTATAGTAAAATTTGTATATGCGGGGTTCTTCTTATCACCATACTGTCTTCAATAAGTTTTCCTGTCTCTTCGCAACAAAATATATCTTGGTGGGATAAAAATTGGTCTTATAGACAAGAAATAACGATTCCGATTGATACCAGTCTTGAAATAGCTAAATATCAACCAGTTGATATTAGAATAAACTTCAATGACCCTTGTTGGACTAAAAGTACAGATGAAAGTTCTATACGTGTCATTTATTGGGATGGAAATAGCTGGAAGGAGATAGAATCACAAATATATAATCTTGATAAATCAGATGATACTCATATAAAATCATGCAGCCTTGTTTTTCTTATACCTAAAGAAGCCACTGGCAAAGAATCATATTATGTTTATTATGATGATAGTGAAAAACCAAAGGCTAATTATCCAGATCACGTCATCCTTACAAAAGAGCATTATTATTATGAACCGATTCCTGGTCAAAAAGCTGATTTTGATTATTATAAAATAACGGATGAAGGTTTTTGTGTCTACGGAGTGGGCATCCAAGGGATGATGATGACTGAGTATGGCACTCAGATGATTTTCAGGCAAAGCAAAGGACAAAAAGATTTTAGCTATAAATATTGGGATAGACTTGCTTCATTTTGTTTCCAGTACCGAGATGCTAGTTTACCTGTGGGTCAGGATACGATAACTACCCGTATGAAGCTTATATCCAGTGAGATTTTGGTTGATGGTAACTTAATGGTTCAGTTTGGTATTGTCAGTACCAATTCCCGTGAGGACGCTAAAACAACCGATATCTACAAGTATTATTATTCTCCAGGAGATCTTAAAAGAATTTGTGTTCATGTAAAACATGAGATTTTAAAAGATATTAACGTAGCTCAAGTTGAAAAGCTAGATGGAGAATATGCGTTTACGAGTGGGTTTAAAACAAGAAGTGAAGCAAATGTTTTCTTAAACACTGGTGAAATATTACCCTATATTCATTATTATAATAAAGATGGTAATGTAAAAGAAATTAAGGCGGATACCGATCCGAAATCAAAAAATGAAGAATGGCTTATATCAGTAGAAGATAATGCTGATCTTGGAGACTATCCGTGGGTCTCTGCAGATAATGGTGAAACCGGGAAAGCGCATGCTCTAATTTTCTCATCAAATAATGTTGTAAAATCAGGAAAAGATGAACAAGATGGTATTCAGGTAAAAGCCGATCAAAAACAAGAGGTTGACATTCCAGGATTACAGGCGTATTCCTCGGGCATGGGGTGTTTTCGTAATGCATATAATGCTGATGGTTCAACTGATTTTTCTATTCCTTCTGGTTTACAGGTCGAATTTGATGGTGAGTTCTTTACTACAGAAAAAAATAGCTATAAGGATGTACAAAATGAAGCAATCTTGTTCCAATCACTCGTTAAATACCGACCATTGTTTAATGAAAATGTAAGCGTTAATGAAAAGGAAGAAGAAAAGTACAATTTAACTATATTTACTCATTTGGCACCATCTTTTCCTTTAGGTTCACTTATTTCTGCAGCTTCAGGAAAAAATTTTTCTTATACCTACGTAGAGTTGTATCAAAATGGAAATCTAATCTCATCTGGTATATGTAGTAGAATATCTCTAGCCGGAGAATTGAATCTTGAAAAAATAACTCTGTCTGGGATTATCAAGTTGTTTGATTGGAAAAACATATCATTTTTCAAAAAAATCCAAATCCCGAAACTATTCCCAGGAAATTACGTAGTTAAAATCTTTGTAAAATCTGGTCAAAAAAGTAACTATATTGGGGTAAAACCTGTTGAAATCAAAGGGGATACGAGGGTTGATGTGGTTTGCTCAAAACAACAAAAGATAACCATCAGTGTTGTTGATCAAAACAAGCAAGGTGTTTCAAACGCTCAGTGTATTCTTTTTATAGGAAATGCCTCTATTGAGGAGAATTATACAGGTGTGAAAGGGGAAAGTGTACTCTTCGTACCAAGAGGAAAATACGATCTTAAGGTATTGTACGATGGTTTTAATCTTTTCGAGAAGCAGATTCGATTGGGAATCCTCCCCAAAGGAGAACAGTTCCAGATTAATCTTTCAAGCTTGCAGCTGTTTGTAAAAGATAAACTCGGGCTTCCACCAGGTATTTCTATTAACCCCGTTGCAACGAGTGAGGAAATGGAAACACCGACAAATATCTTTCCAAAAGAAATAGAACCAGGTGCTTATCTTTTTACCAATCTCCCGAAAGCACGTTATAAAATCCAGATTTCCTACAAGGATTTTCTAGACGAGATAACGTTTCAGATTCCTGATGTTGGTGATAAAGTTGAAATGGAGTTTTCCCCGATGTTCCAGCTTACAACCACTGTTTTTGATTCTCGGGGAAGTACCGTATCGAAAATGGCAATCGATATCACAAGAGCAGGAAAATCATTACAAAATACCACCGATGCTAACGGCGTTGCATCGTTCTTCATCCCCGTAGGGAGTTATCTGATAAAAGCATCTTCTGATGGGAATAGTGTTGGTGAGAAACAAGTAGACGTGTTGAGAGATGAATCCACGGATCTTGTGACATCGATAGAGCCTGTTTTTCCGTTGATTATGATCATTGTTGCCCTCCTGATAATTGGAGGGGGAGCTGTATTGATTTTGTTGAAAAAATGTAATCTTGCTTCATTTTTGAAACTCTTTGGAGTTGCTCTTTGTATCATCGCGGTGGTTATGCCGTGGTGGGGGCTCTCTGGTGCTGCTACAACTCCTTCTGCAGTTCGATCAACAAGTGCGTTTCTCATCCCCCAGACTATTGTTACGACGACAACTGTTGGAAATCATTCAGAAATAGAGCTTGCGAACCTTCCAGGAGAATTCTCTTCGTTTATTTTCGCTGTTTTAATAATCGTATGTATCACCTGTTTTCTTCTTCTTGGTAGCATTGGGATTAAGAAGTATAAAAAACCAGCTTTTGTATTGACCATTCTCAGTATCATCCTTCTTAGCTGTGCTGTCGCAATTTTTACCTATGGCTTCTCGCAATTAAGTAATGTTGGTTTAGGCAGCTTGCAAGGTTCGGGAACGCTTACAGTGCTTCAACCCGGGAGTAATGAATATATGAATCTCTCTGCGACTTGGGGTCTTTCAACAGGTATTTATCTTTCTTGCGTCGCAATAGTATCAATAGTATCTGCTGTTGTTGTGGAGAGGGTATTGAATAAGAAAAGAAGGGAAGACAAAAAATTGAATTTACCATGGTGGAAAATCAAACGAAAAAAATAATTGTGATTGTGCTTGTGTTCACGTTTCTTACGTTAGTTCTTTTAAATGGAATACCTGCGGAGCAGAAACTGAATATCAATGAGGGATGGAAGTATAAGCTGAATTATGGGGACGTTGAAAAAGAAGTAAAGCGACAGTTCATAGGTGAATCCCCCATTCCGTGGGCTGATGGTTTCTCAGGTAAACAGTTCATTTCCCAGGTATTCACGGTACGTGATGGATTTCGTTTACCGGAGACGTTTTTTTACCACTGGTCGTCTGCTCTCACGCAAGGTCTTGTCAATTATTGGAATTTTACGGCGGAGAGTGGTTCTGATTTCGGATGGGTTTATTATCATTCAAATGACTACTCTAGGGAGGATATCTTTATTAAATTCAATAAGCCGTTAACATTGTGGACGTTTGGAGTTCCCTGTGTTAAGTCGACTGCTGCTGCATCCATTATGAAGTTTGATACCATAGGCTTATTTGCACCAGAAAAAAATGAAAAAGGAAAACCTGAGATTGAAGGTAAGAACGTCACTGCAACGTTGATTTGTAAAAATTGTGGTACTCAGACAAATCAGGTAAATTTGAATTATTCTCTAGTAATTTCAGGATATGGTATTATGCGTTTTCATGACTCTCAAGGTCCATTTCTAGGAGAGGATAAAAATGAAAGTTGTACTCTTTTAATAACACGGAATGGAACCATGACGTTTGCAAAAGATGTTTCAACGGGTATCTGGTACGTTGTTCAAGATTGCTTCCAGGATCTCTGGTTCGCTCAAAGTATCATAAGTGGGATGACTATTAATGAGAGTAGTTTTGATGGGCCAAATGAAATTTATAATCTTATTCTCTCAGAGTTTCCTGAGAGAATACCATCAGTATTACCCTTGTTCAATGTAAGAGATTATGGGGCTGTCGGTGATGGTACAACATTGGATACCATCGCGATTAATGCTGCTATCGAAACATGTGCAAATCAAAGCGGTGGCATTGTATATTTCCCACCAGGGATATATCTTTCAGGTTCTCTCCATTTGAAAACGAATGTCACGCTCTATGTAGATTCCGAGGCAGTAATTCGAGGTACCCGGGATATGACCAAATACGATCCACGAGAATACAACCCCTGGGCCAAATATCAGGATACCTCACAGAGCTATTGCCATCGAAGTCTAATCTGGGGGGAAAATCTTTCGAATGTCGGGATTCTTGGTTCAG